>Ga0172369_10009781_pt1 | contig 10543 bp, 7 predicted proteins | sample LakKiv25m_FD_114539 | JGI IMG/M metagenome (GOLD analysis project Ga0172369, IMG submission 114539) | Freshwater microbial communities from Kabuno Bay, South-Kivu, Congo - kab_022012_11.25m | ecosystem: Environmental > Aquatic > Freshwater > Lake | place: Democratic Republic of the Congo...
TAAGCGGCCGAAACGGGCCGGCGGCGTCAGCCATTACAATTACAAATCGATGTTCAAACTGGCCGGAGACGCCATCGCCGCCAGCACCAGCGCGCCTCTGAATTGGCCGATTAAATTTACTGTTGCTTCTTTTCTTTTTACCGGACTATCAGCTTTGGCACAACTAATTATCTTCATTCTTGGCGCCACAAACGTCATCGTTCCGATTGCTGACTCGTGGCAACAGACATGGTTATTGATCAATATCGGTTTGTTCTTATTCACAATCGTGATGTTTTTCCTTTCGATCATGGCCTTGTATTTGGCCCGCGTCTTCATCGAAACGCAGAATCGTCCTTTCTTCGTAATCGACAAAGTGTACGGCAAAGGAGATGAACAGTAATGTTCATTGACCGCGTCAAAATCGAAGTCCGCTCCGGCAAGGGCGGGGACGGCATGATCGCCTTCCACACCGAGAAGTTCATCGCCAAAGGTGGACCGAGCGGCGGTAACGGCGGTCGCGGCGGTTCCGTCATCCTTGTCGCCAACAAAGCGGTTACCACCTTGATTAATTTCCGCTTCAGCAAAGTCATCAAGGCTGAAGACGGCCAAAAAGGAATGACCAAGAACAAATACGGCCGCAGCGCCGAAGATGTCTACGTCCAAGTTCCAATCGGCACAGTCGTCTATGAAGAGCCGGACCATCGTCTTGTCTGTGATTTATCAACCGAAAAGCAAGAATTCATCATCGCCAAGGGCGGACGGGGCGGACGGGGCAACTCCTGTTTCAAAAGCTCGGTCAACCGCGCGCCACGCATCGCTGAAAACGGCTTTCCGGGCGAGACGAAGAAGTTGACGATGGAACTTAAGCTTTTGGCCGACGTCGGTTTAGTCGGTTATCCAAACGTGGGCAAAAGCACGTTGCTAAGCGTCATTTCTAACGCCCGACCCGAAATCGCCGATTATGAATTCACGACGCTGGTACCTAATTTAGGCGTTGTGGAACTACCCGGAGTTGCTCCTTTTGTCGTTGCCGATCTCCCCGGATTGATTGAAGGCGCCCATCTTGGAAAAGGTCTTGGATTGCAGTTCTTGCGCCATTTGGAACGTTGCCGCGTCGTCATCCATGTCGTCGACATGGCCTCGAAGCACGACCCGGTCGCCGATTATCGCCAAATCAAAAACGAATTGAAATCATATAACGTCGGGCTGACCAAACGGCCGACGGTCATCGCCGCTTCCAAAATGGATGAGCCCGGATCAGAAGAAAAGCTCAAACTGCTGAAGAAGGGTGTTCGCGGAGTCAAGATCTATCCAATATCGGCACTTACCCACGAAGGCATTAACGAGATGCTTTACGAATGCGCCCGCTTGATGAAGGATGCTCCGGTCATGCCGTTAGAAGTAGAAGTTGGATCGCGACGTGTCTATGAAGCCAAAGCGAGCGAGCCCATTTTCACCATCGTCAAAAGGAACGAGCATACGTTCATCATCACCGGAGAACGAGTGCTCCGTACTTATCGCCTCATTAATATCTCTACTGACGAAGGCTTGCTAAAACTCTTGGCGTATCTACGGAAAATCCGCGTCGAAGAACGATTACGGGAGATGAATGCCCAAGACGGCGATACTGTAATATTGGAAGATTTCCAGTTTGAATACTGGTCTTAGGAAATAATTAGTATGAAATTAGAACATTATTTGGGCGTTATCGAAAAGTTTCTAGTCGACAAGCTTGCGCAGACGAAGCTAGACGGTTTCGTGCTCGGACTTAGCGGCGGCATCGACTCGGCCCTCGTGGCTGCACTGACCAAAAAGGCTGTCGGCGATAAACTGTTCACGGTCATCATGCCGATTGATTCGCATCCTGACGACGCCTCCGACGCCATCCTCGTCGCCGATAAATTCGGAATTCCTTACACCATCATCGACTTATCAAACACCTATCATATGCTTCTAAACGATGTCGAGCATAAAGCTAATGCGGCTGGAAAGCCGCTTGACCAACTGGCCAGATCAAACATGAAGGTGCGTCTACGGATGGTTACGTTATACGCTTTGGCCCAAGCGAGACGCTCCTTGGTGCTCGGCACCGATAATTGGGACGAATCATATACTGGTTATTTCACTAAATACGGCGACGGAGCCGTCGATTTGCTGCCGATCGTCGAATTGACCAAAGGCGAAGTATACCAAGCCTCGAGACTACTCGGAGTACCGCAGCGGATCATCGACCGTGCCCCGACCGCAGGATTATTCCCGGGGCAAACCGACGAAGGCGAAATGGGCGTCACTTACGCTGATCTGGACTCGTTTTTACTCGGGAGGAAGATTCCTGACATCGTCAAAGCTAGAATCGACCGCCTCCACGAAGTGTCCGCCCATAAACGGGAACCGATTCCGCGCCCCGCGCCGTTTACCAGGGATTGACATGGAGCACGATCGGCTCGTAACGACATTCATCGCTTTACTGACTACCGTCATCCTATTGGGAATCGTGGCCGTGTTTCTGCTACTAAATCAATGAGGGCATTATGATATACGCAATCGAAGGCACCATCGCCGACATCAACCAAAACACCATCGCCATCACCGCCGGTCCGCTGACATATTTAGTATTTGTTTCCCGCGGCGATATTTTTAAACTTGGCGAAACGTTGAAACTATATACGCACCAAGTCGTCCGTGAAGACGAAATATACCTTGTCGGCTTCAAGACCATAGAAGAACGCGAAATCTTCCTCCGCCTGATAACCGTCAAAGGAATCGGCCCAAAGACAGCAATCGGGGCAATGTCGACGACCAGCGCCGAAGAATTGGTGACCGCCATCAGCGCCAATAACGTCACTTTCTTAAAGAAACTCCCGGGCATCGGCGCCAAAGCCGCCGCCCAAATCATCCTGGACTTAAAAGGGCAACTCACCAGCGGACCCAAAGGTGACCCGCACCAATACGAAGACGTCCGCGAGGGTTTGAAGCAACTTGGGTTCCGCGTCAGCGAAATTGATCGGGTGTTAGCCACGATAAACATCGTCAACGGATCAAGTGAAGATATTCTAAAGGAAGCTTTAACGAGGCTAAGAAAAACAAAATGACACGATTACTTGATGCCAAGCGGAATATCGACGACGAGTCGGAAATAAGCCTCCGGCCGCAGTTATTAAGCGAATACGTCGGGCAGGTGGCCCTAAAACATAATCTTGAAGTTTTCATTGGAGCCGCCAAGCATCGGGAAGAAACACTCGATCATGTGCTGCTCTATGGTCCACCAGGACTTGGCAAAACAACGCTGGCGTATGTTTTAGCTAATGAGCTTCATAGCAAAATCCGCACCATCAACGGCCCATCGATCGAGCGACCTGGCGATTTAGCGGCCATCTTGACGGCGCTTGAACCAGGCGATGTGTTATTCATCGATGAAATCCATCGGTTGCCCCGAATCGTCGAAGAAGTGCTTTATGGCGCGATGGAAGATTTTAAGATATCGATACTTGTCGGTCGCGATGGAGAAAGCAAAGCTTTGAACCTACCATTACCGCCGTTTACTCTAATAGGCGCAACGACGCGAGCGGGCGATTTATCAAGTCCGCTAAGGTCACGTTTCGGTATAACCGAAAAAATCGATTACTATACCTTAAGCGAAATTGAATCCATCATTAAGCGCACATCGCGGGTATTGAAGACACCGATCGACGAAGCGGCCGCCAAAGCCATCGCCGAGCGGAGCCGCGGCACACCCCGCATCGCTAATCGATTATTTAAACGTGTTCGGGATTTTGCCCATTTTCAGGGATTGGACACCATCAATCTGACTCAAGCTTTAGGAGCCCTTGAAGCCCTGAAAGTAGATCATTTGGGCCTTGATGACGTCGATATCCGTTATTTGCTCGGAATTATCGAGCGGTTCCATGGCGGTCCAGTCGGCCTTGAAGCGTTGGCTTCCTCCATTGGCGAGGAAATCATGAATCTCGAGGATGTCTACGAGCCTTATTTGATCCAAATCGGCATGATTAACCGCACCCCCAGGGGACGCGTGGCGACCGATAAAGCCTACCAGCATCTAAAAGTGGCCCACCAAGGCCGTTTATTGTAAATAAATCGTTTGATATAGACCATCCGGACCCCTATAATATCTTATTGAATTGATACGGCAAAAGTTGTAAAGTATCAAAGCAAACATTTTTTAAAATGTACCAAGTATCTATCTAGCGGAGGATTGTCTATGCGTCGGCTAATCACATATATCACGGTCGCTTCCGGCCTTATCATCGGAATGGCGCTCAACTTCATGGGACTCGTGCAAACGACCCGCGGAAATCTCGAATTCGCCGATGGGCGGCAACTCGTTTATCGCCTTATCGACAAAGAAGACGAAGATGCGGTTATCCCCGAAGGCGCCGTCGAATCGATGGCCGAAACGATGGAATCGCGTTTGGAAACGGCTTTGGTTACCAAATACCAGATCGAAACCGAAGGCAACAACCAGATCCGCGTCACGTTGGGCGAAGACAACGACACCTCATATCAACGTATCCGCGACTATCTCCATTTCGATGGCGAATTCTCCATCTGCACGACGACCGACATCTGCGCCGTCGGCGATGAAATGTTTGAAAACGTCTCAGCCCGCGTTGACTATAAAGGCCAATACCCGCACGTCGTTATCCCGCTAAGCAACCCGACTTACTTCATCGACCAGATCATGGCCGAAGCCCGTTCGATTGACGAAGCCGCCGGACAAGCCGGACAAGGCGAAATCAACGATGCCGCCTACATCATGCTTTGGGCTAACAAACTCGAAGGCGATACCTACGAAGAAGCTCAGACCGATACCCAGGTCGCCGAAAAAATCCTGATGAGATTCAATTATCTATCAATCTGGTGGGATGAAGAAGATCAGACGGCCATCACCGCCGCCGTCGACTTGAAACGTTACGGCACCGCCGACGCCAACGAAGTGTTCCCGCCCAGCGCCGTCAGCCAAGCGAACCAAGCCGCTTTCCATTTCGTCAACTTATTCAACGCCAGCCCGCTTGATTACGAAGTCGAATTCCTGTTTGAGACCAACGTTCCGGCTTCCATCGACACCGTCTTGTCATTGGGTCGCAACATCTCGTTAGCCTGGTCGGATACATTATTGGCGACAATCATCGCCTCGGTGATTTTGATTGGTGTGCTGGCATATTTCTATAAATTGCTCAGCGTCGCCGTCATCACTACGTCATTAACATCGTTATTCGCCTCGGGAATAGCCTTTAACCTATTAGGGTTACAATTATCGTCCGCAACGATCATCGGCATCGTGGCCATAGCCGCCTTGACGATCATCTCCGGCTTGCTTCACGTCCATAAGCTGCGTAACGAACTGTATCGCGGCCGCAGTATGAAAAAGGCCAACCAGGAAGCCAACCGCAAGGCGACTTGGCCGATCATCGACTTGTCGATCGTGACGATTCTATTCGGCTTATTGACTTACATACTCGGCGGCAACCTTGTCCGCAACTTCTCGGTGTTCGTCATGCTGGGCGGCGTCGCCAACTTGATATTCGTTTTGTTGGGCATGAAAGGGTTAGTGTGGCTCTTGACCAATGAACCGGACTTGGCCGACAAATACCACCTGTTCGCCGTTAGCAAGGACAAAGTCCCGAATACGATGAACGAGGAAAAGCAAAGCTACTTCGGCCGCTATGCCCATCTTGATTACACCAAACAAACCGCCAAAGTCGGCATCGCCGCCGGTCTTGTCGCCTTCTTAGGCGCCGCCTTGACCGTCTTCTTGGCCTTAAGCAGCCAGGCGCTCATCGCCGCGCCCGCCAACGACATCAAGACCCGCATTTACTTCGAAGTCACCGACCGCAGCGACATCGAAAGCGGCGCTTACGTCGAAGAAAACATACTCGAATATCTGACCATCGACGGAGAGGCCGTAAGTTACGAAGACGTCTCGCTGCACGAATTGACCAGAATCGAAAACCAGATCAACGTCGATTATCGCTTCTACGTCGTCGAATCGACCTCGTCATATGACGGAACGGAAACTGCTTCTTACGTTAAAGACGCCACTACGTACGACGGCACGCTCGAAGAAGTGCTCACCCAAGTCGTCTACGGCATCGACGCCGATGAAACCGTATCGATGGTCAGCATCCATCAAGTCAATAACGTCAGCATGCAACCGAACATCGGCACGCTTGCTTTGGGCGTCTTGGCCGGTTTAGGTGCCGCCATGATTTATCTACTGGTTCGCTATTTTGCGGCCCGGATGCTTTCCACGTTGGCCGTCACCTCGCTGAGCACGTTCATTACATTGACGTTCTTCCTATTATCGCGGATGCCGTCGTTGACGATCGCCGGACTGTCGATGTACATCGTCGCCTTGTTCAGCGTGTATCTGTCAATCATCCTATTCACGCGTGAAAAAGAACTCATCGCCGACGAGGCGAAGACCGAGGATCAGCTAACCGTCAGAATCGCCAGCAGCAAGAAAGCCACGTCCCAAACGGCCGGCATGTTATATCTGGTGACGATCGCCTTTGCCTATCTTGCCCTCAATTTCTTCGGGTTCGGTCCGTTGGCCATGAGCCCGCTATTCGCCGGCGTCGCCGTCGGACTCGGGTTGGCGTTACTCTTCACGCTCGTCCTACTCGGACCCTGGAGCGTTGCCTTCGCCAAACTATTCCATAAGTGGAACCTTGAAAGTAAACTGCCGAAACGGAAACCGCGCCGCCATAAAGCCAAAGAAGAAGTCAAAACGGCCGAACCGCAAGAAGCCATCTTCATCGGTATCAACGACTAGACAGCTTATGCTGTCTTTTCTTTTTATGGATCTGCTAGAAAAATTACTTGATTACTATGGAATGACCAACGAAGAGTATGCTCGGCTTACTCGCCCTTTGAATAACGGTGATTTGCCTCATTTCGATGCTTTTGCCGACCTTGAGAATATCGTCGCTAGAATAAAACAATCTCTTGACCTAAAAGAAAAAATCGTCATTTATGGCGATTATGACGCCGACGGGGTCCTGGCGACATCGGTTCTTGTCCATGCGTTCAAACTATTAGGCGTTGAAGTCGGCTATTACTTGCCTAACCGCTACCAGGACGGGTACGGCATCAACGTCGAAAAGGTCAATCAGTTCCATGAAAAAGGCTATCGGCTGATCATCACCGTCGATAACGGCGTCAACGCCAACGATGCCATCGAAATGGCAAAAGCCCACGGTATCGACGTCATCATCACCGATCACCATGAGATTCTCGGCGACATTCCGCCTTCGATCGGCGTCCTCCATCCTTTTTTAATGCGCGAACCGTATCCGATGTGCGGCGCGGCGATGGCGCTGGTACTGGCCGCTCGTTTATTAAGCCATTACGAACCGTATCACATCGCCTTGGCGGCCTTGGCGACCATTTCCGACATGATGCCGTTACGAGGCGGTAATCGGGATCTTGTCAGATTGGGTCTTATGGCCATTAACAAGCATAAATTCGCGCAGATTACCCATCTGATCGACGCTTATCCCATCGATGAAGGGACCATCGGTATGAAAATTGCCCCGGCCATCAACGCCATCGGCCGCCTGATTGAAAACAGCAACATCAACCGGCTCGTCCACTATTTTACGATGCAAGACGAAGATGAACTGGAACAACTGTCCGCTTGGATTATCGAAGTCAATCGTTCCCGTAAAGAGAAGATGAACCAAGCGTTTGATGTATTGCCGGAAATTGGCCGAGATAGCCGCTCATTCGTTTACCTCAGCAATGAAAAAGAGGGATTGATCGGGCTACTCGCAAACAGATTGGTTATGCAGTATGCGATACCGGTGATTGTTTTCACCGTTTCCAGCGACGACAGCACCAAACTCGTCGGCAGCGCCCGTTCGCCGATCGGTTATGACCTCGTCGAGGCGTTTGCCGCCCTTAAACCTTATATTATTAAAGGCGGCGGCCACGCTAACGCCGGCGGATTGACCATCGATGTAAATGGCTACGACAAGTTCGAGGAAGCCTTTACACAATATTTCTCGCAAGTCGATGCCATTATCACTAGCAAAGGTTCGATCGCTTTATCGCTTTCCGACGTCAATTGGGACAATTATCGCATCATCAATAGCTTTGCCCCGTTCGGCCATGATTTCAAGGGTCCGCGGTTTATCATAAAAGGTCTTGCCAGCGAGCGATTGACATTCATCAAAGACGGAAAATACTTGGTGACGAAGCTGTCGCTGGACTCGAAACTTTTGAGTTTCGCCATTTCAAGGGAAATGATTCAGGATTACAAAAGAATCGACTTGCAAGGCCGATTCACTATCGATCGATACAAGAAAGCAGCCGAACTCGTATTCCAAGCCGACAGTTTCGCTCCTTCAGCAAAATAACTGCAAGTTTCGTTCTTTACTTGAAACCATGTTTTGAGTATGATAGTTTTGTAATAGATAAGGAGGAAAAAAATAAATAATGAAAAAGAAACTAATTCTATTACCTTTGTTAATGCTTGCCTTAGGCGCATGTGCCAGCTCCGTCCCGACATCCGAGACCACTAGCACCACCAGCACCGCAACCAGCACGTCTTCGACCACCAGCGAGACGACCTCAGTAGCTCCCGTGGCGGACACGAACGTGTATCGTATCGTCGGTACGGTCCAAAAGGCCAACCTCGATGGCGACCTTGCCATCGCTTGGGACGAAAACGACGATGAATGGTTGATGACTAAAGATGCCGCGGCGAATATCTTCACCGTTGCCAGCATCGATATGTTCGTAGATGATGAATGGGGCATTACCCTCAACGGCACATGGACCGGACAACTCGGCTTCACCGGGTCACCGAACCTGACCATCGTTGACAGCGCGACCACCCATGGCGAAGGCGGCGGCTTCTCAGTCAAGAACTTCAAAACCTTGACCGATGGCAACTACTCCGTCACTCTCGAAACGGGCACCAACCCGGGAACCAGCCCACGGACCCTTACCATCGTCCGCAATGGCGATCCGATCGATGTCCCAGTCGTTGAAGAAGACACTGAAGAATGGCACTTAACCGGTACCATGAACGGATGGAATCCAGCCGATTTGACCTATCCGTTAGTCTACAATGAAGAAGCTGCCGGATACCAAGGCGTTTTCTACCTTGAAGCCGACACCATGTTCAAAGTTCTCTCCGCGGAAACCGAATGGGCTTATGCCCGTGGCTCGGCCCATGTCGACGCTGATGATCCGGTCCCAGCGTGGCTCGACATCGCTTCCGACAGTGCCATTAAGATTCTCACAGCCGGCTACTACAATATCGTCTTCGGATGGGTCGCCTCAGTTGGCGCAACCATCAATGGCGTCATCATCATTTCCGAATATGATCCGGATGCCGTCCCCGAAGGTTACTACACCATCGAAGCCATTTTAGCCGAACACGAAACTGCCAAGGTCTACAAGACCCGCGGAGTCGTCGTTGGCATCAACGGCGGTTCGATGTTCATTCAAGACCATAAGGGCAATGCGATTAACGTCTATAGCAACACCGCCATTAAGGATACCCTCGTTGCTGGCAACGTCGTCGATGCCGAAGGCGCCTTCAAGATGTACAACAATGCCGCCGAACTCGATGCGGCCACGGTCACCTTGCATGAGGCCGAAGGCTTATTCCCAGTCGAACCGACAGTCATCGCCACCGGCGCTGAATTAACGGCTCGCATGGGCACCGACACTACGTTAAGCGGACAACTTATCCGTTTGAACAATGTCACGGCAGTGTCAATCGCCACCAACTATCCAGTTCTGTCATTTGATGGAGCCTCTATCACTGGGTATTCCTTCTACGCCGCCGCCTATGAAACCGCAAGTACCGGCAGAACAGCTCTCAACGCGCTATTCGCAACATTAATTGCCAGCGGAGAAACATTCGACATCATCGGTGTCTTATACCACTCCAGCAGCACGCTCGGAACTTGGCGTTTAGGACTGATGACGACATCATACGTCATTCAACATCCAGCCGCTTAATAAGAGATTGCCTCCTCGATCCTGAAGCGAAAGCTTAAAGACGAAACCGAAGAGTCACGATGCAAGTCGTGGCTCTTTCTTTTTTGACTAATACGAAAAAATAGCACTATTTTATCGATTAGTAACAAAAATGGCCTTATTTCTTTGTTATATAGCAGTATTACTATATAATTAACAATTATTAATATGGGCGAGTCCAACGTACAAAATCCGATGCTTCACACCTTTGAGGAAGTGCAACAGGTCTTTTTCACCTATATCACGAGCCAACCAGATCGCAAACTTATTAAAAAGGCCTATGACTTCGCCCAAGCCAAGCATGAAGGCATCCTCCGAAAATCCGGGGAACCATATATCCATCACTTGATCGAAGTGGCTTATATTCTTGCCAAACTTCAGGCCGGGCCGATCACGATCGCCGCCGGATTGCTCCATGACGTCGTCGAAGACACCGATGTGACCATCGAGCAAATACGCGACGAGTTCAACGAAGACGTCGCCATGATCGTCGAGTCGTTGACAAAGATCCAGCAACTCAAACTATCGCACCGAGAAAACGCCGACA
>Ga0172369_10009782_pt1 | contig 10543 bp, 22 predicted proteins | sample LakKiv25m_FD_114539 | JGI IMG/M metagenome (GOLD analysis project Ga0172369, IMG submission 114539) | Freshwater microbial communities from Kabuno Bay, South-Kivu, Congo - kab_022012_11.25m | ecosystem: Environmental > Aquatic > Freshwater > Lake | place: Democratic Republic of the Congo...
CTTGTAAGCGTACATTGTACTCGTTTTGCTTAACTTCGGCGGGTTGGTATTTATGACCAGTCCGCGTGAACCGAAATGATTGCTTGGCAAATGGAATACCGAGTATGTTAAATTCGAGCGTGCGCGAAGTATTAGATATTGATTTTGTCATTTTAACCTCTCGTATTGGTCAGCCTTGTCGTTAGGGGATAACACCCTCATCGTGTTCATCTAATACAATTTCAAACATTTCGGCAATTTTCTCTAAATAATATTGCTTATGATGAGCTCCATCGGTATTAACCGCATCGTTTAAAATTTCAGATAATTGTTCTCTAACCTTCGGCTGGACTGGGCGCTCAGAGCTGTTCGATTTTAATAAACCTATTGTTTCCCGTATGGTACCCTCCATCGGATAGCGTTTCAAATCTTTCATTTCGTCTGCTACAATTTCAAGCCTTACAATTAGATTTTCATTGTCAGTCATATTGTTTTCCTTTCATCGCGTCAGTCAGCCTTATCGTTAGCAATAATATTTCTAATCCCAGCCTTAACGTTATATCTTTTCACCACATCAAACCTGACCCTATCAAACCCCACCGAACCATATCATCTGATTTATATTCATTTTCTTGCATTTCAAATAAACCATACCCCACCTTACCGGACCTTACCTGTTTATCGTATTCTTTTATTTAATTACTTCAAATTTCTCAACAATGAACCGGCCATATTCAGGGCGATAACCGAGTAATCCGCGCCTTATTCCACCATAAGTTAGACCATTCTTGACTGTCAACGGATCAAGCATATCCAAATAAATAATCATCGTTGATTCAATCGACCATTCATTGATTCTTGGCCTAAAAATAGCTATTCTAACCCACACGCCTCCTTTTGAACCCGGACGTTTAGCAATATCACTTTGAATACTGTCTATTTGTTCTTTGGTTCTGTGGATCGAAATTAAATCCTCGTCAAAAAATAGTCCCACCCGGACATCAGTGGCGACTTTATTTTTGGCATCTTTTTTAGTAGCCAAATCATAACAGCTCAAAACTAAACACTTCTTGATTGCGTTCGCTGGAATACAGATTTCATTTTTTTCATTCAAATACAATTTTTCAATGGCTTGTTTCTGCCAAGCATCATCACTTTTTGGTTGTGGCAATCCATGAAAACGGTCAAAAAGAATTGGACAAATTCCTTTGAGTTTAAATTGGATATTAACTGTGCTTTCCATAATAATACTCCTTTTTGTTAGTTGTTACTATACGTTAGTTAAAAAACATATCTTATCTTACCTTACCCCACCCGACCGAACCCGACCCTATCAAACCCCACCGAACCATATCATCTGATTTATATTCATTTTCTTGCATTTCAAATAAACCATACCAAACAATACAGTACCAAACCGCACCCGATCCTACCGAACCCGACCCAACTACACTGTATCTTATCAAATGATTAATAAATTACTTCTTTGTGGCTAATAGCTTCGGCATTGACTTGCGGATATATTGCTCACGCATTTTCGGGTCGTTGGTAATCATCGTTATTACCCGCAACACCTGACCGTTTTCAATACGCCTGTTCTGGTTTTTTTCACGAACAAACGTCATGCCGATTTTGGCCTGCCTTTCCTTAGCCGTAAAAGTACGATTCTGCTGTTCGGTCATTACCTCCGTCTCGTACAACAAGACTTCTTTAACCTTCATTTCTGTCAATTCATCAACAGACATCGTTTCAATTTTTGTGTTACCTTTCATAATTTTACCTCCTGTTTTGTTTTATTAACCCTATTTATAAAATCATTTACCCAAATCAAAAACGTCGCTATGCAGACAACGACCAATCCGCCTAATATCAGGTACGGGTCGAACTCGCCAAATTGAGTGTCGTACATCAGTCTGACGTTATCGAAAATCGTAGCGAAATGCAGGCAGATACCTTCGAGAATGAAAAACAGTATCAATCGAATGTAAATCATTTCACCAGTTCCTCACATACCAGATTTAGATCATTTAGGTCGTTTGTCGTATAATACTATGTTAGACGATTCATTTTTTCGGCATATATTACTGCCTTGCGCAAGGCGGATGATGGACTACCACGAAATCCGATTCTTTGCCCGTCATTTGGTGGATAGGCATAATGAATATAACAATACCTTCCCTTGTCATCGTCCGTGTACGAATACATATCTGTCCTGCCGACATGCCACTTACTACGTGGTAGTTTTTTAGCTCGGTCTTCCCAAAATTTTCTTGGGTTAAAAATTCGTCTAACTATTTGCTCCAACCAACATTTAAAACCGTTGGCTTTTGTTAATTTCGATGTCTTTTTCATGTGTGATTACCTCCGCCGTGTCTCAGCCTTGTCGTTAAGCAGACTCCGATTCGCTCCGTTAGGTACTTTCATCCGAGTTTCTTACCGCAACACCAGCCGAGTTCAATGCTTCTTCTGGCGTGTTAATTATTTCCTGAATAGCGTGTAAATTATATTCGAGTGCGATTTGGTCTCCCATGCTTTCTCGAATTTTTTGAATATGTGCCTGAATCATATCTCTGACTTTTATATTCATTTTACCTCCTTTTATTTAATAATAATAACCCAACCATTATCACTATCTCTTACCTCTACACCTGATCAAGTTTTTCAAGTTCTTCACCAAGTCTCTCTCTAATAGTTTTAGATGCAATTTCAAAACCTTGTCGAAACGCGAATCCACTTATCGCCGTCCGTAATTTGTCGTCTGGAATTGCCTCGCAGTATTGTTCTATTGTCATTGGGAATAACCATTCAGGGTAGGGGTTCGGCGGTATTGCGTTTGCCATCGCTTGCAAACATTGTTGCAGGCTAACCAGTTGCTGTAGCTGACTGGAAGTCAGTCTTGTGGTTATTCCGTCTTTATTTTGATTTTGTTCTGCGGTAATAATATTTTTCATACTTGTCGTTATGTGGATAAAACGGCTCGCTCTTTTACATACTTTAGCATTTTTCCCGCTTCCGTATCCCATCCTAAATATTCACTTACTTCTTTTTCAACTTCCTCTTGTGTCAAAATTTGGTCTAAATAACCTTGTCCAAAACTTATCATCTTCTTTTTTAATTTTTGACATTGGGGGCAACCCTCCCTAAATCCTTCATCGCCAAATAAAGGGTTGTAATATTCTTCATCTCCACAAGTATGGCTCTCATAACCAAACTCTGCCTGTAAAGCATCACACCCGCTACAACTTCCGTAACTCCCTTTAACCCACCCAGTTTTCCCCTCATAAGTAACCTTTGCTAACCATTCTCCTTGATATGAGCCAAATGATTCATAGTCGTGAACGGTTGCCCCTCCAAACTTTAAAGCGTCTATATAATCCATTTTAAACTCCTTTTTTGTTAATTTAGGTGTGATAGTAGGATTCGAACCTACATGCGAAGAGTCTATGCTCTCCGTGCTTCCATTTGCATCATATCACACCATATAGGTTGCTGATTTACCATTTGCGCAAAATTCCGAATCAGCTTTTAGAACAATAAAGATTTTACCCGGATTTAAGTCGGCTAATCTTTTCGCTTCGTCTCTTGCATCCTGACAAAATTCATGAGATACTTTTGGTTCACCGTTTCCGGGTGACCAAATAACCCAATACGATTTATCCCTTTTGTTGAATTGTGATTCAACGCCATCTGAATCAGTAAAAACCCATTTAGTTCTATCAGCGGTAATAATATTTTTCATTGGTTTTTCCTTTCGTCGTTATAACCAGCGTTTAGAATTGTTTCATTTAAGGTATCCATACTTCCTTTTTTGTTCTAATTTCAAACCATTCATCCGGCAGTATTATTTTGCATTTCGGACAGTGATAATTGCCGTCCTTTCGTTTCAGCAAAAACTTTGTTTTAAATTTAATCTTGCAATTTGGGCATACTTTTTTCATATCTTACCTAAATTGACATTCTCCCCACACCTAAAGGTGGGGGATTCTTTATCGGAAACTTGCATGCTTCTTGCCCATCTCCGATCTACATTGCATGTGAGGCTTATATCTCACACCAACGGGGGATGCCATCGCCCCAACTACTTGGCTTTCACCAAGATACTTTCCTCGAATATTGATCGCCCCAACTCCATCACGATGATATACAAATCCACACTTTGAGCAGTCACTTTGAGCCGATACCCCGGAATGAACGGGGATCGCCCGCGTTTTGCACGGATGTTTTAGCATTAAACTATATCGGCTGTTATTCATTGATTAAAACTCGCTACTGTTTTTTCCAGTTCTACGCGGAAGGATTCTTTGGCGGATTGTACTTTCAGGCCGCGTAAATCAGAAATACCATAACGCTTTAATAGCGCATCGTATTCGGCTGGCGGAATCTTCGCTTTTAGGGCTTCGATTTTGGTTGCAAAATTAGGTTCTTGCTGATGGAATAATTCCTCGGCTGAAACAGGTACGACATTTCCTTCACCAGTAGGTTCTGATTTTTCCTTTTTCTTCGGCATCTGTATAGCTTCACGCGGAAATGCTTCTTCTACACTAACATCGCCGTCTTTAATTGCTGTCCTTATTCCAGTTAGCGTTTCCAATTCTGCTAATCCAATATCTTCTATGCCTTTAATGCCAAGAGATTGATATACTCTTAATGGATCAATACCAAGTTTATTAATCCAATCTTCGAGTAAGGCGCGTCTCTGTTCAAGCGTTTTAACCGTACCAATGGCCGTTTGTCGCGCAACATCCTCAATCGTTTTGCATAGTGCAACTGGTACGACCTGAAAGATAGCGTCACGTCTTGCTTTTGAAAGACACGCTTTCGCCACTACAATTCGCATACGCTCACTATATGGATTTCCTTCCGAAGTAAGTGTGCTTTCGATTACCTCACTGCTCGCGGCAAAATTACTTTCAAGATCGTGCGCCATGCCCCTGCATCTTACAAATCTTTCCGTCTGTTCAATTATCATCGACACTACCCGCAAATTGCCATAACAACAACCTACGATTTCGGCCATACGGATTGACTTACCTTCAGCATATACAACCTTACCGTTCTTTTTCCCGACCGGTCTGCGATATATGCAGGATTGCGCCGTTTCCTCATCCATAGATACCATTTCAGTTGCGCGGTTCTTGAAAACCGCCAGACTACGCGGATAGGTATGTGCCGTTGCAATCTGAATATCAATATTGGCACGTTCGATAGCTGAAATAGAATTTTGTACTGGTTCTACCAAGTCGGAAGCTATTTCATCCTCATAAATTTCTGACATAATAATCTCCTTTCGTCATTAAATAATTATAACCTTGTACTTGAAGCCATGCTCGCTTCTTCGTAAAAGCGGACGCCGGGATAATTCACCCCGCCTTTCGTCGCTTTGGCAATCTTATCCAGTGCGGATATATCAACTATCAGCATGGCCATCAGAGTAGGATCGCTAACTGCGGCTTTGACAAATTCGACCTTATCTGTCAACTGCGCTTTCCATGTTTTCCGCACAGAAATACCCTTAATATCCGGTACGGCGGATTGAACTTCCACTACCGGCGCAATGATATTAGCGGCCTGGTCCATTCTTTCTTCCCGGAGTTCGGGCGTTTTTAATTTTTCGGCTTGTTTTTCCAGACGTTCACGCTCTTTACGCGCCTGTTCTTCTGCTATCGCCTGTAAACGACGTTGTTCCTCGGCACGCCTGCGGTCGTCCTCAATCTTCCAGCTAAGAAGCTTGCGTTTGGCCGTTTCCTCGGCTAATCTTAGCGGATCGAGTAGTGTCTTTTCCTGATCGCAAATTTCCTTCCAAGTCGCGTGGGCTTTGGACTTCATCGGTTCAAAATAAGCCGTAACCTTATCCTTTACGGACTTAACCGATTTCAGAAAATCCGCACCTGCCGCATACTGGTCGGCATTAGTTACGGTCATTTCATTCGCCTGCTGTACTACCGGCGATACTTCATTGCGAAGTGCTAACTCATTACTCATCGTTTTTCTCCTTTATTGTTAGTTTGTTTGCTATTTTGAAATTATATATTGATAGGCACGCCAGAAATGTATGCCGGGCGTATTTAATATCACTATACCAGTGCAATTTATATTTAGCATCACCGGACAATTCAATCGCACAAAAACGCTTTGGAATTATTTTATTTTCCTGATATAATATCGCATAACCGGCAAGCTGTAACTTGACTATCGGTTCAACGGATGATTTTATGTCCGCTAATATTGTCTGACAGTTATTATCGGACATAAGCAAATCTGACGTACCGGCAAAATTGTAGGTCTTAGAATATAGTATTTCCTCGCTCTTAATAATCTTAAATTTCGTTTCATCCAGAAATCTGACAAAAGCATCCAAATAACCTTTAATGTCGTTATGGACGCTGCCCCAGTCAAGACAATCCTCTACTAAATAATTAATAGCGGTATGAATAGCGCGACCACGTTGGGTGCTCCAATCATCATACCAGTAACGCTTGCCGAATATATCAGTAAGAATTTGCGTCACACTTGGCACTATCCGGTCGTTAATTCGGTAGGTATGCGTCTCTTGGTCAAAGTTAGTATTCATAAATTCATAAGCGATTCAATGGTTGTATGCAAGCGATTAGCTTTACGCTCATATCTGCGGTATTGCTTATTAGTTTTAATACCAAGTTGTAGGCGATGTGCCTTACGCCTACGGCGTTCTCGATTAACAAAAACGCCCTTATCTGCCGAGGATATAAAGCGCACAAATCTTGACCGCAATTTTTGTTTCCATACTGGAATAATCCTGACAACCTTAGCGACTGGCTTAGGCAATTCCGGTTCGAGAGACTTAGATTTTTTAAAGTATGCAAATAGTTTTGATAAACACATTCTAATTTTTTGTTTGATAGATAATACAATATTTAAGGCAAGTTCTTTTTTAGAATGAATAATTACAGATTCATTCTCTTTTATGCTTTTAATTTTATCAAGTTGTTTTTGCGTTGTTATTAAAATTTCTTTCATTTTTTATCTCCTTCTAATGACCTTATCGGCCACGTTAACCTCCGGTAAGAAAATAGTTACTGATGGCAATATATTTGTCACCTGAGTAATTTTCGTATTCAGGATCATTTTCGTATTCATCTTCAGGATCATTTTCGTATTCAGGATCAGGATCATTTTCGTATTCAGGATCATATTTTTCTTGTTCATAATCAATATCAAGCGTTCGATTTGGCAGAAATTCCCGTCCGCCGGGCGGATAATTACTCATTCCATCCATTTGATTCTCCAAACATAAATTTCAATGGTTTTGATTCCAGTTCTTTCAAGGCAACTAATGCCTCTTGAATTTTATCGCAACTTGTCTCAAAGCTCAAAATCAATTCTTCATCTGTTATTGGCTTATCTGGCATATTATCTCCCTTTATCATATTCAAAAAACTTCCAACCAAGTCTTAGTAAGGCGTGTACCTTACCCCATGACCGATTGCCTAATACAACACATCCCCCAGCAACCTTATCATAAGGGATTGAGAACATCCGCTTATTGTGCGTGAATCTGCAACCTTTACGTTCAAGACTGGCGATTATTTCTCTTTCACTAAACCGTTCTATCATATTAACCTCCCACGCAAATAGTCATTTGGTTATTGCTTTCCGTTTTTATCTGAATTGGTGCAAGAATACTCTTTTCGAGTGTTTTAACAGGTTTATAGTAAACATAACTACTGTTAATACTAAAGATTTCCTCCCAATCTTCGATAGTTAGGTCACAAGCCAACCGATATATCGGAGTACGCTTTTTTTCACCGTATAAATCCCAAATATGAATACGATAGGGTACAACCCGACCATTAACTACACTTTCTACAAACGGAAAACCGTGCTTACCCCGCACGTCAAGCCTTAATCTTTCCGCCCCGGCACTACCGCCCAGCATCGAACCGCATAACGCATATATAGGCAACCATCCTCGGATGATCGAACTATCTACGCCGTTTGCCAACCAGAAATGCTGTTCATATAGTTTGGCTACCCATAGGCGAAATAATACCCTTTGCCAGTCATTCATTAATCTGGCCTTAATACTATCGACTTCGCTAAGACTTGGTTTATTATCCATTAATTCTCCCTAAATATTTTCTCTGAACGATTTTCGAGAATAAGCGGCTGATGTACGACACTCAATTTCAACCTGCTCTTTGCGCGTGTCAAGTTGGTTTCGTATAATGTTATTAAGCGAATTTGTATCAACCATCAAACCCAAACCGGGTACTCTGACAGAAATCAAACTATTGTGAGTAATTAGCCGCCGAATACTACGCTCCGATACATCGTAATATCTGGCCGCGTCCTTGATTGACATAATATCACGCCGACCGCGCAACTCGATCAAGATTGCCCTGAGTATTTCTGCAATTTCTTTCACTGTATTTCTCCGAATAATGCTATCCGGTCGTCCCTGATTTTGCCTTCTTTCAGATAATCACAACTTCCGTCTTGATTTTGATAGGGACAGCGTCCCGACGCTTTGCATATTGCCAGCGTAAATATCGCCGTAATTGAACCAGCGATAATACCGCAAATTAAGCCAAGAATAAACATATTACACTCCCTTTCCAATTAATAATTTTGTGCCACTCCAGCCAATTCTTACTGGTATTGGAATTTTGTCCAAAAATCCATTGGCGCGGTTTGTCTGTTCAAAGTAACCCGTCAATTTTACCGGCTTAACGATACCACGCTTAGAATATAGCCGATATAATTCAATAAATTCCTTTTCCATAAATGGCAAATCTTTATTTAGTACCTCACAAATCTTTTGCCAACCACCCATTTGAAATATGCAATGACTGATTAACGGATCATCAAACTCAACCGTTTCAGTATAGCCGATGTTTTCGATTGCACCGCGAACCTTTAACCAAGCTATCATAGCAACGTCATCTTTCGTGTCTTGCAGGTATTCAAGTATTTCGGCAGGCTTAGGAAACGTCGAGTATTTCCGGTTAATTATAATTTCCTTAATTGCATTATCGAATACCTTAACGTCAAAATCTTTGAAAACCTCATAGTAGAGATTGACCAGATTAACGCTAAGCTCTTTCTCATACAATTCGCCAAGCGCAAATATTAGCGTCTGAAATTCATTTATTTTCATGTTAGGAATGCTTTCGATTTGTTTTAGGTGGTTTTAACCAATTTGGATTATATAATTTTCTTTCGGCAGATGCATGACATTTGGGACATATTGTCAAAAGATTATCAAGATGATCTGTCCCACCATTTTTTCTTTTTAGTATATGATGAACATGTAATTTTGTATTACCAATATAGCCACATATTTGACATATATAATTATCACGTTTTAAGACTTCATTTCGGATCATTGACCATGCCATTTGTATTTCAAATATTTTTTGGGCTTTCTTTTTCGATTCAATTTCCAATAATTCTTTATTCTTTTCATATTCCTGTGCTTTTTTTCTTTTTTCCGCTGGACTACTATATGAATAATTACCATCGAAACTCAACCATAATGATAAATCATCATCATATACCCAAGGAAGCATATCATCATCTATATCAATACATTTAGGATTTTTACATGCAATCTGTCTGGCTTTCATTGCCCGCTCAGCCATACATGGTGGTAAATCACAAATTCTTTTTCTTTTGTTAGTCATTTTTTATTATCTCTGCCATATCTTAGCCTTGTCGTTCACGCCCCCACTGTTCTAATACCCGCTTATTTTTTTCAGATTTCGATATATGAGTTTCACTTGATATTTTAGCGTTGACAAATTTCGTATTGCCATTTTTACCCTTATTACGTAGAGAAACTAAAGACAATACCTGCTTTTGCCAGAAGTCATCTTTGGCAATATATGCGAGAACCTTTTTTATTTCATCAAGATTAAATCCGTCAAGTCTGATAATCTTATCAATAGTCTCTATTGAATTGTTTATCAGCTTATCATCAATCTTAATCAGATTAGAAAAACTTGTTTTCTGGTATTTATAATATTCATTTACTAATAATTCAATTTTATCTTTATCTTTAATTTCATCTTTATTTTCAATTTCAGTTTGCATTGCATTTGCATTGCATTTGCATTGCATTTGCTTAACCCTTTGCCATCTTTGCATTGCATTAGCACTAAGATTACTCGACTTAATAATACGCTTTTCCATTTCTTCCATTAATCGCTGATTGAAAAATCCATCCTCTGTTTCAATGAATTTTTCACGGATCAACTGGCTATTTTGAACAATCGAGCTAAACACTGTTTTTTTAATCAATCCACCTTGCTGGTGTTGAGCACAAAGCAAGCGAACATATTTACCAACTTCTGCGTCGGTCATAAACATTGTACCGGTTAGAAAATCACTGGTATAAAAAAGGAACGCCGGGTCTTTTTTACCCATTTCAGCACCCAGTTTCAGATATTACCAGTTCTTTTAATTCATTATCTTCTATATCTGTTGACATACATTCTGGGCAACGCGGACTATCATAGTCGCCCATACAGAATAAAATCCATCCCGGAAGTGGCCTTCTCTTATAAGCCGGATAATTAAATTCAAA
>Ga0172369_10009783_pt1 | contig 10542 bp, 8 predicted proteins | sample LakKiv25m_FD_114539 | JGI IMG/M metagenome (GOLD analysis project Ga0172369, IMG submission 114539) | Freshwater microbial communities from Kabuno Bay, South-Kivu, Congo - kab_022012_11.25m | ecosystem: Environmental > Aquatic > Freshwater > Lake | place: Democratic Republic of the Congo...
ACCGAGGCTGTGATTTTAGTCCACGTTGAACCTGCATCAAGAGAATAACTGATTGAAAGTGTTTTTACATTTTTTGATGTCCATCTAATTTCCATTGTCTTTCCGGCAGGATAAGTAGAGTCACCCAGAGGATGGAGCAATGATAAAAATGTTCCCGAAGGTTCAGATACACAGCCTGAAGTTTCGGCTGCTTTTCTCATTAAGGGTTTTGTTCGTGCATGAAATTCGAGTTCCACCGAATGAGTTGCGTTTGTTGTATGACAGTAGCTCATAATAGTTCCGGGTCTCGGAATAGCATTACCTGTTTTAACGCAAGCATCGGATACAGTGAATGGCTGAGTTCTTGTAACGCATGTATCTATCATATTCGGTCTGTAATAACAACTATGTGTGTGGGGGGCGCTGAAATTATGACCGATTTCATGAGTAGCTACATTTACATCCCAAGTATAGTTTTGTGTTGGATATTTATACATCCCTCTGATTCCAAGGGCGCAATAGCCCTGTACTTCATCGCAAAGACTACCGACATAAGGCGTACCACCCATTGAAATACCTGCAACGATTGTTCCGGCAGGCTGGTCCATCAAATTGGCAAAAAGAACAACCAACGAACGGTTAAGATTATTATTATTCCAAACAGACGGCATAGTCATCAATTTGTCACTCAAATCGGAATCATTCAGATATGGGTCGCTTGCTTCATCCGTTCTTATAACAACCTTAGAAACAACCAAATGCACATTAATATTATCCTGATAAATTTTAGATGACTGATTGATAACCGATGCGATATATGTTCCGCAATAATCGAAATTACTTCCCATCAAGGTATAATAGTCATAAGAACCTTCGCAAAGCAAATTAACCTGAAGCACCTTGGAAGATGCAAGAGGTTTATCGTAACCGCCATATTTGTAGAAGTCTTCCTTTTCATTATTTGCTCCGGCATAATCTTCCGTAAGACAAACAAAAGGATTGAAATCGGTTTGTTCAGATTCAATTGACGTATTCGATATAAAATGGGCTGAAGTCAAATTTGCTGAATTTGTTCTATCGGGAGATATCGAGAATACTTCCTTGTCTTCAGTTTCGATAAATCCGAAAATATTGCCGTCATAATAGTTTAAGTATACGGAAGAGCCCGGCTGACCTTCTATTTTTCCCTCATAAGAAGTAACATAAGGACCAGTTACTCTGATGAATTTTCCTTTTTCCACCTTGTACCATTCAGTATGCTCATTAACGGCAGCGATTGCCGGTTTAAGATTCAAATTTCCTGTAAAATCCTGTGAAATTTTGAAGTTATTCAACTTAATTCCATAATAGCCGGAAAGAAAAATGCTGTTCGCATAGTCGTTTTTTACAGAAAATGGTAAAGGTTCTGACATTCTGATATTACTCAAAGTGTTATCGGCGTTAATCTTTTCCTTTGTGTCAACTGATTTGAAATCGAATAATTTCGATGAATTAATCTCAATTGTTCCCTGAGAAAACAAAGAAATAAATGAAAGCGATAAAACGACTAAAATTCTGATAATTTTCATTTTTTAACTGAATTAGTTGTAAATTAGGCAATAAGCCATTCTAAATTATACTAATTACTAATTTGTAATTTTCTACTTTGTCTTACACTGCCCGATTGAACGTTTAAAATATACGTGCCGTTTGTAATCGCTGGAATGCTTACTTCAAGTAACTGCTCTCCACGTTCTGTCAGATTGAATTTGCCGAGTAATCCAACCAACGCTCCTTTTTCATCGAACAAGGATATTTCCACCTGTTCAATAACTCCAATGTTATTCACAAGTTTAATCTTTGCAAATCTGTTGACAGGATTCGGGATGATGTCAACAATTTGCAATGGAGCCTGCAATGGATAGACAGGTGAATCATCAACCTGACTTTTTAAACAAGTATCAATTGTGAAATCATTGCTGAGAGCAAGTATTGTTTGTTTATCCGATGAAGGATAAATTCTTAATTTAACATTATTAGTTGTCTGGTTAACTGTCGGTAATTTCCATAGATAATATGTAGCTGACCCATCAAATGCAGCAAGACGAATTTTCTTCCAGTTTGTTCCGTTATCAAGAGTATATTCAATTACGACGTTATCCACAAAATCTGACGTCCAGTTTATATAGTAGCTGTAACTACCGCACCAAACCTCTCCACCTTTAGGATAAATCATACTGGCTTTTTCCTTACCAATTGCAAAAATTCCCGATTCAACAGAAGTGTTCGGATTGTCGGAAGAAGTAAGCTTTATTTTGCAATTATTACTCTCAATAGCACTGACATTCCAGCTGTATTGCCCGCCTGATTGTTTTGAAGCCACCGCTTCCCAAGATTGCCCCCCGTTTGTGGAAAAATCAATTTCAACTTGTGGAACAAGCATCTCTTCCCATTCGATTGATAATAGTGCCCTATTACCGTATTTCCCGCCCTGAACAGGTTTTTTCACACTAAGCAGCGGTGCATTAATGTTGAATGTATTCCAGCTTGTATCACCAACAGTTGCGTCACTCATACTATAAATCCATATTTTTCCCGACTTTGTTCCGTTTACAGGTAAAGTCCAGAGATAAATACTGTCAGTAACGGCAATGTTTTCTTTGACAACAGCCCAATTAACGCCATTATCCGAAGTATATTTAATTCCAATCAGAGTGACATTACTGTATACCCATCGAATCTGAATCTGCTGTTTTGCATCGTAGGAGGATTGTCCTAAAGGAGCCAGAAGCTTTAATGTGGGTTTTGCAGGGTCTTTGGCACACGCTGCACTTTCTACAGCTGTTCTCATAAGTTTAATACATCTTGGATGAAAGAACAAAGGAACTTGACCGTTCGAGTTGGTCAGATGGCAGTAGCTCATTATTGTTCCTGGTCTGGGAATAGGATTGCCGTCAAGACAGCCGTCAACTTCAATAGGAATATGTTTTGTAATACAAGTATCAATCATGTTCGGTTCAAAATAACAGTTATGAGTATGGGGAGAACTGAAATTATGACCCATTTCGTGAGTAGCACAATTAACATCCCAATTATAATTCATTGTTGGGAATTTACCATCAGTACGAATGCCAAAAACACAATACCCTCTGGATGGGCTGCAAAGACTGCCGACATTAGGTTCGCCTCCCATCGAAATTCCTGCAACCTGAGTAGAGCCAGCCTGGGCATATAAATTGGCAAAAAGAACTACTAAGGCTCTCTTCGAGCTTGAAATTGACCAAACACCCGGCATTAAGTTCAATTTATCGGATAAAAGATTTGCATTTTTGTATGGGTCAGACGCAGGGTCATCCCAAATCTGAAATTCATTAATTTTAATTTTTACGTTTAAGTCGTTTTCATATATTTGTGATGATACTGCAATTACAGCAGCCATATAACCAACTGCGCGGTCATAATCCTTTCCGCACATACTGTAATATTCACTTGTCCCATCACATATAATTCCGATTTCAAGAAGTTTTGAAGGAGCTAATACAACATCTTTGTTTTTAAAATTGTCCGAAGCCTCTGTCTTGGGTCCGTTATAATCTTCAGTCATACATACGAAAGGATTATTGCCCGGTTTACGGTTGTTATCAACCGGATTTGTCAGAATATGTGCCCCATCTTTTGAGTCTGAGTTTAAAACCGGAGTCAAATTGAATTTGTCACCATTCGGGTATTCAATAATAGTGTACAGCAAATTGTTAGAATAATTCAGGAAAACTCTTGAGTTCTCAACTCCCTCAATCTGTCCGTAATAAGTCGTTAACTGAACGGGCGGCATTTCAATTCTGCCATTTGTTGTCATTAAATGGAATGTGGTGGTTTCATCAATAACCGATGAAACTCGTTTCAAAACAACGTTCTTATTTTCAGTGGGAGAAACAGGAAAATCCGTGATTTTTATTGACGGATATCCCGAACCTAACAGATTTGCAAACTGTACTGTCCTCAGGATAATGGGTCTTGATTCCTTGTCGGATTTTAAAAGAACAGGCATACCTTTGGAATTTTTAACAGAAAGCGTTGAAGGATAACTAAATAGCTCAGCCCCATTCACGGTGGCAGCAGTTTCTGCCGATGAGAATCCGCCTGCAATTACGAGCAGCAGTAAAATTAAAATTGTCTTTTTCATTTTCAAATCTCCGATATATTTTATTTTAGATTATTTCTTTATTATTCAATCTTTTATTAAATTCTTCCACAATTAAAAGATGAGTTGCTCTTACTGTGCCGGAAGCGTTAATAATTACAACTCTGTTTTTTTCTTCATTTGCAATGTCCAAAAAGCCCTGATAAACTTTTTGGAAAAAATCAGACCCTGAAGATTCAATTTTATCCAATTTTTTATCGTTAGACCTGCCCTGTGCTTCTTCAACAGGCAGGTCGAGAAAAAATGTCAGGTCAGGTTCAATATTATTAGTTGCTAATTTATTGAAAAGACCGATTGTATTTATATCAATACCCCTGCCATAGCCCTGATAAGCAGTAGTGGAATCAAAAAATCTGTCGCAAATAACAATTTTCCCGCTATCCAAAGCCGGTCTAATGATGTTATTGACTAACTCCGACCTTGCTGCTTCGAAAAGCATTAGTTCAGTTGTCGAATTGATTTTAAAATGAGAATTAAGAAGCAGTTCCCTTATTGCCTCCGACAGCTCTGTACCACCAGGTTCACGCAAAGTTACAACTTCAAGGTTAATGCTTTTGATATAATCTGTCAAAAGATTGATTTGTGTTGATTTCCCGCTGCCGTCAATTCCTTCAAAAGTAACAAACATTCAATTCCATTTTAATGTAAAATAAACTTACAAAATTACGCAATCTCAATTTACTAAAACACATTAAAAGGGTAAAAGGTTACAATTTTTTTTTTATTTTTTCCCATCAATAATTACCACGTACTCTCCTTTTGGTTGTTTTCCACCCGAGAAGTGCTTCAGAAGGTCTTTTGCACAGCCTCTTAGATATTCTTCGAAAACTTTGCTTATTTCCCTTGCAAGACAAATTTCCCTGTTGCCCTCCACGAAATTTTCTATATCTTCAAGCAGTTTCAAAATCCTGAATGGTGATTCATATAAAATGATGGTTGCATCGAAATCCGAAAGTTTTTCAAAAAAAGTCTTTCTGCCTTTCTTGTGTGGTGGAAATCCGGCAAACAGAAACCTGTCATTTCTGAAACCGCTTGCAATCAAAGCCGGAACAAAAGCAGTCGGTCCGGGAAGAGATATGATTTTTATATCGTTTGCAATAGCTTTCTTGACCAGCTTGTATCCCGGGTCAGAAATACCCGGCATACCGGCATCGGATATCAAAGCAACTGATTTTAAATTTAAAAGCTCATTAATAAGGATTTCCGATTTGCTCTCTTCATTATGCTCATGATAGCTCTCAAGCTTATTAACGAAAATATTATGGGATTTCAGGAGACTGCCGCTGTGGCGGGTGTCCTCGCAAGCAATAATGTCAACCGAACTTAGCACTTTAATTGCACGTAAGGTCAAATCTTCCAGATTCCCTATTGGAGTCGGAACAATATAGAGCCCAGGTTCAATTTTTGGATGGCTATTTTTTTCTTTTTCGTAACTCAATGAAAAAATCCTTTAGTAGTTTTGAACTTTCGTTTTCAAGAACGCCATTTTTAACTTTACATCTGTGATTAAGCCTGCCGTCATCGGTTATCTGATAGAGTGAACCACTTGCACCCGTTTTCGGGTCCAAGCATCCGATTATTAATTCTTTCATTCTCGAAAGAACTATTGCACCGGAACACATGGCGCAAGGCTCGAGAGTAACATATAGTTTACATTCTGTCAAATGCTTATATCCGACTTTTTTCATGGCTTTTTTGAGTGCTGTAAGTTCTGCATGAGCCAATGAATCCTTGTTCTTCTCGACTTGATTTGAACCTTTACTTATCACAGAATCACCGAGAACGATGACAGCTCCTACAGGCACATCTCCGGATTTAATTGATTTCTTTGCTTCTTTCAAAGCAAGATTCATAAAATATTCATCAGAATATAGGGACATAGACTAATAGTTTTTTAAATTACTAATTCCACTCAAAATTGTGTCGTTATTTTTTGCAAAGCACAACCTGAGCATCCTGCTGCCTTCTTCGGATTTGCCATAAAAAACGGATGGCGGAATCGTAGCAACACCGAAGTTTGTAACCAAATCAATAGCACAATCCACATCATTCTTTGTTTCTCCTTCCGGCAGGTCAACCATTAGAAAATAGCTGCCGAAGCATTGGTGCGGCTTGAATTTGGTTTCAAGACACAAATTGAATATCAAATCCTTTTTCTCGGAATACATTTTTCTGAAATCCGGCAGATATTCATCCAAACGAGTTAGTGCAGCAGCCATAGCATGTTGTCCGGGAGTATTTACAGCGAATGCTGTCCATTGGTGAACTTTTCTTATTGCATTCGTTATTTCAGGACAGGCAATAGCCCAGCCTATTTTCCATCCGGTCATGCTGAATGTTTTTCCGGTAGATGAGATTGTAATTGTTCTCTCTTTCATACCCGGAAATGATGCAAAGGGAATATGCTTTTGATTTTGATATGTTAGAAATTCATAAACCTCATCGCTGATTACTAAAAGATTGTACTTTTCAGCCATGCCTGCAATAAATTGTAATTCATTTTCCGAAAAAACCTTGCCTGTGGGATTATGAGGATTATTCAAAATGATTAGCTTTGTCTTGTCTGTTATTTCGCTTTCCAATTCTATGAAATCAAAATCAAATTCCGGCTTTTTTAAAGTAACAAATTTCGGTATTCCTCCCGCAAGCTGAACGTCAGCCAGATAAGAGTCATAAACAGGTTCGAATAGAATCACTTCATCCCCTTCATTTATCAAAGCAGTAATTGTTGAATACAGGGCTTCGGTAGCACCTGCTGTAATTGTAATTTCAGTTTCAGGATTGTGAGTTAATCCATAAAAATGGAGATGCATCTCGCTAATAGCTTTACGAAGTGAAAATATTCCGGGCATTGGAGCATATTGATTTTTCCCTTCTTTCATAGCTTTGAATGCTTCCTCTTTCAACCAATCCGGACCGTCGAAATCCGGAAATCCCTGACCCAGATTGACAGCTTTATGCTCGACAGCCAACTTACTCATCGTCGTAAATATTGAGGTACCCTGTCCGGCTATCCTTTTTGCAAATTCAAACATCATTAGTCCTTTATAATAAATCATTTTTTTATTTTTACAAGATTACAAAATTAAATATTAAAATGATAAAATACTATTGCGGAATGTAAATCATGTTTGCTCAAAATTGTTCACCAGCTTTTCCGTCTAATATTTGACGATGAAAACAATTTTTACAATTATCTTAGTATTGCTTTTCCTGCCGATAGCCGGATTTTCCCAGATGACCGAAGCAGGATTACGCTCCTATTCCGTTAAGCCCGTTCAGGAACAGCAAGATACGGCATTTGTTCATGTTTATTACAATGCCGAAAAGTTAGAATCCTACCTTGTTATCAATTCTTCAGGTTTCAAAAGTCTCGAACTTACAGTATTTAATGTACTCGGGAAAAAAGTTTACAGCTACAAAGACGGTCCCATCTATGGCAATTACTTTACAACTGTTTTGATGAACGACCTGCCTAACGGAGTTTACATATTCAAAATTAAAACCGACAACAAAACCTACTATCGCCGAATGTTGCGTTCCGAATAAAATTTCAATGTAATTTTTTTCATAATAATACATAATTTTGTATTTTATTTTGAATTTTTTACGGAAAGATTATGGAGTTTATCAAACATAAATTCGAAAATTATATCGGTACAATTACATTCGACCACGAAAGCAAACGCAACTCATTCACAGGCAAGATGTTCAACGAAATCATCGAAGCTCTCGACGAATTTAAAGAAAAAAAAGCAAGGGTTGTTATTATCCGAGCCAATAAAGGAGCCAGAGTCTGGTCGTCAGGATTTGACATAAACGAACTTCCAATATCCGGCAGAGACCCGCTTTCTTACTACGACCCCATTGAAATGACATTAAGAGCCATTCAACAATTTCCAGCTCCCGTCATAGCCATGATTGAAGGAAGCGTATGGGGAGGTGCCTGCGACCTTGCCTTCCTCTGCGACATACTCATCGGAACTAATACCACATCTTTTGCCATTACTCCTGCGAAAATAGGAGTGCCTTACAATTCAAGCGGAATACTTCACTTTATAAACATGGTTGGTGTGCATCTGGCTAAGGAAATGTTTTTTACGGCGCTGCCCGTGAATGCACAGCAGGCAAAGCATCATGGTATATTAAACCACTTGGTTCCTAATTCTGATGAACTCGAATCTTTCACAATGTTCACTGCAGAGCAAATTATAAACAATTCACCGCTGAGCATTGCAGTAATCAAGGAACAATTAAGAATTTTAAGCGGTTCCATTCCCATGCCTCCCGATACGTTTGAGCGAATTCAGGGATTACGCAGAAAAGTGTATGACAGTAACGATTATCTTGAAGGCATCAATTCATTCAAAGAAAAAAGGAAACCTGTGTTTACAGGTAAGTAAGATATCTTTAATATGATTTGTACTTATTTTTTATTTCCGAACCAAGAAATATTCAGTGACCTAGCTGCCAATGCGTCGTCAACCCTTCTGATGGGAGTTGTCATTGGTGCGGATGTAATGGTTTCAGGCTGTTCTTTGGCTTCTTTTGCGATATTAAGCATGGCATCGGCAAAAGCTTCAAGACTTTCTTTCGATTCGGATTCGGTTGGTTCAATCAGCATGGCTTCGTGTACGATAAGCGGGAAATAAATCGTTGGAGCATGATAACCATAATCAAGAAGTCTTTTTGCCATATCTTTTGTTGTAACGCCAATTTCCTTTTGTCTGTCGCCGCTCAGAACGAATTCATGCAGGCAGTATTCATCGTAAGGAAGTTCGAATTCATTTTTCACTTTGCTGAGTAAATAGTTTGCATTGATGATGGCATCGCGGCTTATTTCCGGAATACCTTCGCTGCCATGCATTCTAATGTATGTATAAGCACGGACGAGAACTCCGAAATTTCCGAAGAAAGAATGAACTTTTCCGATAGATTTCGGATTGTCCATAACTAAATTATATTGGTCACCATTTTTAATAATCTGTGGAACAGGTAGAAATGGAATTAGTCTTTCGCTGACACATACAGGTCCTGCACCAGGTCCGCCACCTCCATGGGGAGTTGAAAATGTTTTATGAAGATTTATATGAACACAGTCGAATTTCATATCACCGGGTCTGACAATCCCTAAAAGTGCATTCAAATTAGCACCGTCCATGTACATGAGTCCGCCGCAGCCGTGAACAGTTTTTTCAATTTCGACGATTTCCGTTTCAAACAATCCGAGAGTATTGGGATTAGTAATCATAAATCCGGCAACTTCATCATTGCATTTTGAGCGGAGGTCTTCCAAATCAATTCTTCCGTGTTCATTGGATTTCACAGAAACAATCTGGAAACCGGCAATCGTAGCAGAAGCAGGATTAGTCCCATGAGCGGAATCGGGGATTAATATATTTTTTCTTTTAAAGTCGTTTCTATCAATATGATAAGCCCTGAAAAGCATAATGCCGGTGAATTCTCCATGTGAACCCGCAGCTGGCTGAAGGCTGACGCCGTCAAGACCTGAAATTTCTTTAAGACACTCGCCGAGTTCAAACATAAGTTGCAAAGCTCCTTGAGCATTTCTTTCCTCGGAGCAAGGGTGGAGATTCAGGAACCCGGAAAGTGATGCTGTTTTTTCGTTTACTTTCGGATTGTATTTCATTGTGCATGAACCAAGAGGATAGACACCTTCTTCAATGCTGTAATTCAGATGAGACAATCTAACGAAATGACGAGCAACTTCATTTTCACTGATTTCAGGAAGAGGTAAATCAGATTTTCTTAAAAATTTATCCGGAACGTTTTTGTTCAGATTCAATTCGACATCATTTTCGGGAAGGGAATAACCTTTTCTTCCGCTTTTACTTTTCTCAAATAATAACTTTTCCATCGTTTAAACTCGATAAATTGATTTTACAAATTACAAGAATACAAATTTAAGATTTTTTCCGAATTTAATCAGCTAACGAAATTTTTTTGGTCGAGGGCATTTTTTGCAGCCACCTGTTCGGCTTCTTTTTTGCTTTTTCCTTTTCCCATACCTGCAAGCTCACCACCTACATAAACGCCGACGATAAATTCTTTTAGATGGTCTGGACCGATTTCGTCCAATACATCATATTTCGGAGACTGCATACCCTGCGATTGAACCATTTCGAGCAAAATACTCTTATAATTGGTATCAACCATAATATTTTTATTCATTAAAAGAGGAAGAAGCCGTTTAACCACAAAATCCTTTGCAGCATCAAAACCTTTGTCAATGAAAATCGAACCGATAATAGCTTCCATAGCATCCGATAAAATTGATTTGCTGCCGCTTTCCAAAGATTTTGATGCACTGAAGCTCATCATCAGAAATTTATCCAACTCAAGTTTTTGAGCACAGACTGCGA
>Ga0172369_10009786_pt1 | contig 10539 bp, 8 predicted proteins | sample LakKiv25m_FD_114539 | JGI IMG/M metagenome (GOLD analysis project Ga0172369, IMG submission 114539) | Freshwater microbial communities from Kabuno Bay, South-Kivu, Congo - kab_022012_11.25m | ecosystem: Environmental > Aquatic > Freshwater > Lake | place: Democratic Republic of the Congo...
GTTGTGCCGTATCCAACACAAAAATCAACCATCTTTTCAAAGTTTGCTATGTTTTTAGCGTGACCAGTTTCATAGCTTCCATGCTTTGAAATTTCGTTTACTACATCAGAATTTGTTGCCATAATTTGTTAATTTTAATTGGTTAAACCACTAAGAATAACGGCAACAATGCGTTGATATTATGAATACGTTGTTAAAAAATGCAAATAACAATCAATATATAAGTGAATTAGAAAATAATATTTCGATTTATTAATCGTTTATGTCAACTGAATTTTTGAATGAACTGCATTAGGGATTGCAGCGAAAATCCTTTTTTGTTTTCAAAAAAGATTGCAGCGAAAAGCCCGACCCGTAGGGGAATGCCCTATTTAAATTCGATAATAGCAATAGTAAAGTAATAAAATAAAAATGTATAATATTTTATGCATCATAACATGCTAAAGCAACACTAATATTATCAATGCCACCATTATTATTAGCAGTAGATATTAAGTTTGTGGCACTTTTAAACACATTGCCATTAAACGTATTTAATATTTCTGAATCATCTAACATCCCATACAATCCATCAGAACATAACAATATAATTTCATTCTCAATTTCCTTTTTAAAAATATCTGGTTGAATATCTTCTGATAAACCTAAAGCCCTTGTAAGTAAATTCTTTCTTGGATGATTCTTTGCATGTTCCTTTGTTATAATATTTGCATCTAACATATCTTGAACAACTGAATGATCCTTTGTTATTTGAATTAGTGACTTATGCGGATTTATCAAGTATGCTCTAGAATCACCGACATTTGCAATAAAAACGTTATTGTTCGATAAAACTGCTCCGACCAAAGTTGTTCCAATTGAATCGGAATTTTTCTTCGATAAATCCCAAACTTCTTTATTCGCAAGAAAGACTGCTTTTTTTATTATTTCTTCAATTTCTACGTTTGCTCTATTTTTCAATGAACTAAAGATACTATCAGTTACAACCTCAATAAACTTCTTGGAGGCAATATCAGAAGCTACTTCTCCTAGTTCATGACCACCCATGCCATCGGCAACAACAAGAATGGCAAAACTGGCATCACTATTAAAGCTATGGTTATTTATCAGAAGAGAGGCAACACTATCTTCATTTGTATTTCGAACTTTACCAATATCTGTGGTCGTATAAAGCGTAATTGGTCGCATAGTTATATTTATTTAAATTAAACGATAAACAGAAAGCATGTCAGTTTTTACCTGTTGAATAGATTGGTATCTATTTTCTGGTCTTAAAGCAATCATTTTTAAAATTACATTATTTAATTGAGATGAAATTGAAGGATGGTATTGTGATGGTAATGGAACTGGAATACGGTTATAAAAATTATCATATGATGGAGGTAGTTTTCCTGTCATCATTTCATAAAAAATAATACCTAAAGAAAAAATATCCGCCCTACCATCAACAGGAAGATCGAACCATTGTTCTGGTGCTGCATAGCCATGTGTGCCACCAAGACCACCAGCAGCAGCGGTTAGAGCTAAAGATTCTTTATTGATGTCTTTTCCTAAACCCCAATCAGCAACTTTAATATGATCGTGGGATGTTGTTGTAAATAAAAGATTTTCTGGCTTTAAATCTCTGTGAAATGTTCCATTTGAATGAGCTAGTTGTAATGCTTCAATTATTGGAAGAATCACTATCTGAAGTGCCCATTTTTGAGCAAATAATTTACCTTGTACTTTAAGAATATCATTCATTTTAGCTCTTAAATCTCCCCCTGCCATATATTCCATTATATAAAATGGCCCAATAACAACTGGTGGGTGACCTTCAAGATTCCATTCATAAATAGTAATAATATTTTGATGTCTTAGATTTTGTAGAATTTTAATTTCTCTTTCAAAGCGTTGCTTATTTACCGTACTTGGATTTAACAATTTTTTGAGTGCACCTTTTTTATTATCAGAAGAAGTAACCTCATATACTTGCCCAAAACCGCCAGGTTTGCCCAAAGTTTTACCAATATTCCATGTTGCCATAATGTTTGTTATTTGTTCGTTTTTAAATAATTAAAATTATAGCTGATTGTAAGCAAAAATAAAACCATTAATGATTTATGCCAATTTGTCATATTTATTTACTATCAACTAATTATATAAAATAAACAAAACTTTTAGACTAAAAATTATTATTTATGATGAAAGTTTTTAAAACTCTGAATCCGTTGTATTAAATTATATCCAGCACCATATAAAATAAGACCAATTAGTATTCCTAATAATACTGGCACACCTAGTAAACAAACTATAATACCAATAAAAATGGAAATTAGCAATGTAATTTTCAATGCTCTATTTTGCCAATTGTTACGTTTATTATAAGGAGCTTTTGTAAAATCAGTCTTGCAATATGGGCATGTCAATGCATTTGCATAAATATGTTCTTTGCAAACAGGGCAATGAACTTTATAATGGTAAACAGAATTGTACCCTTTTCTTAAGCCATTATTGAAGTTTATTAACATAGTTTAGTTTATGCTGTTTTGTTACCAGATGAATTTGATTGAATAAAACTCTCCGGATTTTCTATAGCCCTTTTCATTTCTTGCTCTTTCCATTTCTCAATAGCAACTTGCGCAATTTCTGCTTGAGCCTTTGCAATTGCCATAAGCAGCTCTTGATTAGATGATAATTCGGTAGCTAATTCATTCTGCTTTTCATTTATTTTTTTCTTATTTTCTTCAATCAGTTTCGTTATTTCAGTATTTGCCCAATCATTTTTTTCAGATATTCTTACTATTTCGGCTACTTGAATTTCATTTCTTTCGGCATTTTGGATTACTTCGTAATCACCAGAAGACATCATCATTTTAAAGAGAACAGGAGCAATTTCTATAATAATCAATAGCAACATAATTACTAAACTTGCAATTCTAATTGATGGTTTTTCTTCTTTAAGTTTTCCAAATGCCTCCATTCGTGTAGACAAATCGCTTAATGCTATATTTTCTTTATTATGAGAAGCTTCATAGCCGCTTTTAACTTTTTCATCTGCGGCTATTTTGTTATCAATGCCTTTCATCTTCTGTCTATAATCTTCAATGTCAAATTCATTTCTGTTTTTAACATCTTCATAGTCTTTCTTTTTTAGGTAGTACTCATCAGGCCAAACATAGTAAATGTATGGTACAGTATTGCCCTCATCATCTAATTTAGTCCCTGTTCTTGCAACTTTTTTAATACTTTCCCATTTTTGTTTTGCATCATCTATTTCACCTTGCAATTTTTCCTTTTTAACCTCTAATTCTTTTACTTCTTTATTGTTGGATGCTATTGTTGTAAATGTTGCATCTAAAGTACCATTGTATTCTTTTAGATTTTCAACTTTTAGTTTTTCAATACGAGCATTTATTTCGTCTTCAAATAGTTTTAATTCTAATGGATAAGAAATAACAATGCCTAGAAAAATTGCAATTACAAGCCGTGGAAGACCACCGAGCAATTCCTTTAAACTAATCGTTGGTAAGCCATCAGAATACATTGTATTTACAATAAACCTGTCTAAATTAAAAATCATTGCTCCCCAAAATAATCCAAAACAAATTGCAATTGTCGCATTGTCAAATGCTGTAAAAAAAGCATAACCACCTGATAAGGATGCCATAAGTGCAGTAAACAAAATTGTACCGCCAATTCCAAAGTATTTTGAAAACTCATTCGGACATTTTCTTAGAATTTCTTTATTGGCACCAGAGCAGAACCACATAAACTCATTTATAAGTGAGCTTCTTTTTTTCTGGAAATTACTTTGTAATGTGTAGTACTTTATTAATGTGGGCAAAAGAATAATTAACGCTACAACTAAAGTTAATGACCAACTGGTTAATTTTGTAGAAATATTTGCATCTGATATTTTATCAAAGGCTGCTATACGTTGCAAAAAAGTTGCATCTAATGAAATGTCAAAAAGATGGAATTTAATAGGTGTAGAAATTATTGCACTAAAAAATAATGCAAATAAAGTTATTGGAAATAGAGTCAAACTGTGACGCTGAAATTTGCTATTTGTTTCGGAACTTGAAAGTGAACTAATAGTTTGTCGATTAAATATAAAAACTAAAATGCAAATAATAATACCTAAAATATAGCAAATAGGATAATATACTTTGGGAAATGCAATATGAAAAGACCAAGAACTTAAAAGAAAAATTAAAATAGAATTGAATATATTAACACTACCTATAGCAAAGTAATTTGATTTTGATTGCGATAAACTTGAAAGTTCACGAATATGTAAACCAGAAGCATACCATAGGAAATTATTAATAAAATTGCGTTTTTTATTTTTTGGTGACATATTTTTTATTTTTTTCGTTTGTAAACTCTTTTTTTATTAAAGACAATACTCTTTTTATCCTTTTCATTAAAGGGATATTCACAGTTCTAAAGTTTATTTCTTTTACTTTTGGAATATTGTTATAAAATGTTGTATCAATTTTACAGTTATATGTTGATTTTTTAAGACCAACAGAACTTGGTAGAGAGAAACAATTTGAAGAAAAATCAGCAACAGTAATGTTAATATTAGAATGAGAATGCAAAATAGGAGTATTAATTATTAACTTTTCAATTACAGGTAATGGCAACATTTTAACCTGCAATTTCACGGTAATTGTATCAAAATTGTCCGTAACAATTAGTTTATATGTTGTATCAATAGTTGGTTGTACAATTGTTTGCCCGGATAATTGAAAATCACCAATGCCCTCAATTTCTACTTTTAAAGCATTTTGAACCTCCCAAGATAATGTTACGGGAATTGTTGGAAATACAAATTGTCTATCTGCTTTAAAAAAAGTTATTTTTCCTTCTTCAAAAACTTCGACTGTAATAAATTTTTCAAAATTAGTTTTACCATCTAATGCAGTAACCTCAAATTTGTAGGTAGTTGTTGTGTCTGGTTTTATTATTTGATTGCCATAATGAGAAATTGATACGGGATTCATTTCAACACCAGATAATTTAGCATTAATACTATTTTCAATTTCCCATACAAGTGAAGTTGAATCCCCTTTTTTAATTTTATGGTTGTCTGATTTAAGTACTTTAAATTTTGGTGCAGGAATAACTTTTATATCTATTGTTTCAGATACTTCACCATAATAGCCTTTGAATTTTATTTTAAACGAAGCAGTTGATTTGGGCTTGATTATTTTTTTATCAATTGCTCCCAAAACACCAGAGACATTATCTATTTCAACAGAGATAGCATTTTCAGAATTCCATGCTATAGTGATAGATTCTCCTTCAATTATTTCATTTTTACTAATAGACAAGAATTTAATTACTGGTGGTAATTGAATAGATTTTAAAACAGCTTGCCAATCTTTATATGATGTTCTTGCAGCAGGTGTCTTATATCCAAAATTTATGGTATAAGACATTTTTTCCTTTATTTGCGAGGGAATTTTTGTATTAATGAAATTTAGATATTGCTTGTAAACCTGTTCATTTTCCTTGCAGAAATATGCATCGTTTATATTTGCATCAGGCCATTGTTTTGATTCAAAATAATTTTTAGTTACAGCAGGACCTAATTCTGTAAGATAAAAAAGAGGATGTAATCCGGAAATAAGATAGTTTACTCCAATAGTTACAGACCATCTATCGGTAAAAATATCAACATTAATTTTCTCGCCTTTCTTTACTTTTCCAAGTTGCTCAAATATTTCAGGTGCAACCCAATCCCCAATTGCTCCCCATGTTTTTGGCTCGTCATCTGCATTTTCTGTTATTACTCCACTATCATAATCTATTATTGCTAATTCCTGAGAATCTAAATTCAGAAAAATTGCTCCTAATTTAAGATCTGCATGGATATATTTAAAATCGTCTAACACTTTAAATGCTGATGCTAATTGATATGCAAAATAAATACGGCGCTGAACGGGAATATTATAAAATTTATCATATAATTTAGTATCAGATAAAATTTTCTCGAATTCATAATATCCAAGTTTTGAAAGATTATTTGATGAAAAACCTTTTACTAACTGACCGTTTATATATCCAATAAAACTAAATTGTGGTAAAGCTATAAATGCCGGAAATTCTTTCGATAGTGATTTATTCTGGCCGGATAATTCAATATTTAATTGTTTGAATTTTTCTTGTAGCCTTGCAATTGTTTTTAAATTTTCATCTGCTGAACCTGGAAAACTTTCTTTGAAAATTTTTATTACTTGAGGCGTTTTTAATTTATTTCCGTTAAGTGCTAAACAAAAATATACTTCGCCAAAACCACCTTCTGCAAAGGGTTTATCATCAATGTCAATATTGATAATTTTATGAAATTCGGGATAAATTTCTGTGCTAAAAAAGCTATGAATCTGTATTTGCTTCATTCTGCTTTATTTTTAATTTATCCAATCTTAATTGTTGATATTTTAGCACCTGTGGAGAAATAATTATTCCTAATGTTGTATCATCATGCATTATTTTTCTTTCTTTTAACTCAGATAAATATTCATTTATATTACCTTGTAAATCTATTTCTTCTATATTTGTTAAGTCATGATCAAATAAAACACTTAGTTTATCATAAAGAAGTTTTATACTTTCTTCTCCCATAATCCAAATTACATCATTATCGTCTTTGCCAATTCTAACTTCATCATTTGTAAAAACTCCGTCACTTGTAATAATAATAATATCCCCAAAACTATCCTCATTCTTACTTATTGTTATCACTGTTGGTTTACATGATACATTTTCGTCTATAGATAAGAATTTAAATAATGCTGATTTGCCTTCTACTTCAATTGTATGAGGATTTAATAAATTTATCGAATTCCAAGGCAAATACCTATTTGCACCAAAATGATTGAAATTTCCTGAAATCTGCCAAATTGAACCATTACCAACATATGCAATTTGATATTCTTTGTCAAGTTCAATTGCACAAATAAGAGTTGTTCCAAAAGGATTATTTTTTAACTCACTTTCAGATAATTCAGAATTTGAATAACTTTTTAAATCCTCTTTGATTTGAGAAAAGAACAATTCGAAATCAATATCTTCTTTCTTGACAACAAATTCCAGTTTTTCTTTCAATTTTTCTGCACAAAATTTTGAAGAAAGTTCAGAACGTGAATGAGAACCAATACCATCAGCAACTATTACTCCTTTAAAAATTGCTTTTTCATTTGTTACGGTTCCGCAAAAATCCTGATTACAAGTTGATTTATGTGTTTGAGTAGCACAAGTAACTAAAGATTTCATTTTAAATCAGATTGGTTAATTCCTGCGGATTGACTAATTGATCGTTCAAAAAAGTTTCTTAATGCTTCGCCATCATAAACAGTAGTATATCTTGTTGTGTCAGATGCAACTTCTTTCATTAAAGTTTGGGCATCCACATCGTTGTTTCCAACTGTTCCAAAATAAACTGTTGCAACTTCGATTTTTGGATTTAATTTAATTTCATTTGTAATATTTAAAGTCTTTTCTGGTTCAAAGCACATTCCATCTGATAACAATAAAATTAAAACTTTATGAGGTACACTTCCTGCTTGAGCACTATTTAAGAAATCATCTGCAACTTGCTTTGCTTGTTCTAATGCTAGATTAATATAAGTCTGACCTCCTTTACCTTCTAATGGGTCAAAATTGGTGTTCATTAAAACTGAAAAGTCAAAAGCTGTTGGTTGAAGTGTCACCGTTGGTGAATTATCAAATTTTATACAAGCAAATGAAAAATTCTGCTTTACTCTTGAACCATTCATTCGATTAAATAATTCAAAACATGCACTTTCAACGTGTTTTGCTTTTGCAGCGTTGCCCGTTGCAATTTCAGTCATAGAGCCACTTCCATCAAGGACTAAAATTCCTAATTGATTAAAAACTCTTGGAAGTTTAACACCTCCTGCTGGTTTAAATTCATCACTCATTTTTTTTAAATTTAAGGTTAATATTTAGATAATACAGATTGAACGTTGTTACATTTTTTTTTTAAAAGTATGATGTTATTTATAACTATTTTGGTTTAAGATTATTTATTAAAAAATTATTAGATAAAATATAAATAGTCAAATATACAAAAGTCCATTTAAATCATTATTATTCAATAAATGTCAAATTATGCTTGGTGGGTTGTAAAGGAAACATCTTTTTGTTTTTTGACCTATGAAATAAATTAATAAAAAAACAAAATGTGTTTGACGTGGGTAGGCTGTTGTTAAAACCATACTGCCTGAAAGGCAGAGAGTGTGGGCAAAAAAATAATACATTGGGTTGGGTTTGAGTGTCGGCTGTCATTATGGTCTTTATTTAATTTTCTTTTTTAAGTCAATGCACAAAACTGTCTGCCCATTTTTCTTATTCAACTCTGTCATAACGTAAGTCTGCGCTTTTGTAAGTTTGGTTGGTAACGGTTGCGGCTATGAGCAGTGGCGGTTTTCGGAGCTGCGCCTGTATCCCACCTGCCGAACTTGCTGCGAGACGAGCCGTTGAAAATGCTACAAACCCCGCCATTGCTTATGAGCCGTTGTTGTAGCCAGTGCATTTTTAATTATATTTTTCTTCAAGTTCTAACTTTTTTATCCTTGAAGCAATCGCTCCTCTTGTTCGACCAAAATGTTTTGCAAGGTCTTTGGTACTAATTCCCTCACAATACATTATCTCTAATTCGTCATCTTGTTCTTTTGTCCAAGGTTTATAAGCTTCTTTGTGTTTTTCTCTTATCGCTTCAAAAGTATATGACTTTTCCTTAGTGGTTATGTCTTTAATCCGTTTATTTGAGCTATATGCTTCTATTTCTTCAACCTCTTCCTCTTCAACTTTAATCACTTTAAGTTTATGTATTTGAGACGAAGAAGAAATGTAATCAGGTACTAATATTTCAGGAATATGAATACTGTTTTTTGTTCTGGTAACTGCGACATACAACAAATTTATTTCTTCATTTAATCGTTCTATGTTTAAATCCTTTCCTTTTGCGCCAGAAATCAACTCCTTTAGCTTTTCCTCTGACAAGAAATCATTTACAAGTTGAATTGAATCATATTCCATACCTTTGCAACGATGTATCGTTGAAAAGACCATTTGAGCTTTATCCTTATCGAGGTCTCCAACATGCTTGTCTTTGATAGCCTTAATAATATCAGGAATCTTATTGCCATATTCTTTAACAATCTCAACCATCATTCCAAGCTGCAAATCATCAGTTTTTTCAATATACTCTTTCAATTCATCAACATTGACCATTGTTTTAATCAACTTATCCTTTATCAGATGTTTTTTCCCAGCTTGTAAATTTAAAACATCGTACAATGATGCTCCATCTTCTGCATAAGTGTATGAGTTTATATTCCCTTCAAAATATATTTGCTTAATATCCTCCTTTTCCGTCACATATTCGATAGCCTTTAGAAGCAGTCCTAAATTAGTACGGGCAAGTACAGCTTTTGATTTATAATCCTTACTATTTCCAAATCCAGAAATTGTAACTGTATTATGCTCTCCCAAATGTTTTTTCCAATCAAGTATTGCTGTTGCTAAATTTGCTATTTCTTGACTAAATCTAAAACTTGTGGTTAGTTGAAATGTTTTAAAATTGGTTTTCTCTAATGAGTTAATAGCAAATCGCCATCCATAAATTTGTTGATAAATATCACCAACAATAACTTTTGTAGCTTTTTGATTTAAAAACACATCAAGCATTGCGGGTGATGCATCTTGACCTTCATCAAACAATATGTAATCGAAGCTTAAAGAAGGGTTGGAAAGTTGGAATTTTTTTAAATAGAAATCATGAGTTATTTCAATTTCACCTTTATCCATTTTGCTAAGCAAAAGTCTTGTTTGAGCTTCAATATAATCATAATATGAAGTTACAAAAGCTTTTGCTTTGTTATCATGTACAACATCAAGATAATTTAGTTCCTGAACTTTTTGTTTGTCACTATTGCAAAAATATGAAATGAACCGATTGATATGATTAGCGACAATATATTCTGAATGTTTCTCACTTCCGCCTTCAATTCCAAGCAATTCTTTAATCTCATGGGTTTTATATCCTTGAGAACGAACTTTATACTTTTTGGCTAAAACAATATGTTTATATGCAAGAGAATGGGCTGTTTCTACCTTAACATTGCTTAATCCTTTGCTCACAAATTTCTTTTCAGCTTCAATCTTTACGGATTTATTAAATGCGAGATATAGTATTTTTGAATTAGTTGGTCTTGTTTTAGCATATTCAATAATGGTCGTAGTTTTCCCAGAACCGGCAACAGCATTAATCTTGATGTTTCCAGTTGAATTAATTATAGCATATTGTTCATTAGTTAATTCCATACTTATTCAATGATACAAAAAAAATCTTAAATCGAGGCTTTTCATCTTGCCGAGATTTTTCCTTGCATTGGCTACAACGGCTGAGGCTATATGCAGTAAGGGATTGCGGGTTGCTTTCCTGTCCACCTACACCGAAGTTTGAGCGGGGCAGAATGCTTGAATTACCACTGAAACCCTTATTGCATATAGCCTTTGTTA
>Ga0172369_10009788_pt1 | contig 10538 bp, 14 predicted proteins | sample LakKiv25m_FD_114539 | JGI IMG/M metagenome (GOLD analysis project Ga0172369, IMG submission 114539) | Freshwater microbial communities from Kabuno Bay, South-Kivu, Congo - kab_022012_11.25m | ecosystem: Environmental > Aquatic > Freshwater > Lake | place: Democratic Republic of the Congo...
CACGTTTACGCCCGCATGAATGAGCTCAGCGATTTTTTCTTGGCTATCGGACGATGGTCCAAGTGTTGCAACGATTTTGGTTTTTTTGAGTGTATGCATATGTCTGGATTTTAGCACTCGAATTTTTACTTCGGTAGTGGCATCATATGGGTCATATGAAACTTCATCGTGTTTTGATTGTCATTGTTGGTTGTGTTCTGATCATGGGTGCATACCTTGCGTTTAAAATTTCGCAGATTCCCCCACTTGCTGTGCATTACCACGCAAACTTTTTAGTAGTGAAAGACGGAAATCTCCAGGACTATTCCGATGCTAAGTACATGGATCTTGAACCATGCTCGCTTGATGAAAAAAAGAACTTTTTTGAGCCAGAAGAGCGAGCGCATCTGCATGACAATATTGGACCGGTGGTGCATGTACATGCTCCAGGGGTAAAGTGGCACGAGCTGTTTGCCATATTGGGCATTGATGGAAGTACGGCGACATACATTGTGAATGGTCAGCCGGTACGGCGTTTGGATCAGCAAGATATTCATTCAGAGGATCGGGTCCTGATTGTGTTAGGAAAAGCGCCTGCCGATCTGCAATCGTATGTTGACCAAATTCCTACCGATGCGCATGACTACAATGTTGGCACAAAAGGTGTTGAAACATGTGTGACGGCAAAGGATGAAACCTACTCGTTGTGGCAGCGCCTTCGCATTGCCTTTGGCATATAACTTGGGTACAATACGCCTGTTCTTTGCGTTTGATTGATTGGGTTGTGTTGATACAATAAAGAGAACGTCATAAAGAAAACTGCGGGTATAGCTCAATGGTAGAGCGACAGTTTTCCAAACTGTATACAGGGGTCCGATTCCCCTTACCCGCTCCAGATGTGACAGAAATAACTAGAAAGTTACTAGGAAATGACATAAAGTTACAATAATGAACAAAAGTAACAATAAAGTTCTCAAAATTCTCTTTGTGGGAGCTATGGAAACTGAGCTTCGTCCTTTGTTGAAAGAGCTGAATGCAACTCCGATTAAAAAAATTCTAAATGTTTTTCCTCTCTATAAAGCTATACACAAATCGATAGAGGTTTCTATAATTGAAACCTTTGTAGGCGAGACAAATGCTTCTGTTGCTACATTAGAGGCAATAAAAGAGGTGGGTCCTGATTTTGTAATCAAATATGGCTGCGTTGGAGGAAGTTACCTAGAAAGTAAAAATGGTGATGTGATAATTCCATTTGGTTTTTTTCACAGAACCTCTTGGATTACTCGTACAAGGGAAGGGGCACCGACAAATGATTCTTCGCAATGGCAATCCGTATTTGGTGAACTTCCTCATCAGGTAAATAGTAATAATCTGGGCGGATTACCCTGTTACTTTTCAGTAAGTAAAAAATATATTGATCTTAGTCAGCAGATTTTAGAAGAACTAAATATAAATGCTGTTAAATGTTATGTGGGTGGTGGCAATATGTGGGCGTTTAGCCAAGGATTTTTGAATAATATGGCTGAAGTAATGCTTCCAAAAGATACAAACAACAAGAAATTTGTATCTGACATGGAGTCTTACTCCATTGCACACGCCTGTCACGTTACAGGAAAACCATTTCTGGGTTGTTACTCAGTTGCGAGCAACGATTATGCCGACGAGCCCTACGATCCAGATCGAGTACCAAAACAAATGGAAAGATTAGTTCCATACGCTCTCAGATTAATTGAGTCTTTGGGGAAAAATTAGAGTAAAACTAAATAGAAGTTAGTATTTTTTGAAACTCGGAATATCCATTCGGATTTTTAGTAAATTAAGTTTTAAAATAAGGTCAGGAGTGATAAGACGAAAAAGGTTTTCGAACAACCATAAGGGGAAGAGGTTCGAGCTGAGTACCGTCCCCAGCTCCATATGTGACAGAAGTTACTATAAGTGGACATAAAGTTACTAGAAACTTACATAAAATGACTAATGAAGAATTAATGTTACAAGCGATTCAAGAGGCAAAAATGTCTAGTGAACCACTAAAATGCGGCGTTGTAATTGCAAAAAATGGCGAGATTGTTACAAAGACTTATAATCAACAGAGAAAAACTAATAATGCCACTGCCCATGCAGAAATATTGGCGATTAAAGAAGCAGGGACAAAACTAGGACGAAAAAATCTGGAGGATTGCGTAATTTATTGTTCGTGTGAACCCTGTACTATGTGTTTGTCGGCCATTGTTTTTGCCAAAATCCCAAAGCTATTTTTTGGAACTACTTTAACGACAGCATCTCCCGACCATTTACCAATATCCTTAACAACTAAGGCACTTTTGGGTACATCTACTCATAAGATTGAAATTGTTCCAGAATTCATGAAAAGTGAAAGTGAAAAATTTTTGAGGATGTAATTTCGGTCCCTGCAGTCAAGACGGATCAATAATTAGTTATTGCCGACAATCGTTCCCTAAGAAAGGTACTTTCACTGTAGGGATCATTTGGTACCTTTATGATACCATTTCTCGAAGTTCTTAAAACTTGGTATACCCAACCTTTCCCAAATTGTCAATTTAGTGAGTTATAATTCTTATATATGAAGCTTTTTGATTGGTTGGTAATAGCAAGTCGTATAGAAGGCACAAAGGAGAATCTTAAGATAAGATATCCCTTTACCTGGACGCAAGTTGCACAAACTAAGTTCATAGAGGAAATCTTAGGCAAAGAAGAACTTGAACATCTTGTCGATCTTTTATTAAAAGAAACTTCTGGGAATGATTCTATTGAGCAATTTCTCAAATCCTCTTTGAGTGAAATTCCAACGCAATATTTATGGAAGAAGTTTCAACATGCAAAAAACACTTATGAAAAAGAAAGCATAATAAAATCTCTTGTACATTTGAGTCATCCTGATTCTTTTGCATACATTGCTCCCTTATTAAATGAAGCGGCATATGCGTATGCTGGAATTGATATTCTTGACAATCTCGTCTTCAACAATTATGTGTCTTATGACCAAGCACAATCGCTTATAGAAAAAACTCTTAAACACCAGGTTCCATATGTGCGGGAAAAGGCAAGATATATACGTCGATACATGCGCAAACAAAAAATTCGGTACTGGTTTTATGATCTAATCAATAGATATTTAGGGAACGAAGCGTTTACTGCGCCATAAGCTTATTGATGAAGATTGCACTATACCTCTTGTTCTCTTAATATTCTGTTAAAAAACAATAAAATACCACTTATGTTGTATTGACATTTGGGTATCATTCGGTCTATTGTGAGTATATGCCCAAAATCTCCAAAATTGCTCTCTTTGAAGGAAAACAGGTTCGCCGATTGTGGAATGACGAAGAAGAAAAATGGTATTTTTCCGTGGTGGATGTGGTAGGAGTGCTTACAGATAGCGTTGATCCAAGAAAGTATTGGAATAAATTAGCAGAGCGATTGCGTAAAGAAGGGAGTGAGTCGGTGACAAAATGTCACCAACTGAAACTTCAATCATCTGATGGCAAGTTCTATCTCACCGACGCCGCCGACACTGAAACACTGTTTCGCCTTATTCAGTCTATTCCTTCTCCCAACGCAGAACCGTTCAAGCTATGGCTTGCACAAGTTGGATATGAACGTCTAGAAGAAACTGCTGATCCTGAGCTTGGGATTACTCGTGCGCTTAAATACCGAAATCTCAAAAACACAACAACCAACTACTTTTCATGAGAATAAAAAAGTTGCTCGCGAGGGTGGAGGAATTGCAGGAAATGCAAGAAAAGAAATTGAGTCTAAAACTGGTAAACCAGTCATTTCTCCAAAAAATGCAGCTAAACTCAAGCTAACAGAGTAATATATTCGTATATGTCTTCAGCACACATTTCTCGCGGCACAGTCCACACAGTTCCATCTGACATGCGCAACACACTTACTTCCGATTCAAACATGCACGCAATGTGGGAAAGTCTCACTCCCCTTGCGCGCAACGAATGGATTTGTTGGGTGATTTCTGTGCAAACACCAGCAACAAGAAAACATCACCTTGAAAGAATGCGCGATCAATTGAAAAAAGGAATACGACGACCGTGTTGTTGGTATGGATGCGTGCATAGAACAGATAAAAAAGTGAGCCCGTCGGTGCAGGCGTTGGTGTTGAATAGACGAGGGGGGAAATAAATCTTGTCTCATTGATTTGGGTGTACAATCAACATAATAGTTTGATATGAACGCATAACTGTTAGATGGAAATCCCAATCGAGTTTGGGAGATGAGGAGAAAGATGATGAGGTCAGCATTAGAAACATTCAAACAATTTGTTCCAGAATCCTGGAAACAATCTGCTGCCCAAAGAAAAGAGCAACAAACGCAAGCGCGTTTGGATTTGTTGATTGCACGGTCACAACAGTCAGGACAAACAGTATTTGAAATTATTGCGCGAACTGATAGGTGGCATAGAAATTCAAATGAACAGGCGATAGTAAAGGCGTTGGAGCAGGGGTATTCTGTTTATGTACACCTGACACCACAAAATGAAACTTATCTTTCGGCTTCAAGTATAAATCACATTGTTTTACAATGGGTTGAGGATGAGGTGGTGGTATATATAGTTATGAAATCACTAAAAAGTGGAGAATCTGCTGAAAACTATGTTTCTTCATACGAAGTCCCTCCAAAGGACTGCAATTTAATTTATCATTCATGAAATATAAAACCTGTATTCCAACTCCAAAAACAATTCAAGCGCATCGCGACTATATTCAACATTCCATAAATGAAATTGGTGCTACAGTTTTAGAAAATCTTGCTAAACACGCTGCAAAAAATCGCACACTTTCCTATGCACCGTATTCCAATTATCACGTTGGCGTTGCACTTCTTGCGGTTGGTGGAAAAGTGTATAACGGGGCAAATGCAGAACGTGCGAGCTATTCAGAAACCGATCATGGAGAAGAGTCTGCCGTTACTGCGGCTATTTTGAATGGTGAGGTTCAGCGTCATGGAAGAAAATTTGTTCGCGCACTTGCAGTGTCGCACGAAGGAAACAGTGCTCCATGTGGTCGATGTCGCCAGATTTTGCTAGAGCACTGTGATGATTGCATTGTGCTCATGGTCAATCCAAAGGGAAAAATTTATGGAATTACAAACCTGAAAACACTTTTGCCATATGCCTTTTCGCCAACTGATTTGGGGAAATAAATCACTTCTCTTGTTGGTTTTTCACCCATTCTTGAAGTAAAATGCACGTATGCGCCCATAGCTCAGGGGATAGAGCAGCTGCCTTCTAAGCAGTTGGTCGCAGGTTCGAATCCTGCTGGGCGCACCAAAAAGGAAATCGAGTCGGAAGTTGGGGCAGCGCTGGCTGCGCCCGCCCCCGCAGACAGCGCTGCAAAGGGAAAATTCAAGTTTGCCAAGAGCCGCCGATTAAATAAAAGACTTGTAGCGAAATAAGAATGATCATCCCCCTTACCCCATTTCTTGGTTACTTCGTAAAGTTGTAGAGTGCAGCAAGTGTTTCAAATGGTTGGTGTGCCGATGGAAGCGTGTTTCTGTAGGTATGCGCAAGGATATTGAAGTGTTTGAGGTAGGCAAACACATGCTCAACACGTACACGTATCCTTGAAAGCTCCGTATTGAGGTGTTTTGCTTGAGGACTGAGCTCTTTTCCTTTAGGTTTGCGTGTGGGATAGACAAACTTGATGGAGGGGTTCATCTCTTCTCCTCCTTGATATCCAGCATCTCCCATCCCGACTGCTTGGGGTGGAGCACGGAGAATAGTCCCATCGTCTTCCGCAAGTTTCTTGTCATGTCGTTTTCCTTCTACCGTATGTGATATTGCAAGGATTTTCAGTGTTCTTGGGTGTACCATAATCTGATTTTTCACAGCATGCATCTTCTTTTTCCCAGAATAGTAGAGTGCCTGGAGTGTGGGATGGTGTGGACGTTGAATACGTCGCTCTGTTGCATCGATGATGAACTCTTGAAGATCTGGACATATCGTGAGGAGTTGTCCCATATGACGCATGCGCGTTGTGGGAAGTGTAAGGGTGTGGCGCAGTGCTTCATCCAGGATGGGTTGCATGAAGTGTATCCATCGCCATATATTCATCTGGTCGAGTCCAAACAGGACTTGTGCACAACGAAAGGTGGGATACACCTTGTAGTAGAACAAGATGAGGAAGACAAGAGCTTCTTCTGTGTGAAACACTCTTTTTCGTCCTCCACCAACACACCGTTGTCTGTGTGGATTGAGTGCTCGAGTTTTCCACACACGAAAGAGTATAGGGTGCACACGCGCAACAACATGCATGAATTGATGATGTGTGATTCCCAGCACTGCTGGAAAACATTTTGGATGTTTGAGAAGATAGTGATACATGGGCAGTTCTCCTTGGCTAAAGGTACTGCCCATTATTGTACCTAGAGGAATGCTTATTTCGCTACAAGTCTATGGTACAATACCCGTATTCTAAATTTTATCGTATAAAAAGGAGGTGAAAATAAAATTATGTTAGCAGAAACATTAGGTCGAGTTACTCAAGATTGTGCGAGGGGAGTAGCCGCTCCCGGACAGGTTTTTGAAACTGTTTTAAGTGACTGCGCTAAAGGATTAGCGGGTGCGGGATCAGTAGAAGAAAAAGTATTGGGAGACTGTGCTAAGGGTTTAGTTTCAGTTGCGAATGTTGAAGCTACAGTCACAAACGACTGTGCAAAAGGTTTAACACCAGCCAGCGCGATAGAAACCCAGACAGTTTTTCAAGCACCAGCTATGGAGGCCAGAGTATTAAATCCAACAATGCCAGCTAGAGCAGAATTAGTAGTAGGTAGATAAATGAAGAACTATGACAACAGCGGAGCATTTCGGCCTTCGGGTAAGACCGAAGGAATTTTCTGTAGTGAAGGAAACAGACTGGGCTGTGCCGGAAGATTGGTTTATAGCTCCGATTCCCGCCCAGCATACTTCTAGTGGTCCTCAAACTGATGGTGTAAATCCTAACTGGTTTGCTTTCAGTAGATATACAGGCGCAATTCATCTTTTATCTCCATCAGCAATAAGTCTTCTCGAAAAAACTCATGGCGCCGAATTTGTTGATACAACAGAACCAGTTTTACAAGAACTTAAACAGGCTGGTTTATTGCTTGCCCCAAGCGAAAAAAGACGGGTAACTGTAACTGCGGGTAAAAAGACCGAGGTTTGGTTAAAGGTTAATGATATTTGTCAACTTGCTTGTCCGGGTTGTTTTGATGGACAGGCTAATACCACAGAACTACAAGGCAGAAGAGGGATTACTCGCGTTATGACTCAACCGATAATTGATAAAGTTGCAGATGAGACGCTTGGTTGGTCGGCAAAAACAGAGAAAAAGGAAGCTCATTATAAAATAGCCGGAGGGGAGCCGGCATTATCTCCCCAAGTCGTACGAGACTTTGTTAAAACGACAAAAGACAAAAGACCTGATGGGGTAGACACAACTTACAGCTTTGTAACCAATGGGGTCGGTTTAACACCTGAATTTTTATCTGAGTTAAAGGAATTGGGAGTCCATGTGGCTATCTCGATTGACGGGTTTGGCGAAGATCACGATAAAGTAAGACATTTTAGAGATGGCAAAGGAAGTTTTGATAAGGTTTGGGAAGCCCTACGAATGATAAAAGAATCCGGCGTTTCTCATAATATTTCTACTGTCATAAACAAATACAATGTCGACAATCTTTGGAAATTAGCAAGGGCTATATATGATGAATTTGGCTGGACAATTTTTAGCCTAACTTTTGTTCGAGATAATCCTTCTGCTATTGAGAATTTGACTCCTGCAAATGAGCAATTAGTAGATGGGGTAAGGAAATTTTACGCTGAACTTTATCAAGCCGCATTAAAATTTGGTAAACCAATACAGCGAGAAGGACTTTTAGATTATTTCATGCTTGACGCGGCTCGAACTCACGTTTGTGGTGCAAGTACAAACTATCTAGTTTACAATTCAGCTGGTCTTTTAAGCTCTTGCCACATGTTAGCTAATACTCATGGAGTAGAAGCTGGACAAAGAAATCCGTTTGAGATAGTTAGTCAAAATCACCCTGTTCCTGTAAAGCTAAGAGACGTCGATAATACCTCAGGATCCTGCAAAAGCTGTGATGTGCGCTATCAATGTGGTGGAGGCGGTTGTAAATTACACCAAAACCATGTATTTGGAACTTATGATCCTAAAAGACCGCTTTATTGCGAAGCCTATTATACTTTAGGACCCGAATGGCTGGCGCTTAAGGCTTCAGTAGAATATTCTCTTGGACTTAGACAAGTTATAGGATCAGAAAATATAAATTTATCAGATAATACACTTCCAACTGCGAATCATAGAGAATAACCCCTTTTTGCGAATTTAGTGTAAAATCAAGAGTAGAAGGGAGCTTTTGTGTCCGCGCACGGGTGGGCGGGGCTAGGACATTGTAAATCCTTTTCTTGCTCGAACGAAGTGAGAGAAAAAAATCGCGCGCGAAAAAAATAACGGAAGCGCGGCGGGTGGGGGCGCCGCGCTGGAGTAGTGAGCCCCGCGAAACGGGGCGAGCTAACAATTAACAATTTTCTTTGAAGTGCGTTCGAATTTTTCCAAAAACGAGCGCAAGAAAAAGATGTTGCTTACGCAGTTATTGTTGCAAAGGAGAAAAGTGATGGTAAATCTAGAAAACAATGCAGAAGATATAAATGAATTAACGAGTGGTTTGCAATCTTTACTTCAAGTTGATGAATCTCAACCAGATAGAATTTTAAATAGCACAGATCCTCCATCAAAGTGGAAAAAGGGTTGGTTTGCAGGTGTATCAGGAAGAATAGAAATACTTATAGACTACGTTAGTGACAAAGAATTACAAAAACAAATGAGAAACAAGACCAAATTTTGGATAAGCGACAAATTTGCAGGTTCAACTCCCTTTACTACCCAACAAAATATTAATGAGGCGAATGAATTAATTCGAAAAGTTCTTGTGCATTTTAACAGGTAGAAGTTTACCCATTCAGTGCTGATAATTTTGTGTTTAACGTATTGCCATTGGCATATCGACAATGGGATCAACAACATACACTTTCTTGCCGAGTTTTACGAGATCAAGATTTTGAATATGTAGATGTGGTTTAGTATAGAGGGTTAATGATGGTTGCAAGGAATACTTTGTCGTAACAGCGGAAATACGCGTGAGATCATTTTGAGTGAGCTGGTATTTTTTGGAATCAGCATACACATATTTTCCTAACTGAAACAATAATGTGTGTTGTGATAGGAGAAGTGGAGGTAATATTGGTATGGATAACGATAATGCTGAAAGTTCCTGTAAGCAGGCACACAGAGATGATGCAAACGCATCTGCATCTTCAGAAAAAAGTTTTGCAAAAACGGTAAGACGTTTGTTTATTGCACAAATTTTTCTCGAATAACTATTTTGAGTGAGTATTTCCCATTGACCCATATGCGCCGATAGATATGGTGATTCACGATCAAATCGTCTTTCTGACGTGTACGGAAGCTTTGCTCGCAATTCTTGAATTGATTGGATAAGTTCTGCATTATTTTTCATAGTTTGTGAACATTAGTTTCCCCAGCATTTTATCACTTCAAGTGCTATAATATCCCCCTAGCCAGCATTTGGGCTGGTTTTTTTCTTCGCTTTCTTTCAATATCGAAGTGAGGAGTTGAAAAGGAGAGGGGCCTGCGCTCCAGATACAACTATGGATATTCGTAACATTGCGATCATTGCACACGTCGACCACGGCAAGACAACCCTTGTGGATGCCATGCTCAAACAAACCCATACATTCCGTGATAACCAGGCAGAAATGACCCAAACTACAATCCTGGACAGTAATGACCTCGAGCGTGAAAAGGGCATCACCATTTTGGCCAAGAACACGACTGTGCAGTTTGGTGATACAAAGATCAATATCATTGATACGCCAGGCCACGCCGATTTTGGTGGTGAGGTAGAGCGCGTCTTAAACATGGCCGATGGGGCAATTCTTTTGGTTGATGCGGCAGAAGGCCCACTTCCCCAGACAAAATTCGTGCTTCAAAAAGCTATCGAAAATGGCCTCAAAATCATTGTTGTGGTGAATAAAATCGATAAAAAATTGGCAGAACCTGTAGAAACGCTCAAGCAAATTGAGGATGTGTTTTTGCACGTTGCCACCGATGAGTCTCACCTTCACTTTGAGGTGATGTATGCCATTGGTCGACAAGGCAAGGCATGGGATCATCTCCCAACCCAAGCAGAGGCCGAAGGCCCAGGCGATCTTCGCCCTCTTTTTGAGAAAATTTTGAGTGTTGTGCCATCTTCTCGAGGAGATGACGCTGCCCCATTCCAACTCCTCATCTCCACACTTGAGCGCAATGCCTACTTGGGCAAACTCTGTATTGGGCGCATTACGCGTGGAAGTGTAAAAACTGGCGACTCGGTATCACTGGTTACCCCTGAGAAATCACTTGGGAACTACAGAATCGAGAAACTTTTTGTCAGTCAAGGTTTGGAAAAAGTCCCAGTGTCAGAAGCAGTGAGTGGCGACATTGTTGCCATTGCTGGTATCAAGG
>Ga0172369_10009792_pt1 | contig 10535 bp, 17 predicted proteins | sample LakKiv25m_FD_114539 | JGI IMG/M metagenome (GOLD analysis project Ga0172369, IMG submission 114539) | Freshwater microbial communities from Kabuno Bay, South-Kivu, Congo - kab_022012_11.25m | ecosystem: Environmental > Aquatic > Freshwater > Lake | place: Democratic Republic of the Congo...
CCATATCATCAAATCTATCGCTGTCATAACTCATCTCATTTCTCCTTTTGTTTTAACGTCTTAATCGCTTAGTTGATATAATATTATTCATTCATATATTTATTGCTTGCATCTAGCCAGTAATAATAACTCGGAAAAGTATTTTTTTTGCCTTCTTTATCTATCATATAACAAGCAAATAGTTTATTTGTTTGGAAAAACATGAAGTTCGGCATTAAATATTTTATCTAACCGTTTAATAGTAAGCTTAACAGTTTCTGATTTAATATTTTTAATTATCTCTCTAATTTGCGAAACTCTTCTGTTAACTACTTCTTGTCCGTCAATATGTGTAATAATATCATATTTCTTAAGTCCTGCCACCTGAGCTGACGAATTCTTAGAAAGCGTTCTAACTGATGGGTAAAAATTATTTCCATCGTTAGTCATTATTAAAAAGTTAAATCCAAGCCTATACCATTCAGGATAATCTTTATCCCAATCACCATTGGGAAATTTGTCTAATATGCCAAGCAATAAAACTTGAGATGAAAGACGTATGTCAGCATTATTGCTGTAAGTGACACCAACCCCTGACCATACTCTACTTTTTTTCTTATTATCAAAAAATGAAACAGAATTAATTGGATAAAAGTGACCAACCGTATAACCAGGTGTAACAAAAGTTTGATAAGTCATATATCCCGGATTATATGTTGAAGCAGTTGCAGACCCCCAAAAATTTCCTAAACCAGAAGCATATCCTGAAAAATTAATATTGGCATTTTGCGTCCAACCTGGAACAAAAATTGGCAATGTAATAGCATTTGGTGGAACATAATAAGTCTTGTATTCCTGATTAAAAAAAACTATTACATTTAAATCTGCTTCTTTGGCTTTTTCTACATATTTATAACCCTTAAATTCCAAATTGTTGGCTATAACATACAGTAACTGTTTCTCTAAAATTGAATCTATATTTTTCCCTATTTCAGTATTTGCAAGAGAGAAAACAGCAAATGTTTTATAACTTTTGAAGTCGGCCTCTGGGTCTTTTACTTCCTGGATAAAAGGTGTGCTATCAAGCATGATATTGCTAAAATTATGCCGCGGAGTAGCACATCCACCTACCAAGATTATCAAAACAAATAGATAGATTAATTTTTGCATAATTTCTCACCCTTATTTTGCACTAAAATTATTAGCTGGCTCTTGTTGTTTAGTATTAACGGATGCGCTCGCTGCTGTTTTGGTTTTCTCTTGCTCTTTTATTTCCTTTGGCGTTTGAGCTTTCATTGCTTTAAACATCTTAGCTTCTTCTGGAGTTAAAGGTTGTTCATTTAACCATGTATCAAAATCTTGAATTGGTCTTGGCTCTAATTTAGCTTTTTCCCGTTCCAAGTTTATCTTTTCCATGCCCAATTTATATTCATTGTAACGTTCGGTATACTTATTCTTTGCTTCAATCATTTTTGCCGTTCCTTGTCGACCCTGTCCAATTGCATACCCTACACCGGCAGCTAATACACCAACAGCGCAACCTTGCAATAAAGGCATAATAATTAACATTGAAATTACCGAAAATACCCCTAAAAATCTTTTCATACGCTCTCCCTATTAAACCAAAAAAGTAACCCCTATTCCGCCTTTTTAGTATGTAGGCAAATAATACCGCTATGATAGAAATTGGTCAAGATTAAAAAAGCACTCTGCAATAATATTTATCCTTCAGGGATATAAATTACGCCCTCTTTTAAAAACGTGGCTAGAATCGAATCCTACGCATTTTGTAAATAAACCCCCGTTTTATTTGTTAATAAAATCAATGAGTTTAGAGAGGCAATTTTTGGCAAAAAATTATCTAATCCTGCGGAAGTCATTGAACTTGACTGAACTTCTGAGAGTGGTATAAAAAGAATATGGTGGTCTTAGATGTTTTAGCTGTGATATTGCTAGTTTTTGTTATTTTTCACTTCATAATTTCTGCTTATCCCAAAAAATATAATAAATAGTATTGAATTGAAGCCAAATCCTGCAGATAGTTATCTTTCTCAAGTTAATACAGAAACGGGGCTATGGGTGGGGTGTTGGTGGGTCTCCTGGGAAAAAGAGATTCCTTAGAGAGACAATTAAGAACTCAAGACTTACCGCCCTGAAATCAAACAGAAAGGGCTCTTCCTTGCAACTTCATAGCTCAAAATAGTGGGGGTAATACAAAGATATGGATTAATCGCTGCCCTTCTCAAATCGTCTTATACGAAGGCAAGAGTAAACAATCGTTCGTTTGTTTAAGGATTTGTCTGGTCTTGATTTTCTTGAGGTTTATTTGTATTGGGAGTTAATAATTCGGTAGGGGGATTTTTTATACCCTCTTTCATTTCTTCGCAGCGTGAATAATTTTTCTTTTGTTCTTCAATTTCATCTGCCGGGCTCTCACTTACAATCCCTCTCTTGAATAGAATGTCTTCAATCTGCTTATTGAACACGTTTGATTGGTTATAAATCCCTATTAGTGGTTTATTCATATTTGTATACCCCCATATATCGCCTAGCAGCTTCCAGTAACCTAGCCTTATTCCTTCAGCCTTAGAAGCAATAAAGTGGTCGTAAGTCTGCTTTGCGTAGTCTTCTTGCGTCATTTTGGCCTTGAGAGCCACTTCTTCACGTCTTCGTTTGATTTCTGCCTGTATTTCAGGCTTCTTCAGGAGCATATAAGCTGTTGTCCTCGCTCCCTTCATTCCATACCCAGCTTTTATTGCGCTTTCTTGTTGATTGTTCCCTTGTAGTATATAGTCTATAAAGGATACTTGTTTTATATTTATCATAAATCACTCCTTTTCAGTAACTTTTTTCCCGGTTTTTGACTTGATTTTTAAGTAACGTATGATTAAATAAATATATGCGTTTTGTTTCTCTTATTCTCTTCCCTATAGCTCTTATTGGAATATTCTTCATTTCGAATAAAATAGACCCTCAACATTCACTTGAATATACCATATATGCTTTTTTATCCGGAGCAGCTATTTGGTTTGGAAAGAACTTCTTCGCCAGTAAGGCGGAACAAGGTAAGCTTCAGGCGCAAGTTGATTCTATTAAGACGAGCAATTCTAAGCTTGAGAATGAACTTTCTGACTCTCAAAAAGAAAATATACGCCTTAAAGAAGAAATAGTTAAATATAATCATAGAGAAAGCCTCCTAAATAAATATGAATTTATTCCGAAATATGGTATTTATAAGCACAGAACCAAGGACGAGTATGTTTGTCATAAATGTTTGCTAAAAGATTCCCTTATATCGCCCCTAAGTGAGCAAAATGGCTATTGGAACTGTAGTATCTGCAAAAATACCTACCACAATCCCGATTATCACTATCCCGAACAAAACCAAGTTATGTAGACGAATGAATTCCTTCAGTGAGTATTCCCTCTGTAGGAAGAATTCTTAAATCTTAAAAACATTCCTTCAGTGCCGAAGGCACGCCGTAAGGCTTCTTTACTTATAATTTCTTTATAGCTTTATAGTGTTCTAGTGGCTAGTACTCATACTCTTGGTTCTAGTGGCTAGAACGGGGTAGTATAATTTCTAGAACTGTGTCAAAAAAATAGCCTTTTTAGGGCTTGTATGTGTGCTAACGGCTAGTACTGATACTAAATGAGTTTTGGGGTTGTAAAATGGGGTCTTTTACGGTAACTTCGGATTTGTTTAGCAGATGAATCTCTTTAGCTTTAATTAGTCTTTCCTTGTGTGTTTCGGCTAGCTTCTTGGTCTTCTTATCGTGTGTATCTATTCGCCTAAGTATTTCTCCCATACTATAAGTTTCTCTGTTTAACTGGAAGAATTTCTTTGATTTATACTTTGATATTCTATGTATCCAAGTCTTAATGACTTTTAACTTCTCTAAGCCCTTAATTGCTTTAAAAGCTGTAACCCTATGTATTCCTGCTTTAGATATAATACCCTGAATACTATATTTACCTATTTTTGTTTTATTTGAGCAACTTCTAGCTATAACAAGATATACTTTTGCCTCAGCCGGGGTCATTCTTTGTAATATCCCATAATCAACGATAAAATTCGGAAAGGTTGTAAACTTAACCTGCTCGCTCATCTATCCTCCTACGCATACGGCTTCTTTAATACTTATGTTATTTATTTTAGAAACAAAATCTATTGCGTCTCCGTCCGCTCCGCAGCCGAAACAATGGAATCTATTCTCAGGAAACACCCAAAAGCTTCCTGTCTTCTCTTCGTGAAAGGGGCAGAGAGCTAAATACCTATTTCCAATCCTTCTTAATCTTTTGAAAGGGTAAAGGTCTAAAATCCGTCTCTCTTTTGCCTGTAGGAATTTCTCTTCCCAACTGTTATCACTTGTAAAAAACTTCTGATATAAAGACAGCTTCTTGAGTTCTTCGTTTATCTTTTTAAGATTGTTAGTAAAACAAGTTATGTAAGCCTCTCGCCAGAATATTCGGGAGAATTCGTCCTTGAGAAAGGAGATTCGCTCCATAAAAGGCCTGACTTCTTCTTTTAAAATTTTCTCTCTTTCCTGCAGGAGCTCTGTTCGCTTTACTTTTACCAATTCTTTTACTTCTGGAAATATGTCCAAAAACTCTTTAATACCAGGGTAATCATATTCATATATGCAGTGTTCCCCATTGTGTTTATAAAATTTGGACTTGCGCATATTTTTAACTCCTTTGTTGTGGAACTATCAGCTCTCTCAACTTAAGCAAAAGGTCTTGATTTTTGCCTTAAATATTCCAAAGCTAACTTATTTAATTTTTTAATGGTTTTGCTAACTTCTGCCTGCGAAACCCCCACCATTTTAGCCATTTCTTTTTGGTTTATAAGTTTACATTTTTCTTGGTATAACGCAGCTATCATTATTTCTTTTGAGTCTTTTAAATTTTCTCTAATATGGTAAAAAGCTGCACTGAAATTGCATATTGCAGCGATTTTTAATGGGTTCGGACAATGCCTATTGCCCCCTATCCATTTATCTGGAGGTATAATTTTTAAATTTCCTTTTATAAAACAGGTTACTTTTTTAAATTTATTCTTTATTTGGTCTAGAGAGTTTTTAAGTTCTTTTATTGTTGTTATTGTTGTAAAATCCATATCTTCATCTGTAAGAATTTTGTTAAGTATTCCTTTATTTAAAAATCCTTTAACCCCAGATTCTCCGATATATTTAATCCATACATTGAGCAACGTTTTTTCGTTATAGGTCAAATTAGAAAATGCGCCTGTACGTCGCAAATTTTCTTTAAATTCTTCTGAAATATACTCTTTGGTGGGTTTATGATTTGTAAAAAGAGTCTCTGAGGGGATATTCTTAACTAGATTCGAGCAAATAATTCTTTTTGAATATTTTAGAGAATTATATCCAATATATTCCTTGCTATAAACTTCGCTATAACAATTTCCCTTCTGAATTCCGGGAATATATTTTCTAGTACATTTCAAGCAATGACTTTCGAGCTTAATTAAGTGATAATATAAATTTGCGTCAAACACTTTGTTGGTATTACAACTCAAACAATTCTATATGTAGTTTCCCATTTTTATCCAAATTAATACTTTTAATAAGTTGTCTTAGAATTTCTCGCTTTGTAATATCTGGCAAACTAAAGAGCTCTCCGTTTAAGCTGTTTATCTCCTGCAACACATCGATTCTTTTGTTTTTGGTTTTAGGGCTTATTTCTAAAGAAAGTTTGTCTTTCTCCAAAAGCAGTTTTTCTTCTTCTTTTTTTAGCTCGAAAATTCTTTTCTCAAGTATTTTTCTATCAATAGATGAGTTTTCAAAAAGAGCAAGAAGTTTATTTTGTCTGCTGGAGATATTCTTTAATGAAACCTCTATTTTTTGCAGACGGTCTTCTGCGGATATGTTTGACTTTAGCTTATTTACAGCTTCCTCCGTCTCTGCTTTACTAAAATATAAATTTGCTCTTTGTTTTATGTAATCTAAAACAGTGTTTTCTATTTCTTTTTTATCAATGCTTTTCTGAGAGCAATTACCTTTTCCGATTCTTCCACTGCATTTATAATATGAATACGCTCTTGGGTTTCTTCTGTTAATCTTTGAGGAAGTATAGCCTGTAATTATTGCCCCGCAATGGCAGCGGAACAACCCCCTTAACAGATAGACTGTTCCTACAGGCTTAGGTAAGGCAAAGTGTCTAGAAAGGATTATTCTTTGCACCCTATCAAACTGCTTCTCGCTAACTATAGGCTCAAGGTTTATCTTAGTTATTAACCATTTATCTTTAGAGATAAATTTTCCCGAGCCCGGACGCTTTCCGAACGTTTGGAAACTTTTGTAAATAGGATTTTGCAGAATACGTTTAATCGTTGAAGAGGCAAAGGTAGTTTTCCGTTTGGTTAGAATCCCTTCTCTATTGAGCCATACAGTAATTTTTCTAAAGGATTGATAGTCCTCAAACATTGCAAACATTTTCTTTACTACTGCTGCTTCCTGTTCGTTAACAATAAGTTTCTTATCTTTAATATCTAGGCCGTAAGGGGCTTGCCCACCGCAGAATTTACCCTGCTTAGCCATTTGAAACATTGCGCTCCTAACTCTTTCAATCGTAGTATCTCGCTCGAGTTGCCCAAATGTTCCTACAAGCGTAAGCATTGCCTTTCCTATAGCCGTTGTAGTATCAAATCTTTCCTGCAGGGAAATAAAGTCCACTTCATATTCTTTAAGTTTGTCTAAAAATGTTAGTAGCGAGCGAACGTCTCTTGCTATGCGGTCATAACGATAAGTAATAACTGTCTTTACTTCCCCTGCCCCTATGTCTTCTATGAGTTGCAGGAGAGCCGGGCGATTAGGATTCGCTGCAGAAATACCATTGTCAACGTAATGTCTAATGTTTTTAAGGTTATGCCGGGAAGCCTCTTCCTCGTTCATTTCCTTTTGCCGGGGAATACTAAAGCCCTTATCCCTTTGAATTTCTGTAGAAACTCTTTCGTAACAGGCAGTAATCATTAGTTCTTAATTGTCTTTAAAATTTCAACTAAAATTCTTCCTCTGCGTTTTTTCTTTTCTTCGTCTGATATTCTTACCAACTTGCAACTAATCCTTGAAACTTTGCTTGCCATATTAACCCTCCTTACTCCAACGCCGATAATATCCGCTCTTCCTGCGGTCTTTCTTGTCTTTGCTTCCCTCGGGTCTACCTAATATCTTTCCATTCGCTCTTGCCTTCTCTAGCCCTGCCTTAGTTCTTTCAATAATTCTTTTTCTTTCTTGAGCAGCAACCCAAGCGAATATTGAGATAAGTAACTCTCCAAGTCCTGAATCTGTTGTATCTAGCCAGGATTCAGTCAAGCTCCTAACCGCAACCTTCGCCCTTTTAAGTCTTTCGAGATAGCCTAGAGTATTAGAGATACCTTCCCTGCTCATTCTGTCTAAACTCCAAATAAGAAGTAAATCAAATTTCCTTGCGTCTGCGTCTTTTAACATCTGAAGGAATTGCTCTCTGTCGTTTCTTCCTCCAGAAGCATAGTCAACGTATTCACCCACAACCTCATAGTTCATTGCCTTAGCAAAATCTCTTAACTGTCGGAGCTGATTCTCCGGGTCTTGAGTTCCGTCTCCCTTAGAAACTCTTCCTAAAATTCCTGCTCGCATACTTCCTCCTACTTTAATTCCTTTTTACAGCCATTCGCCAAGCATTTATCACAATAAAAAAATTCAACCTTATCTGTACCATAAACTTCTAATGTCCTTGTTGCTGTGTTCTTCTTTATAGCGTCTTCGGGTATAGCAATAAACTTTTCCTCGCAGCAACGGCATTGTAAAATATTTCCCTTTTTCATAACTCCTCCTATTTCTTTGTTGCTCCTGCATAATCCATTTTTAAAACTGAAATCTTTTTTCTTTTTCTTATCCAGTCTAACTTCTCGAAAGCTGTCTTTAAGTCTTTAGCTCTAATCTCGATAATCACACTAACTTGATAATTCTTGTTCATAACACCTTTTCTCCAATATGTAACTCAGGAAATAATTTCCCTACCTCTTCCTTCAGCTCAGAGCAAATCCTCAATGCAATGGAGGGCATTATTGCGGAAACCCTTCCTGTTTCGATAAACAAAATTGCTCTTTCATTAGAGCCTATCTTTTCTCCTAACGCTTTCTGTGTAAGGCCAGCTTTTATTCTTGCTGCCTTCATCTCTCGTCTTGCTAACATTTTGTCTCACCTCCTAATAATTATTCTTCAGAAACTAGGCAAATTTTTTTAGAGACTACCTGCCTCTAAATGTCCTCTCATATATAGACTGTTTTTCGACACCTTTTTCTGAAAACTCTTATAAACATTGAGAAAGATTTTTTAAAATTGACTTTTTTCTACCAAATAAAATTGAGCCGGGCTTTTTCATACCCCCTCATATACTTATGTAACCCCCTCATATATGGAGTGTTTTTAAGCACTTTTGAGGGTCAAAACTCAAAAAAGCTAATAAAATCAAGGTAAAATATTTTCGTAAACCCTATTGACAAATTGGAATATCAGAATTCGTATTGATTTTATTGGTGTTTAAATTGTCTAACATTGTATTTAATATTTTGTATCATACAAAGTATGAATACTAAGGCAAAAAAATCCCTAGCCTTTGAATCGAGACTAGGGTCTATTTCAGTTCATACTAAGTATGTTTATAACACGCTCTAAAAATTTTGTCAAGTCTTTTTCAGTGGAATGGAATAATACCAGGGAGTGTTGTCGTAAAATTCTTTTATTTCCTCTTCTATTTTCTTTAACTCTTCTTTTATTCTTTCAAGATGATATCGCAAGCCTTGCTCGTTAATAATCTGTTCTGCCTCCTGGGTAATGTCATTTTCTATCCATTCTTTTTTATCATTTAAAGCTTCATAAAGTTGGAATTTTATCTCTACGTCTGGTTGTAGCATAAAGGGTATTTCAAACTCAAACTCTCCTTGTTTTGTTCTGGCTGTTCCATTTTTTATTTTTTCTTTAACCATTTCTGCTGTTTGAATTATTTTTTTTCTTGCTTTTCCTTCAGCGGTTCTAACTTCTTTAATATAGCTCCAAGAAATATTGCACATTCTCATAATACGAATATTTCTAAGAATGTAATATTCATTTCTTGAATAAATTCTTGTTTTCCCTCGCCCGTGTTGCGGCATACCTAATTCCCGGATAGTTTTACCTATCCAAGAAGGGGTAACACTGAGTTTCTGGCAAAGTTCTATTAGGGTTAGCTCTGTAGGAATAATAGCCATAGTGAAAGTATTATACTTTGTATGAAGTCAAAGTCAATTCTAAATTCCCTTCCCTTATGATATAATCCTTTAATGAAAAAGTTAATCGGTATTAAAGAGCTCTCCGCTCAAATTGGCGTTCCTGTAAATACAATCTACTCTTGGACGTCAATGCGAGTTATTCCCTTCTATAAGTTAGGCAGGCTTGTAAAGTTTAATGAGGAAGAAATAGAGAAATGGATTGAGGAAAGAAAGCAACCTGTTTCTAAGTTTGCGGAAGAATACTGGAAAAAATAGCCTTGATGTTTGTGGTTGAGAATGGGAAGGTAAAGGAAACTATGAAAAGGAAGATTTTAGAAAAGAAAGAAACGAGGATATAGAATGCTACGTATTGTTTTTAAGATAATTTTTGATTTGCTTATGGTTACCTGCTAAAATAAAAATTACATTATCGCCTGCCCACTGGAATAAAACTCTCATAGCCCTATTGTCTCTTACTTCAAAATGGTTGTCTGGAAGAGGCTTAAAGCCCAATCCAGGTCTTAATGATTTTTCTTTATTTAAAACGTCTATAATTTCGTAGCATACACTTTTTATATTTTCTTTGTGTGTTGCTGGTAGAGACTTAAGAGATTTATCAAAAGAGGGTTTAAAATCAAACCCAATCATAAAGATTTAATATGGGCTTTTGCAGCCTTAGCAGACTTATATACTTTCCCTTTCTGAGATGACAATTGTTTAATTTTCCTCCATTCCTCAGCAGTATAACTCATCTCTTTTTCTTTTACTTCGACAGGGGTTAACATAATCCCGTGTGGAGTAATAGTTAAAGATACGAATTTATTACCTTTTAGAAAAATCTTTCTTACAATATTAGGAATGGTTAATTGCCCTTTTGGATTAAGTTTTATGATTGTTTCTCCCATTTATCCCCCCTTCTTATTTTTCCTACTTTCCTACTTTCCTCTTTTCTGATTAAAGTATACCATATCATATGGAAAATTACCAATCTGTCAAGCTAAAACTTACCCCTTAAATTGACCTATTTTTACTAATGTTTTACCCCCATTTTTACTAACCTTTTTCTTGTCTATGTTAGTTTACGCACGGGCAGGGGTTCATCGCGGCGGCAAATAAAAAACGGGAAGGAAACTTAAGATGCTTGGCCGCTCTTGATATGTTGATTGAGCCGTCCTCAAGCGGCTGGCGAAGCGCCTCTAAAGCATCTCTGCTAAATTCCGGAAGTTCATCAAGGAAAAGCACTCCGTTATGAGAAAGGGTTATCTCTCCGGGCTTTATGTTCGTCCCTCCTCCGACTAAAGCAATA
>Ga0172369_10009793_pt1 | contig 10535 bp, 9 predicted proteins | sample LakKiv25m_FD_114539 | JGI IMG/M metagenome (GOLD analysis project Ga0172369, IMG submission 114539) | Freshwater microbial communities from Kabuno Bay, South-Kivu, Congo - kab_022012_11.25m | ecosystem: Environmental > Aquatic > Freshwater > Lake | place: Democratic Republic of the Congo...
CCGCGCCGCAAATCACGCAGGCCTTGCCGTCTTCTTCGTTATACGCGCCGCAGTTGGGGCATTCCATCGGTCATCCTTTCTGTGTCTGGCGAATAAGGAAGCTAGGGGGCTTTCTTGTAACAGGGTTCGGATTTGCTAACAATATCAGCGTCTAAATTTGTATAAATTGTAAAATTAATCTCTTCTTCTTGTTTCTTATCTATTATCATAAATTTGGCAGTTCCAGGAGAGGTACTATATATCCAGGTAATTGTAAAAGTAGTCACGGCTTGTGGCGGCGCTACTAAATCAAATTGGTGTTCAAGTTCTTCAACACGAATATTTTGTCCCAAATATTTTTGTGATATTTGGCCCTTTAACCAATCCTGAATACCAAGCGCCAGGCTGCCGGTATTTTCTAAAGCAATGGAGTTTGATAAAGTAATATTTTTTGATGTGGTTGCGGCTTGCGCAGATGAAATGCCACAATTATTAATTCTCAATGTTTCAACTGTCTTAATCATTTGGGTTGGTTTTGGAAGAATCGTTGGAGAAGATAATGGCGGCAGCTTAGGCTCATCTGGCCTTGGTATCCCGATAACAATAAAAAAACCTGTCAGCAAAACCGCCGAAATAACAATAGCCGCTACTATTATTGCCACAAGCTTAATGCCTGCCAAAGGGTCGGGGGAGGTTGGTTTCGACATGACATCTTTCCTTATCTTAGGATTGCGGGGGCTTTCCCTACAGAAAAATATCGCAAGCCGCCAGGGATATCAAAAAGTTTCAACGGAGTAGTAGATGGCGAGGCCAGCGCGTCTATATTAATAGAAAATAAACATCCTTTTTCACAATCTACCTTATCAGACTGAAGATTTTCGTTCAAAGTGCCGCTAAGCAAGAGCTTATCGCCCAAGTCCGTCCAAGCCAACGAATAAATTTGACGAAAAACATCTGTTACTGATTTGCCGGCAATTGGTTGGAAATTTTCATCATATACTTTCAATTCTCCTAAACCCTGGCCGTCCACCTCCGTCAGAAGAGCTAACTTGCCTTGCGGGCTAAAAGACAGTAATACCACCTTGCCCGGCACGTGTAGTTTATCTTCTATACGCAAATCTTTTTCTGACTGGGCCCACTGGTTGTGGCGAATAAAGGGCATCGATGAGTAAAGAGTGGTTGTTCCGTCTTTATAAAACGATAAGAAAAGGGTTTTATCGAACCAACCGTAAGATGCGATAATGCCGTCTTCTCTTATTGTTGATGCTTGGCTTTCTGATAGAATTATTTTATTGTTTTGGGAGTCTACACTAATTTTTTTCGCTAATAAGATGTTATTTGCCACAAATGTATCAAGTGAGTTGTTAGTGTAAGCAAACGCAGGGATGTTCTGCTCATAGGAGACACCCTGAAGCGACTCTATCTCAATTTCTTGAGTAGGATTTGAAAACTGTGTGAACTTGGTGCTCTCGATTGGATTACCAATTTCTATATCCCCCACCGCATACTTGCCATCACATTGATACCTGACGAGAAATCTGGTGGTCTCATTGTCCGCAATTAAAATCGGATTCTCCAAACTTAAATTTGAACATTTTGTAAATTGGGTAAAATGATGATTTTTATCTTTTACAGTATCTAAAAAATCTGCCTGGCTGCCAAAAATATTTTTGCAAGCGGATAGTTCTTTGTAACAAAATATACCGGTTCCGTTGGGAATAAGTCGGTCAAACAGCAAAAGTTCGACTCCCAACGGCTCATTCTGCGCATTGACAATAGTAAATGGAGGTGGAGGCACCGTTGGGGTAAATGTCGGCAGCTCCGGCGTAACCGTTGGGGTATCAGGAAGAGTAGTTGGGGTTGCTGCAACAGGCGAAGGTGTAATGGAAGCCGCTGGTGCTGGCGTTGAAAACGAAACAAGCCGCGTCCACAAGAACGGTCCATTTTGTATTACCAACCACAAAAGCAATAAAATAATTATTCCTTTTAGAAAGTTCTGTACAATTTTTCCCCGTTGGTAACTTCGTGATTCAATACTCTCTAATTCTACCGGCGGATGACTCGCTGGCTTAAGCAGCTGCTCAAACCAGGTTTTAATTTTTTCCCGGAAAGATTTTTGTGGTTTCAAATCTGGGTTATCTTCCAAACCCGGCTGGGCAGCACCGTTCTGTTTCTCATCATCTTTTCCAACTTCTTTTTTTTGCGCACCCTGCGCGTTAACGCCGTCCTGGCCTTCTATCTGCAATCGCGATTGCAGATAGAACAAAAAAGGCTCTGCTTGTTGTGGTTGGTTCGACTGTATTTCTTGCCATTTTTTCTTATCGCTTCTAGATGCGGTCCTGTCCGTGCTGACAACAAACCAAAGGGCCAAAATAAAAAAATGCTCTGGAGAATCAGCGCGTAGAGCGATATCCCATATATTGGCCTGGTGAGGCTTCATAGCCCGATAAAAATTGCTGATATTGCTATTTGGCGCATCTGTTGGTTGGATTGATAGCGCCTTTTCTGCCCAGCATACAAATTCCGATAAAGACGGGTAAACACAGGTTGACCAGGATAGGGCAAACCAGAGTAAATCGGGGGAGGTCATTGGCAATAGATGGAATAAATTCAATAATTTTTTCTTTTGTTCTGGTGTAAGAGCGGTTTTATTTTTATCAACCCAGACAAGCAGCGCATCCTCGTCCAAACTGCTCCACAGGGGAAGGGTTTCTCTGCTAAAAAAGAACTCCGGGGTGACCAATTCAGAAGCCTTTTTATTTCTGAATAATTTCGAAAATTGGGCCCGGGTGAGAGAAGCGTTCTTAAGCAAAGCAGCTATCATCCCCCAGGCGCTTTCCGCGATTTCGGTTTGCGATGATGTAGCTTTGTCTATCAAAAACGAAAAATCATCGTCGGTAATAAGTTTATTCTGGTTGAAAAGCCATTCAATTGCCCATAAATGGAAATCATCCCTCAATGACCTTATTTCTCTTACAGATGCTTTTAGAGTGGGAGAAAAAGAATTTAGCTCACGCTGAATGCGATTGAGAGAACTTACAAATTCTTTTTTGATATCGTAGGCATTTTTATCCAACAAGGCTATTCTGAAATAGATTTTGAGTAAGTCAGGTAAAGTTAATCCATCGCCTGATATAGCCAAATCGTAAGGAATGTCATGTTTTGTAGATTCGTCCTGAAACGAAAGGGTAGGATTTTTGTTTGCCAAATCCAACAACCGGATACTGTAATCTTTTGTCTTGATGAAATCTTCATAAGGAAACAAAGTATGGCTAATAATAAAAGATAATTCAAATGGGTTTTGCGACTCAACAAGATAACGGTAAAGAATATCACCTAAGTTAAAAGAAAACTTATTTTGAGATTCTTTCCAAGATTCTAAATCTTTATCTGAAAACAACGAAAAAAACGCGCCATTTTTTTCACCCCAGACAGTCTCTAAAATTGTCTCCCATAAGGTTTGCGGTTGATGTGGGCTAAGGGTCGCCAGCCCATCGGAAATTAATTCTATTGCTTCGACGAAGCCAAAATTGTCTTGTTTTTGCTTGTTAAGTAAAAATAGTATTCCCTTATTTTTTATTTCTCCGGGGTTTTGACGGGTCATATTCAGCCAATCTAAGCAGTCTTTACCAGATAAAAGCCCTAATCTAAGACGTACCTCCGAAAATTTCCGGCTGGCTAGTGACTTCAGAATGCGGTAGGCTTCAGATGAGTTCATTTTAATTGCCCAATATTAGCGCTTTGAATTCAGGTTTTTTTAAATAAGCATCAATATTTATACAATTTTCCAAGCCAGGACAGAGTTCAAATAATTGATACGAAAACGACATCAAGTCATCGTCGTTGGATTCAAATGAGTGCTGAATCATGGCGGCTGTTTTCTCAAAAAGCTCTTTTGCGGCACTAGCGTCACTGTTCCAAGAACAAGCAACAGCCTGCTTAAGATATTGTTCCTTGACTGTCTTCTTGTAAATGTTAAAAATTTCTTCGGAAGGTTCGTCTCTCAAGAAGAGATTCTCCAACCATTGCCAAAACGGCGTTCCTCGTTTGGCTAATTCGGCCAAAAAAGATAAGCCTTTGTCGTGATTAATGACAAATTTACGCTCTTCCAAAGGCCGATTACAAAAATTTTCGTAATCACCTCTGTTGGGAGCCAATAGCATTCCCAACAAATCAAATATCGAAAATCCTAATTCTTGGAGGCTTTTTTGCCGTTTTTCATCAAAACTGAATAACTCATGATTGATATCCGGTAAAGATGCTCCTCTTTGAGTTAATTTCCCAAGCCAATAGAGGTAATCCTTATTTTCATTTTCTAAATTTTCTGCAGGCGTCATGATTACCTACGCCTTCCACTCTACGATTTTGGTGTTGGCCGCACTTTGTGGATACATTTGATTCTCCTGATTATTACGCAAAAACAAAATATGGACAGGAAGCGTAGTTACATAATCAAAAGCAAATGTTACGAAGCTATATGCCATTTTGCTGTTCGGGTTATTCGAAATTTTGTATTGACGCAACAAAGGTCTTAATAAACGATTCACCGCATCCACAATCCCAAATTTTTTTTCGAGACTAATTTCGCCAATCACACGCACTTGACAGGATGGCACAGATTTTCCAGATAATTTGTCCTGAAAGTAAACGGCTAAATAATTTACTATTTCGCGTATCTCGTCGGAAATAATCACCTTATCACGCTCTCCATAGATTAAGGATGTTTGAGCATTGGCTTCATTCACGGACATGGTGATAGATTCTGGATGAGCTGTATCTATTTCCCAGTAATCCTTGAGTCGATATTTTCCTTTTTTTTCAAGTTGCTGCTCATCAATGCCCGCAAAGAACAAATTCCCGAAAGGAGCTCCATCTTGTTTAAATACTGTATACAGTTCGTTTGTGCTTATTACCTGAAAGTGTATCTGGTAAAAAGGACGAGTCATGTTTGAAGCAGGGTTGAGCTCATTTTCACGCCGAGCCTGCACCAAACAGAACATGGCGAAACCAGAATAAGGAGATTCTACAAAAACAGCCGCAGCATCTGTCTCCGGACGGAATCGGAAAAAAGTTAATTCTGGCGCTGACAAAGCCCTCCGCAAGTCGCGCGCAATACTCACCGGGTCTCCAGAAAAATTAGATGTATAGCTCAATTCCACAAAATCAGTCGCGCCCCCGCCTTGAATAAACTTCTTCCCATATTCTAAGAAGGCGTACGATAGTCTCATGCGCGCGCATTCCTTTGGCTGTGTTCAATTAATTTTGAGTAGGGAACATATTGTTTTAGCCTGGTTTGAATGATATTCTCGCGCCCGATGATTATTTGAAACAAATCACGCTTTTCCGATAGATATTCCAGCCGTCTTTTCTCTATCATCTCAAACAACCAAAAAAATGGGCGTTCCACTCCCAGAGGAAGCCATTGCGTTGTATTTGCCAGGCTGTAAGCGCCTGATGCCTTTATGGCATTCACCTTGGATTCCCCATTTTCTTGATAGTAACCTACCGCCGAGGTAGAAAATAATTTAACCTCATGCTTTGCCGGATGGTCTTCCAATTTTTTCAGGGCATCTTGAATGTCTTTTGCGCCCTGTTCGCCAAACCGCTTAATCAACAACAAGTCAATAGATTTTTGTCCGTTGTCCTGATTGTAGCGGTCAACCAGCATTTCTTGTCCCAGCTTATCCACTTTTGTGATGCAAGCGGCAATGTAACGTTTTTTCTCTTTTGCCAAAAGATTCTTCAATAAATTTAATTGCTCAACAATTAGATTCGTCTGTTTGCTTACGTCAGATTGAACCGTATCAGTACCGTCGTCAGAATTATTGGCTGGATTAAAATCAAGAGACAAAATGATAAAGTCTGATGTACTGACCATCCTACGGGCAACAACAGCCTCTTTTCCCTCTGTATTGGTTTCAAATTTACCTCCCTGCTCATCCACAATGATGATGCTGTGTCGGTGAGTATTAACACTACGCTTGAACTCGTCTTTGATAACGCCCGGAGTGCAGGAACGCACAAAAACATATTCTCGTTCTTCCGTATCATCGGTGCCTTTTTCCACTAATTTATCAATATTCTGCTCACTTCCTCTAGCATCCAGAACTTTTAGGGAAAAGCCCTGAGGCTCCAGAACCTCATTCATAACATTTATCTTTCTGATGAAAGATTGAAACAACCAGGTTTTCCCTGAAGAGGTGAGACCCCAGAAAGCGATTTGAGGGGTTGTATTTTCCAGGTCGTTACTTATCATTTTATTCAAACTCCTAGTATGCTATAGAGTACACGGGCGCGAATTGCGCTTTGCGATGTAATAGCTCATCCTGCTCATTATGGCGTGTCATTTCGAGCGCGATGAGTAATCTTCCAACATGACGCGGACCTCTCCTCGCTACCGCTCGCCGAAATGACAAATCCTGAAAGGGGAAAATGCAATTTTCACCCGTCCCGGGTATATGTTACGGGGTCGTAATTAAAATATAATCGAAATAAGATTTTCCATCTGAAATCAACGTCAAAAGAGACGATTCTAAATAATTTTTCGAATCCTTTATGCTGAATCCGGCTAAATTATAGCCGGCAAACTGCCCGCCAAGGTTGATTGTCCCCTGGTAGGCATCATAATCCAAATGTAATACTAACAGCGATGACGCTTCCTGAGCGCAAGCCTGATTTGAATCGACAGCGTTTAGAGGAGATTGTTCTTTAAGAGAGTCATCTAAATAATATGAGTATTGGTAACGGCAATCACTAAAAAGCCTGAACTCGAGGTAAGTTCCAGAAGTTCTATCCGAATCAAACCGAATTCCGGTGAAATTATCCTTGTTGAACGGGACACGGCGAAAAGACAGCCAAACTGTATTTTTCTCGCCCAGGGTTTTCTCGGAGAGAGTCACAGATTGAAATTCCAAGTCAGGAAAAACCAATTGGAAACCATCGCTTGTGCTTTTTTGCTGCAGCGGTCGAGGAACCCAATTCGAGGTATAACTTGAAAAAGTGTCCTGGTAAATCACCGCTGATGCGAGAGTATCTATGTTTTCCAGGCCGCCATTCATTGGCAGCGAATTAGCACAATCATTTGAAACAATATCTCCGGCATATACCCAACCGTTGCCTTGCGCCGAGCTTTGGCTTGACGCTCGCCACCATGGTTCATCCTCCAGCTTGTAGTAAAGATAAACATCTGCAGGTTTAACCAAGCGGCTACTGTACCTATCATCTTTGCTAGGGAACTGATAAATTGCTGGCGTCTGCGCTTCCATCCGCACCAGGCAAGGTTTTATCGCAGGAGTACTCGTCAAAGAAGGTAAAGGGGTCAAGGTTAGAGTCGCTGTCAAAGATGGGGTGATAGTGGGGGTGCTCGTCTGTGTAAAAGTCGGCGTTGGGGCTATGGATGTCCTATAGGAAGCAGTTACGTCTGCAACACGAGCGGTTGCAATAACCACAGCTTCTTGCACCTTGTTTGTTTCAAAACTACTAATAAAAAACAAACCACTTAATCCAAAAACAATTAAGACAGCTATTACCATGTTTCTTCGAGAATCATATGTTTTCATAATCAGCCTTCTAGTGGCTTAAGCTTACAAGAATTTTTTCATAATACACCATTTCTGAAATTCCTAACAGAAGCAACAAACCCAGCAACAGGAAAGCCGCTTTAATAATGCCTTCCATTCGGCGATATTCTACTGAATAAATATACCCTAAAGGAATGCCCCATAAGACATATTCATTTGCGCTACACGCTTTGCAGGAACCATCTTCTTCTTTTTTAGCCCCGCACAAAGGGCAATAATCCTGATTCATAGAATCTCCTCTTTTTCTAAGCTAGGCAAGGAAAGACTCGGTAACATTTTTTTATAGTGTATATATTTCCTCACCCTGGAGTTATATACTGCTTTTCCAGGCTCTTTTCCACCACTTAAGTATGAATAAAGGCCGCTCAAGTCGGGTTGCAGCCTGGCATGTTCAATAATATTAAATAACCACAAAAAAGGCAGCTCAACATTAACCGGTTCAACATAATTCTTATTTGCAAGGGAAGATGCCTGGGTGATGTTAGGCTTCCCATCATGAAATCCGCAAGCAGATAAGCAAAAATATGCCAGGTGATGACCATCATTTTCAAGGGTCTTAAATTCTTCTATTAGTTTTTGCTGATTTTCTCCAAAAATTCTTCCCAAAATAGCATTAAAAGTTCTGCTATTTTTTTCATAGCCAGGGTGATGTTGCTCGTTAAAAAACTCAGGGAATTTATCCGCTTTAGTCAAACAAACTGCAATATATTTGTCTTCGCCTCGAATTTTGTTTCTCAATTTTTCGAGAGAATTCCGCAAATCCTGAAAAACCTCCGCGTTATTATCAATGGTTATAATAATGAACCTTGAAGCCGATACGCGCCCCAAGGCGAAATCATGGCTTTTGTCATTAATCATGCCTGTCTCGGATTCAGGGTAGACTAAATTTACGCCTCTTTCATCGTAAAGATTAATATAATGCGTCTGAAAATTAACCTTAGAATAATTATCTTTATCCATAAGGCGGCAAGTCCTCCGGAAGATATAAGGCCTCTCTGCAGTATCTCTAGTTGCCTCGCCCATGTTTATTTTGTCTATTTCGATTTTTATGGGGGAAGCGCTTTCCGGCCTTCGCCAAAAACCGAATTCTAAATAATGTTCTTTCATGTTCGGGGTATTAAACTTAAGCATTCTAATCATAAAAGCATCAAACAGCCATGTTTTCCCAGAATTAGTGGCCCCCCATAAAGCAATATCATGTTCATTGGTTTTAAGTTCCTGGTCTCCGTTTTTGTTTCGCCGGGCCACTTTTTCTGCTTCTGTTCGAGATTGGAAAAACTTTTCCAGAAGTTGAAAACCGCCCGTGACGCGCACCATCTTCAGGAGAATCTTATCGAGCTCTTTTTTTTCCCATTCATACATCCAATCCATATGAGTTGCTTTATTAAAATATACGTCTTCCCCCCCGCATTGCTCACATACCAACTTGGTATCATCTGTTGCATCCAAAGAAACTTTCAGTTCTTCTCCACATAAGTGACAGTACCGTTCCATGTTTTCCACCTTTCATAAAAAAATCTTGGGTATCCACTGAAGCGCGTACAAAACTACCCAAGCTATTAAGATTACGAAGGAAATTAGAGTGAAAATTGTTGGCAAGGACGGATACTTAATAACAAAGACAAAAAAACCAATTGCCATTAAGGCGCCAGTCAAACCTAAAATAGCCTTAGCAAAACCGCTAAAAAAGTTTCCCTGCTCTGGGTGGGGTAGCATGTTTTTTGCTATCCTGTCAGTGCCATCTGATGCGCACACCAAGAATACTTTGATAAATTCATATTCTGGGCTATTCTTAACCTGAGGACAATGATATTCAGTATCTGGATATACACGATAGTCGCCAGGTGGAGTACCAGAACTGAACTCAATTTTATATATTCCGTCATGCGTGTTATCAATTTCTAAAACCTGACGCCCTACTTCCTGATAGTAATGCAGAAATGGGAAGCCATCTACTATTAGCACCAATCCCTGTTTAGACAAGTAGATACCTATTTTTTGGGAATCGTTAACAATAATTCGAAACGGCTCTGTTTCTAAATCGAGACAATAAATTTTATTTTCCGGGTTAGTAACATTACCTCGCTGGTTTTTAATAACCACGTAAAGTGAACTTGGGGTATCGGGGCCAGAAGAAATTTCATAGGCCAACCCTGCCGATAAAACACCGGGGATGTTCATCAATGGTATGTCAGTTTCAATTTCAACACCATTTTTTTTAATCTGAAAAGTCACAACATTGAAAAAAGTGGTATATGCAAATGGAACATCTGGGTCTTTACAAAAGCGAATTCCTTGCCCGCTGGGTTTTGCGCCACTATCATGCGATTGTCCCAAATAGCCCACCAGAAAAAACACAAGAAAACATAACACAACCAGCCAGGGAAATAATTTCGTCAACAAAGTAATATAGGCGTTGGGTTTCATATTTTAGACTTTTGTTGAGCAACACAAATTCCTCGTGCGCCATGTTCCATTGCCAAAATCGCTTGCCCGAAACAAGCACTGAATAAACCGCCACAAACATTCACACAGACTGGCAAATGATTTTTTACCGGAGGAATAATAAATTATCCCCCTGCGCTCATACTTTATCTATTTTATTTAATCTTCTATACGAAAACAGTACTATTCGTCCATGACATTCATCACATTCACCGCCCCGCAGTAGGGGCAGTATTCGGCGGGGCGGGGAATTTTGGCCCCGCAGACCGGGCAGGTTTTGCGCGAGGCGGAACGCGCCAAAGCGGCCAGCAAAATCAGCAGCAGAACAGCTCCCAGGCCCAGCAGCAGGTACAGCCACAGTGGCGGCAGCGCCGGGCTGAAAACCAGGTCAATTTGCAGCGGGTTATGCCAGACCGCCGCCCCGCCCTGACGCTGGCAATCGTTGCAGGCAATGACGCGCCCAACGTGAACGCGCAGCAGCGTATCGAACAAACCCGAGAAGAGATTCATCTCCCCGGGCAGGCCGGGCAG
>Ga0172369_10009795_pt1 | contig 10534 bp, 8 predicted proteins | sample LakKiv25m_FD_114539 | JGI IMG/M metagenome (GOLD analysis project Ga0172369, IMG submission 114539) | Freshwater microbial communities from Kabuno Bay, South-Kivu, Congo - kab_022012_11.25m | ecosystem: Environmental > Aquatic > Freshwater > Lake | place: Democratic Republic of the Congo...
GCATGAAAACCCCGAAACCCAAAAGCCCCATGTGGAAGGCGAAATATTCCTCCCTTAGCGCGCCAATGTCGGGCTCGCGCATGAGCTGGTCGGAAAACGCGCTTCGCAGATTCGGATGCGAGAAAAGGAGTTTTATGCGCTCGCGCGCCTTTGCTTTCGGGGATGCCTCCTCAATCTGCCTTAATAGCCCAAGCTCGCGCAGCATCCCGACCGCATCGTAAACGCTGGATTTGGCATAGCCGGAAGTTTGGGAAAACGAGGAATAGCTGAATTCGCCCGGGGGCGAAAGCGAAACAAGCGAGAGTAGCTTTTCGGACAGGTCCGCCTTTTTTTCAGTTATGGAAAACTCCGAAACTGCGTCCTCGTAAATCATCCTTTTCACAAGAGGGTATATTTGCCCCTTTTCGGCTGGTGCAAAGGGGAAACCCCCGAAAAGCAGGTAATTTTTGTAGTATTTTTCAACTTCTGGCCGCTGCGCAAGCCAGTTTAGGCAGGATTTCTTATCCAGCGCGTCTTCAAGGGATGCGGAATATTCCTTATGCCCGTTAAGGTGGAAAAATTCCCCATATGAGAGGGGCTGGAGGGAAAAATCAAATGCCCTCCTCCCGAGGAAGATGCTTCCCTTTTTTATTGCGGCAACGGACGAGCCTGACGCTATTATCTGCAGCCCGAAATCGTCAAACGCGCTTTTGAGCTCGTCCGCCCATTTGGGATTCTTGTGTATTTCGTCTATCAGGGCTGTTTTGTAGCCTTCGCGGTAAAGCGATTCCACGAAAGAGTAGATGGATTTGCTTCTTGCATATGGGGAATCCGCGGAAAAATAGAATGATTTTTCAAATTGGGAAAAAAGCTGGAGCATAAGCGTTGTTTTCCCGATTCCCCTTATGCCGGAGATTAGGATTGCGGGCTTTTTTTTACTGCTTGCCCATTTGCCTGCAAGCTTTGCTATTTCTTCGTAAGCGTATCTCTGTTTGTATGCCTTTGTTTGGGCTGCGTTCTCCAGCGCAATCCTATATAGGCGGTCGAGTTCGTACATGGAATGATTTTGCCAATTGAAGTTTATAAATATTTGCTTTTTTGTTCAGAAAAAGAGCTTAAAAAATAGATTTTTAGAACATATTTTGAACAGAAATGAAACGATTATCTTGTAGAATAGTGAAAAATATGTTCAGCAATTAAGCTATTTTTATGGAATTTTAGATTATTTGTAGAACAGAAAATATGATAAGCTTGGGCACTTTACTGCGGATAGCCCGGGTTTTCGTAGAGAAGGCGTATTTCGCTTGCAGTTAAGGCGCGGTTGAAAATCATTACTTCGTCTATTGTGCCGTTGAAATAGTCCGTGCTTTCCCATCTGCCAACTTGTGCATTGTTTGAATTGTCTATGCTTCCCCCCAATGTTATTGAAGAATTTCCGACAAGGGAACCATCAAAATACAAAAACATGGAATTGCCGCTTCTTTGGAATACCGCTGCGATATTGTGCCAGTTTTGGTCAGTTACGTTTGAAGTCAATGCGCTGCTTGGAATAAGTTGATTCCCGGAAGTTCCGTTCCCAATACGAAACAGTATCCCATTGTATTCCCGCGCCCTTAAAACAAGCTGCCAGCCGTTGGGGGTTCCGCCAGTAGAGGATGTTTTGGATGCAATACCCATGCGAATGAGGCTAAGGTCTGGCAGAGTTATGCTTGTCTTCATCCATAAGGAGATTGTGAAATCCCCAGTTTTGACGTCCAAATTGTCCTGATTGCCATAATTGACAAAATCGTCCGACCCATCAAAGTTCAGCCCATAGTTGCTTTTTCCGCTCACCCAAGTCGGGCCATTTGTTAAAGTGCCGGTATTCCCTCCCCTGCTATCCGTTGCAGTTGTGCCGCTTCCCTCGTCAAATTTCCAGTATGCGACAAGCCCCTGCGTGATGGGCTGCCAGCTTTCGTCCGCAACCTGCATGCCTATTTCGCCTATCTTGAAGTGTATGTCTGTCTGCTGCTTTTTTGCGTCTTTTGTAGTCTCAATCGGCCAGAATAGGAGTGCAATGCAGATAAGGGCTATTCCGAGAACTACACTCATGGTAACTAAATATTCAGTGCCGCCTTGTGCTTTTGAAGATTGTGTTATGCGTCTCACGCAATTCTATGCCCCCCCGAAATAAAAAACCTTGCTCATGGTTTCGTAACAAAAATGTAACGAAGATGTCTTGTTTCGTAACAAAAATGTAACGCTTAAAAGCTTTCGCCTGCAAAATGGACACATGGACGGCTCAACAATAGTAACTAAGGTGCTTGAAGGGCACGCAAGCGAAATGAAAAAGCTGGAGGGCATAAGCAAAAGAAGGTATGCGTTTGCCTCTGCGGCTCAAATTGCAAAGGAGCAGGAATATTTCCTTGGGATAACGGGCTTGAGGGGGATTGGGAAGACCATTCTGCTGCTCCAGCTTGCGCAGGAAACTGGGGGCGTTTATTTTGCCGCGGATGACAGGAATTTGCGGGGGGTTGCAATTTACGACGCAATAAAGGCGCTATCGGATGCCGGGCACAAATCAATATTCATAGACGAGATACATGCAAAGCCGGACTGGGACTCTGACCTTAAAACCGCTTATGATGAGAGCTTGGCATACGTGGCGTTTACCGGCTCATCTGCAATAGAGATAAAGACGCTCAAAAGTGACTTGTCACGGCGCGCTGTAGTGGAGCATTTGAAGCCAGCAAGCTTTCGCGAGTGGCTCTCCATAAAAAAGAATAGTGAGCTTCCTCTGCTTGAAATAAAGGGAATATTTAAGGAAAAGGCGAATCTCGCGCGCAAATTTGCATCCGCACACAAAAGCCTTGGGGAGTATTATGCGGCAGGGGGGGTGCTTTATGATGCGAAGTTCCAGTTCTACAAAACAGTGGTGTCAACAGTTGAAACAATTGCATACAAGGACTTTGCGGCAATAAAAGGGGTGGAAGAGGACACAGTGGAGAACTTTTTCAAGTTACTGCGGCTTGTGGCTGCCTCAAAGCCCATGGAGCTGAGCTATTCTTCAATAGGCGAGGTTCTTGGGAAAAACAAGGTATGGGTGATGCGCTTCCTTGAGAACGTTGAGAGGACTGAGGCGATAAAGAGGGTGTTTGCATGCGGGGAGGGTGCAAAGCCCATAAGGAAAGAGGCAAAATACTACCTTCCTTTCCCGTATCGGGCTGCGCTTTGCGAATCCGCAGGGAAAAAGCCCGAGATTGGCTCGCTTAGGGAGGAGTTTTTCATAAACCACGTTGAGTGCTGCTATTTGAGGGCTTCTGGAAAGCCTGCTGCGGACTTTAAGGCAGATGGGCGCACGTTTGAAGTTGGAGGGCTTGGAAAAGATGGCAGGCAGGGCGCAGATTATCTTGTGGTTGACGGTCTTGACACTTCGGCAAACCGCGTGCCCCTCTTTTTGTTCGGGCTTGTTTATTGAGCGCGGCAAAAGCCTATATACAACCTTTGCGCAAATGTGTGCAATGATGAGTCGCACATAACTGAGCCCACGCTGTGATGACGTGACTTGACTCTGATAATGCTTTTAGCGGTGCATGAGCCCGCTAGCGTCTGCGCTGGCAACCTTGGTTATGGTTTCTGATTTCACTTTGCCAAACCAGCCATATCTGCTCAATGAAACCCTGCCTGAATCCAGCACGCCGCTTTTCACGTCCCTTTCATAGCCGCGCGCTATTAGGCCATATTCATTGAGCGCGGCAGAATCCTCAAGCGGGCTGAACCGCTCAAAAGAACCAAGCCCTTTTGCATCATGCGGCGCGTTGTGCAGCCAGAACTTGAATTCCACTGTGGCGTGCGGCTTGATTTTGGCGGCAATATTGGCGGGTAAATCAAGCAGGCTGCCTCGGTACGCAAAAGCGGAAATCAAGGCTACGCCGGTTGCTAAAGCTAGTGCTTTTGCAGTTGTTCCTATTCCTTTATGTGCATTCATTTGTCTTGTTGCCTGCATTTTCTCACCTCATTTTTTCAGATTGAATACTGTTGCGCTGCATTCGCCCTTTTCCGCAAATTCCTTGTTCACGTAATCAAGCAGGATTTTCCTTATGCGCTCAAATTCCTCTTTTTGAACCGGAGTGTTGAGCACAGCGTAGTTCAGGGATTTTGCATTGAAGCAAAAAAGCGCGTTCTGCACGTTCTCGCAGTTGTGGCAGAAGTATGCGTTTGCACTTGAATACGTGCTGTCCACCTCAAAGGAATTGCGAAGCTTTGTGGAATCAAAGCAGTTTATGCAAAAGGCTGAGTGCAACATACGCAGGTAGCCGCCGAAAATGTGCTCGGACTCTATTGCGGCTGAAGTGTAGGCAGAATTTTTGGAATTCGTGCTGTCCCAGCATTTGTAAATGCCGCTGCCCGTGAAGATGTCGGGCGTGTCCGCGCAATTCAGGTTCTGCCCGTCCATGAACTCCACTGCAAAGTATGCAATTTTTGCAATGCGGGGGAAAAGCTGTTGCAGTGAAGGTAGCTCGTCTTTTCCAATTTCTATTTTCATCTCAGCGCATTTTTTGCTTTCTTCTAGGGAAACGAGCCTATCCGCAGGAATGTCGCGCATTATGGGCAGGCCCACTTTGTAGCTGGGGTTCCCAAACGCCCCCTTCACTTTTTTTATGGGAAGCGTGCGCTTGAGAAATCCTGCGCCGTATTTTTTTATGTTTTGGTGCTCTTTCCCAAGCACTATGCGGCACGTTGAGCGAAAGCCCTCTTCCACGCTCCTTGGGACAGGGGAATCGTACGCGAGCTTTTCCTCTGGAACGTCCTCTTTTTTCCTTCCAACAAATGCCAAATCCGCAAGGGATGGGAGGCGTTTGTTCTTTCGCAATTCCTCTGCCATTTCCGCAAGCAGTTTCTTTTTGAGGGGAAGGAATTTCTCCTGCGGCAATTCTAAATTGCCTATCACATTGCGCTTGGAGCGCAGGTTGAATGCGAAAATGCAATTCTGGCATCCAATGCAGTTTATCGCATAGTACATGTCGCTTATGCTTGCGCAGGAATACTCCTCAAAGCAGCGGTTTGCGTCTATTCCCTCTGCGCAGCGCATGGAGAATTTTATCTTGGGGTGAGGGGCGAGCCCAAAAACGTTTTCTGACTCGCGCACCACTGAGAGGTAGGCGCCGTTTTTCACGTGGAAAACGTTGTGCGAGAAATGCACGTTTGAGCAGTCTACGCAGTTATCCACTTCGGAAATCTGGAAATTGGTGCCGAATATTTTGTTGCCGCAGAATGTCTGGCGCTCTTGCGCTGCTGCGAGCAGGGAATCGATGTCTTTTATTTCGTTTATGTTAAGTGGGGGGAACTTGAGCTTTGAAACCTCGTCTTGGGAGATGAATTTTGCATTTTTTGGGTAGAATGGATGCGAGAGGACGACCGGCTTTCCTGAAATTGCGGACCTGCGTATCTGGTAGGGCATCATCATTTCTTTTAGGTAGGGCTCAAAGTCTGAAAGCTTGCCAATCTCGCTTCCAAAGAGCACGCGGGAGGTTGCATCAAATGCGCTTTGCAAATCCATGAAAATATGCGGGTTAACATATATATTAAAGATTTTATCTAAAATTGACCGAAAATAAGAGAAAAAGAGAAAAAACTATGAAAAGCGGTTAAGAAATAGGAAAGAATTAAATATTGGGAAATGCAAATGTGCGCATGGAGAAAATTGCGCTGGATGCAATAGACAGGAAAATACTTGCAGAACTGGACAGGAACTGCCGCATCCCAAATACTGCGCTTGCGAAAAAAGTGCGCCGCTCAAGGGAGGCGGTGAAATACAGGATAGAGCAGTTGTGCAGGAAAGGCGTGATAGAAAAATTCATCACGTCCACAAACCCGAACAAATTCGGGTATTTTATGTTCAAGGTGTATTTGAAGCTTGAGAACATACCAACTGAACGGGAAAAATTCTTTGATGAGCTGAGGCACAACAAAGATATTTACTGGATGGGAATTTGCGACGGCGCGTTTGACTGCATTTTTGCAATCCTCTCAAGGGACATTACTGGGTATTATGAGAAAATAAACGCGCTTCTTTCAAAATGGAGGCACCTTATTGTGAGCAAGGTGCTTGGCACAATGGTGGACACAAAGCAGTACAACAAGAAGTTCTTTACGGGAGACGAGAACGGGACTTATGTAACATTTGCGGGAAACGTTGCGGAAAATAGGGTGGATGAGTTGGATGAGAAGATACTAGATGCGCTTGCGAATGATGCGCGCATCCCATTGAGCGAGCTCGCGCGGAAAGTGGGAAGCGGCATGGAAGCGGTGAAGAGGAGGATGAAGAGAATGGAGGAGAGCGAGGTTATATTGCAATACCGCATTGCAGTGGACTTCAACAAATTGGGGCTGGAATTCTTCAAGGCGATAATATATTTGAAAACGCTCTCTAGAAAAGATGAGGCGGCGCTTGGGGAGTGGATGAGGCAGCACCCTAATTCGCTCTATTACATACGAAGCATTGCGCCCTGGGACGTGGAATTTGAATTTGCTGTTGAGAATTACCAGCAGTTCAATTCCATAATAAATGATTTGAGAGAGAGGTTCCCGCGCGTGATTGGGAATTGTGAGCACGTGATATTCATAGAGGAGAAATGGATGCCCGGGTATTTGGAAAGTGAGCATAAGTAGTTATTTTTTCGCTAAACTGATTTTCCTGCTCCTCCCTTCCCTGCTTCCTATCTCCTGCGTGGATATCAGGCCCATCTTTTCCAAATTCTCCAAATGGTTGCGTATTGTGCGCTCGGAGGTTTTGGAAAGAAGTGAGTAGAGCTCGCCGCTAAGAAGCGCCCTTTTCTTGAGGGACTCAATTATTTGGGCATCTATCTCATCAAGCTGCTGCGCCTTTCTCGCAACAAAGCCCACTGAGGAAACGCTCTCAAGCTTCACCTTTTGCACATGGGTTATGTCAACGCGTTCTGCACCCTGCCTTTCTGCTTCCCGCCCAGCCCTCCAGAGAACATTAAGGGCTAAGCGCGCATCCCCGCCGTTCTTTGCGCCCACTGCTGCGCACAAGGGGAGCACTTCGGGGCCTACCGCATCAGGGAAAAATGCGGCAGTTGCGCGGGAAAGGAGAATGCCCTTTAGTTCGCTTATGCCGTAGTTGGGAAACTCCACAACGCTTTGCGCAAGGGAAGAGCGTACGCGGGAATCCACTTTTGAAAGGAAATCCTTGTCGTTTGTAATGCCGAGGATTCCGAGCTTTATGCCGTGCACCTCGGATGCGCGCGCAAGGTCGTAGAGAACGCGCTCCTCTTCGTACTGGGAAGCAAGGAGGCGGTCTATTTCATCAAGCACTATTATGGGGATAATGCCCGTATTCTTTGTAACTGAAACAATTCGGTCAAGCGCCTCGTCTGCTGCAATTCCGCGCCTAGGCATCATTTCCCCGAGTGCGAAAAGTATTGTTGAGAAAATCCCAAAGCGCGTGGGCACTTCCCAGCAATTCACGTATATTGAAAGGGGCTTGCTGGAATATTCGCACAGTTCCTTGAGAACGTATTTTGCGCAGCTTGTCTTGCCGCTTCCGGGGGGACCGTACACTATTATGTTTTCGGGTTGCCTGTTTTCCGAAGCAGGGCGAAGCGCGTGCGCAAGGGAAGAGAGCTGCGCATCGCGGAATTCCATTTCTGTTGGGATGTAGTCAGGCTGCAATGCTGCCTCGAATTTGAAAATGCGGCTTTCTTGGGAGTGCGAAAATAGCCTCATGAGGGAGTATGTGATGGGAGAAATTATAATTGTTGGGCGGGAAATCGCGCCGTAAGAACTAGGGGAGAAAATAATGGGGAAACTTGGGGAGAGGCAGGACTGGCTCAGGGTGCCGCAAATACCGTATTGGCAGCCAAGGAGCTTTGGGCTTGCGGGCACAGGAGGGCTGCGCGTGCTGCTTAGGCCGATTTCAAGCGGAAGCAAGGCTGCAAGCGAGCCCATGGTGCGCTTTCGCGCCTTCAATGCGCTTGACTCGTTCATTACTGCTGCGCTTACCATGATGGTGCCGCTTTCGCTTTCAAGCCGTGGAGTGAGCCTTGTTGAGATAGGAGGGATTGTTGCACTCATGCCATTTGTGTTCACGCTCTCAAGGCTGCTTTTTGCAGCAGTTGCGGACGGGGTGGGGACGCGTCCATTTTTCATCCTTAATGCTGCCGCAAATGCCGGTGCATCTTTCCTTTACATGAACGCAAGCACTGCGACGACGTATGCGTCAGGCAGGTTTTTGGAAGGGCTGCGCGGAGGGGCGATATGGGCTGTTAACCGCCTTGAGGCACTTGAACTTACAAAGGAGCGGCGAGTTGAAAATGAGTATGCAAAGCTTGTTGCGATACGCGTGCTCACGTATGCAATTGGAACGCTTGCGGCAGGGTATATTGCATACCGGCTGGGGTTTGAGGGGGGATTCTTCCTTCTTGCGCTTGTTTCGCTTGTTGCGCTTGCGCTAAGCTTCACAATCGGAAGCGGCGTGCTGCAAAGCGAATCGCTACGCACAATGCTCTCGCGCCTTGATTTTAGGAAGAAGGGGAAGGATCTTTGGAGGATGAGCAGGATAATGCTTGTTGGGATGCCTGCAACTTCGCTTCCGCTTAATTTGCTGCTGCCGATTTATTTGAGCGCCGCAGGGTTTGGGTATGGGGAGATAGGGGTTGCGCTTGCGTTTTATTACCTTGTTGGGGCAATCATTGTGCCAGTTGCCCTGCGCTTTGAGAAGTCAGCCGGGAAAATATCGCTTTATTGCGGGGTGTTTTATGCTGGAGGAATCGCGCTGCTGCCTTTTATGACAGGGGAGATATACATCCCAATATTGCTCATGGCAATCGGGGACGGGCTTGGCTCAATAGCGTGGGAAGGGATTATTGCAAAGGGCGCGCGTGGCAGCAAAAACCAGGCAACTGACGTTGGGTTCATGCACGTGCCTGCACACATGTTCACTGCGCTAATGCTTGCGCTGTCCGGGGCGATTGCGCAGTTTTTCGGATTTATTGCGGCATTTTACATGTGCGGCGCGCTCATGCTGCTCTATGGTGCGCTGGCAAGTAGGGAGCTTGGATAGAAGAGATTGGAAATCAAAACAGCGCGAGCATGATGAGCTGCCTCTCCCCTATGAGGAGGGTTTTTTCCTTAAAGCCGCGAAGCTGCATTCTTTCCTGTTTTTGGAAAACTTTAAGCTAATTCTTTCCTGAAATCGGGAAACTTTATGGCAAAAATGGCAATTCTTTCCTATTTTTAGGAAAGTTTAGTCTAATTCCTTCCTGAAAATGGGAAAGAAGTATTGAAATGCACGTGCGCATTGCATGTGCGGCGGGCTCATGCTAGTGTATTGTTTAATGGTGAGGAAGGAACTGAACTAAACAGTGCTTGAATGATAGCTGAGCGGGGGTTGGATACACGCTAACCCGCTGTATTCGTATCAGAAGTTTCCTCGACTCGTTTTCTATTGAAATAGTTGAACAGAGGTATGTATACTATCCTGTCAAGGACCTGCGTTTGGAGTATAACTGCCAATTCCCATGGAATTTTTATTGCTAGCATGCCGTAAGTGGCTGCCCAAGTGAAAATCCAAGATACGGACTGCGCCTTAAGCGAATTGGCGATAATTTTGACTGCATCAACGAATATCTGTTTTGGATGTTTCAGATACTTGTCTTTCTGAAAGATTACCCAACTTGTGCAGACTCCTACCATCGCCCCGGAAAAATGGCACACTCCCGCAACCCATGTAGATGCCTGCGTTTCGCTCAAACCCAGCTCCTGCGCCACGTACGCCCCGCCAAGTGCCGAGAATGCCCCGAGCACCGTCCCGATCAAATAAGAGGCGTTGAGCTTCAGGACAGAAGTTTTATGCTGCTTTAGCCAGTTTGCGAACCTTTGAAAATGCGTGAGCTTTGCGAGTGCATGTGTTTCCCTGCCAACAGCAACAGGCACTTCCTTCAGTACTGGCAAACTTGCTGTCGCATTTTCTGAACTATCTGTTCTTCCCTCGCAGATCCTGCCAGTAGCAAGCGGTTCGGTTTTACTGCGTCTCCAAAAAAGCTCCCAGTGTCTATTCGACCTTTGGCCTACTGGCACTTTGTCTGGCTCGGCGACATGCTGTTTTTGGAATTTTCGCATGTGTATCATCTCTTGGTGCCAAAAGTGGTCATATATTGATTAAAAATGATATATTAAGGTTTTCTTAGAAATTTGACCGATATTAAGTAAAAAATAGAGTAAAACATAAAAAACGGAAGAAATTTTAGTTTAATTTGAGTATTTACGCGGTTTTTAATTGGGTGTTAGAAGAATGGATACTCGGCTCAACTTGCCACATAAACGCTGCCACGCAACAGTTAAGAAATACGCGCATTTGGCATTTGCAGGGGGCAGAATTAAGAAATGCGCGTGCGTATTGCAATTGGGAGGTAGAAGATATGCCGCGCTGTGTTGCAGATTTGCACATCCACTCAAAGTATTCGCGCGCCACGAGCCCGCACATGGATTTGGAGGGGCTTAGCGAGTGGGGCAAAATAAAGGGAATTGACGTTATTGGCACGGGGGATTTTAC
>Ga0172369_10009796_pt1 | contig 10534 bp, 13 predicted proteins | sample LakKiv25m_FD_114539 | JGI IMG/M metagenome (GOLD analysis project Ga0172369, IMG submission 114539) | Freshwater microbial communities from Kabuno Bay, South-Kivu, Congo - kab_022012_11.25m | ecosystem: Environmental > Aquatic > Freshwater > Lake | place: Democratic Republic of the Congo...
GAGCACGCGGTGCGTCATAATTGCAACTCTTTGAATCTCTCGTAGCTTATAGTCAGGAACCCGTGCAGGAACAATTTCTTCTGAACCCATCGGCATATATTTTGCTCCATAATCAAAAAATGCCGCGCTTGTTGGGATAATTTCGATTGGTAGTAATGCAAACTCGCTTCCCTTCCATCCATAATCCAACACTCCACACGACAATTCCATTCCTACTATAAATTTTTGAATTAATGCCTCACTCCCGTGTTTGAACACATCATACATCGCATGCTCTAAATCTCCTCGCGAACGGACAATGTGTACTCCGACACTTGACCCTTGTGTGTTCGGCTTTACTACAAATGGATAATGTAAATAGTGTTTAATCTTATCAATCACTTCTTGTTTTTTCCATTCCCATTCATATTTCGATGCCAAAAAGGTAAGCGGAATCGAAAGACCTGCCCGCCGCAATATCGCACCAGATAAATATTTATTCATTGCAAGCGCGCTCGTCATTGCGTCTGATCCGGTATACAGAATCTTGTGGGAATCTAGAATTCCTTGAATTGTTCCATCTTCTCCATAGGCCCCATGCATCACAATAAACACCACATCATTATTATTTGCAACAATTTGCGGACGTTTTTCCCATATCCCATGCTTGTCTATCAAAATGCTTTCAACATCATACGCATCCCTATTTAGCGCTCCAAAAACTTTTTGCGCACCACGAATAGACACCTCATGTTCCGTTGAGGGTCCGCCAGAAATTACTGCAACTTTTTTCTTTTTCTTTGGCAACATTTCTATATATTTAGTGTAACAAATAAAATCATTATTTTTCTGTCCCACACAACTGTCTTATCTCCTCTAAAACCTTTGCGTGCTGTTTTTCGTGAATATTTGCAATCATAAATGCATTTGGTCTTTCTCGAATGTCTTTGCAGGTAATAATTCCTCCATCAAGCCACATTCGTTTTTCTTCTTTGGTCACACTCTCCAAACACGTTATCGGATGCAATTCTGCTCGCTCAATTAAATGTTGCAAACTTCCCTCCTTTGGATAGCTCCACCCCACCGCATGCATTCCTGCACATTTTGCGTATTGAATTGCGTCATACGTAAGTTTTGTGCTTGTTACAAGCCACACCTCAGTAAAATGGTGAATGTCTTTCACATCCTCAAATCGCGCCTGCACATAGAGCGCGATCTTCACATCTGACTTCACCTCCTGCGCATGATGAAATTTACACTCAACCATAATTTTCCTATCTCCATTGATTGCAATCACATCAATCTCGTGTTGCACACATTTCCCCCGCAACACCACACCTGTTTGCACATCAAATCCTTGTACCGTAAATATCTCTCCCACTAACTTTTCAAACGGGTGTCCGTCGGGTCCTAACTCCATAATTGCTTTTCGTAATCCATACCGCCCCGCAGATCCTTGCTCGCGTCCACGTAAATATGAAAATGCAAGATAATAAATTTCACCGGTTGGAATTCCATTCCGCATATGCGTCTTTACATGCTCCACCGCGTCATTAATTAGGTGCGGCACTACTGCCGCACGCTCTAATGCATTGCGCAACTTCCCTTCGGAAAATGGTTCCCATTCTCCCGATAATTTAGTTACATATAATTCAGCCATTAATCTAATTGTATCACTAAAAACAAAAAGGGCCCGTTATTGGGCTCTCAAATCTTTAATGTAACACAAATTGAACATCCATCGGATCAAAGTAGTTTGTAAAATGTTTTAGAACATATCTTCGATATCAAAAATAGGTCACTATTTGATAATCTCACATATTCGATTTACAGCGAGTGGCATATTTCTTCTCCCTTGCCCAACGGGATAAAACACGGGATAGATATTAAAATCTTTTTTTCCTATTTTCAAAATCTCTTTCTTCTCCCCAAAATATTTACTCACTGATATCTGTGTGTTTAAAATGATTGAACTTACCTGATTTCCAAAGGTAATAATATTATCAGGATTGACGAGTTCGATTTCTCGAAACATTAAATCAAGATATTCTCGAAAAATGGAGTCCTTGAGTGATCGAGCATCTATTTGAGTGCATTTTGCTAAATTGGTTATATATACCTTTTTCTTTTTCAACTCTAAATAAAGCGCTTCCGCAAAATCAGCAGTCCATTCTTCCGTTTTTAATTCTTGTGTCTTTTTAAAACTTTTATCTGAAATAAACCAAAGATCATGAAATAGTTGCCAAACTGTTTTTGTTCCAAGCCAAGGAGCACGCAATCCTTTCCAATGCACTTGAGAAGAGATATTCTTCCCCGTCGGATTCATAAAAACAAGCATCACTTTTGGTTTTTCAATGCAACCGGCTCCATAAATAGAGCGCAAGGACTGGTGTCCAAAGGAATGCTGTAATTTATCAAACTTAGAATGTAGCTGTTCTATTTGCATATTAATCCTCAAGTGCTTTATCCACTTTTGGCCATATCTGTTTTCGCATCATTATGAAATTAAGGCCATGCTTTGTTTCTAAGTTTGGAATATCAAGCGCTTTTGAAAACAACGCGCGCGACTCCTCATCAATGCTAATAAACATAGTTTGTCCTTTATACAAATCAATCCCCACCAGAAACACATAATCAAGTTTGTCTTCTTTTCGTATGCGTTCTAGCACGATAACCAGCTCATCCCACAATCTCGTCACAGTTGCATCAAGATCAACAATTTCAATCTGCCCAATTCCCACCCGCTTTCCATTAATCGGCTTTGCAAAAAAATCTTGAAAAATAACACGATAGAGATTTTCTTTTGTGAGTTTTGATTTTGAACCGAACATCTGAAAAATATAATCATCGGGCAATTCAATTAGCGACAGTAAATAATTCGCCGCATTGATATCTCGCGGAGTGGTAATCGCATTTTTAAAATTCACCGTGTTAGAAATAATTGCTGAATACAGATAAATGATTGCCTCTTTTGATGGAACAAACTTTTCTCTCTGCAACAGTTCAGTCATAAGTGTTGCGCACGACCCCACAAGCTCAATGGTTTTTTGCGCGTTTATAAATTCATCAGTAAATGTGAGCGGATGGTGGTCAATAATCTCAATCACTTTTTCTGGAATAATCGTCTTCTCTAATCCATCAGGATCAGCCACGTCCACCAACACGAACTGACTGTCTACTTCAAAATCTCCGGTATGTTTCTCAACAGGAAAATAATTGGTATAGCGTTTTATAAACTCAACCTCCAGCCCTAAATCACCGTAATATACGGCTGCTGCCTTCTTCCCTTCCTTATTCAAAAATTCCGAATATGCAATCGCACACGCGATACCATCCAAATCCGGACTATCATACGAAGTAACAAAAATCATTATTTTAATTAGTATAAGAGTTTTTGATAGACCACTCAATTTTTGAAAACGGGAGACAATTAGTGAAACTTAAAAACCTTCTATCTTTTTTAGAATTGTGTTTATATCCCCCTCCATATGATTTAGTCCACTATCCCTCAAACCTAATTTTTTGTACCGCTTTGCAATGCCGTCATACGCAACTAATTCATGAACCGAACACTTCATTTCTCTTGCTTTTTTTAGCATTTTAAAAAGAAGTTTAGATCCAATCTTATTATTTTGGTATTTTGGATCAACAAACAACTCCCCCTCACCCAATCGGAACCCATCGTGCCATGGTTTAATGAATGAAAAGAACGCTCCAACAACCTTTTTATCCATCATCGCAACAAACCCAATAAATGTTTTCTGATCAAAATAAAAATTTAAAAGTTCTCTTGCCTTATCCCCACTCCAATTCTCGCTCTCTTTGGGACGGCTATATGCTCGTCGATATATTTCAACAAGAAATTTTATATCTTCTTTTTTTGCTTTTCGTATTTTCATAAACACTTTGCTAGCATATCAAAAAACATGGATAGAATCGGCACTCGATAGAAAAGTCTGTGGGCGGGGGTGCCAGGGCTCGAACCTGAAACAGCGGTTTTGGAGACCGATATGATACCATTTCACCACACCCCCAACTTCCCCATCATACACAAAAATTTTTCAAAAGAAAATCCCCGCCGAGACGAGGATTTATGAATATTACTTCCCTTTTGCTTCCTTGTGCACCGTCTTAGCTCTACACCACTTACAAAATTTCTCAAGTTCAATTTTGCGTTGAACCTGCTTTTTATTCTTGCGAGTTGTGTAATTTGAGTGCTTACACTTGGAACATCGAAGACGAATTAATTTTTCAGTAAATTTTCCCTGTGACATAACAACTTTATATAACTAATATAACTTACAATACTTCTCTAAAAAAGTAAAGAAATTCTGAGCCAATGGGGAGAATCGGACTCCCGACCTCCTTCTTACCAAGAAGGCGTTCTACCACTGAACTACATTGGCAATAAATGCACTTATTCATTGTACGAAAAATAACAAAAATGTCCACAATTCCCAACTCCTAAATAAATCTAAGTTACACCCCAATATAGCATCATCTAATTCTTACGCACTTGATCCTTCATTGGTTAAGCAATGTTGTATATAACATTGCTTAACCAATGTCACATATTCCCCCACAATTTTTCATCCAATATAAACCCTTATTCATAAAATAATTGCATCAAAAATAATTTTTTGGTACATTGGATATGGATAGCTTATGCCACCTTAGCTCAGCGGTAGAGCAACACTTTTGTAAAGTGAAGGTCCTCGGTTCAAATCCGAGAGGTGGCTCCCTAAACGAAATCTTCGCTCCCTCTTCGGGAGCTGCGACCCGCGGTTCGAATCGTCTGTTGTACAAAACAAAAATACTACCCGAAAGATAGTATTTTTGTTTTTTGTGCGCAGGGGAGGATTCGAACCTCCGTAGCCGATAGGCGCTAGATTTACAGTCTAGTACAATTGACCGCTCTGTCACCTGCGCATTATTAATTTCTTAAATTTTATTCCTCCCTTCCAACTTTTTATTTCCTTTTCTCTCTTCAACGCTTCACCACTCGTATTGTATATTTCTGAATAAATAATCTCAAGTGGACGACGGTTCTTTGTCGAAATATTTCCACCAGCGTTGTGTCGCTCAACTCTTTTCTCTAAATCTCCAGTGCTTCCAATATAATATCTTCCATCTTTTTTACTTTGTAATATGTAGGTATACCACATTTTGAATGATAGGCGTCCCGCTTTGCGGGATACAATTGACCGTTGTCACTCTACCCCGTTTGCGGGGCTGCGCATTATTAATTTTTAACTACTTCTCTAGTTTATTTATTTTTCTCAGTTTGTACACCTTCCTTCTGTCCTATTGATGCAATTGACTCCTTTGTCTGATCTTTCTTGAATTTCGCCAAACGTTTCGAAACAACATTATCGAGTTTCATAATCGTTACGCGAAGTTTCCGTAAAAATTTTTCGAATATAACGAGCAACCAATCATCTACCTGTTCTAAATATCCAATAAGCCATTGAAACATTGACACTTCCTTTGCTTTTTCAATATCAGATTCATGGACACGAGGAACCACACGTCCAATCATATAGACAATGAATCCAAGCGCACATATTGCAATAATTTGCAAAATAAATGTAATCATAGAAATGCATGATGTCTATGTAATAGTACATAGACATTACATGAGTATTTATAATGAATATCGAATAAATCTCTCAACTTTAATATTCTCTCCGGTTTTTGCAGTAACGCCTTTAATAAGATTTTCAATGGTTGTTGACTCATCTTTCACAAATGGTTGCGCAAGAAGTTCTTCAACAGTTTCTGGTCCCATTGCTGCAATATGCATAGCGATATCATGGGCAAGAGCTTTGAATAAATCACCGCGGACCACAAAATCAGTTTCCGCATGAATCTGTAACAATGTACCTACGCGCTCATTGTGAATGTACGAAATTAAAAATCCGGCACCCGCAACACGATCTTTCTTTGTTTCCGCTTTCACAAGTCCACGCTCGTGGATAATTGCTTTTGCTTTCTCAAAATCCCCTTTTGAATCATCAAGCGCTCGTTTGCAATCCATTACTCCTGCGCCCGTCACCTCGCGTAATTTTTTTATATCGTCGCTCATATACGATGGTTTTTAATTTTAATTATCGACTAATTATTTCTTTTTTAATGGTTCCAATCCTTCACGGATTTTTCCCATAATCCACGTAATACTATCTTTTGAATGATCATTTCCAAAAATTGGTTTAGTAACTAATTTTGGATCATCATTAGTATCAATAAGTGCTACTACAGGGATTTTCAAACGATTTGCTTCTTTTATTGCGGTCATATGTTCCTTTGGATCAATCACCAAAAGCACATTTGGCACGCGTGTAAGACGCAAAAGTCCATCAAACGTCACCGACATCTTTCCAATTTCTTCTGAAAACTTTAATTGTTCTTTCTTTGTATATTTCGAAAGCTCACCTTTTTCTTTTTTCTCGCGAAGATCGACATAATAGCGAACTCGATCTGAAATCACTTTAAAATTGGTAAGTGTACCACCAAGCCACCGTGTTACGACATACGGATACTTAAAATCATGCGCAAACGCTTTTACTGCTTCGCGCGCTGGAGCTGTCGTTCCCACTACCATAAGGAGTCCCTCAGGACCAAGCTTTTCGGCGATAAACTTCACCGCTGCATCGAGAGACGAGATCGTCGACTCAGGATCCAAAAGCTCGATTTCATTGCGATTAAGCGCAATGTGTTGTCTCATGCGAGGATGCGTTTTTGAACGCTTATGCCCCGTGAGGACACCCGCGGTAACGAGTTCCGCGACCAACTCACTGGTTATTTCTCTTTCTTTACTCATAAAAATTCGCCCTTTTCAGGCCTCACTACTATATATGAAATCTTTAATCTTGTAAATTCCATGTCGGTAAAAGAGGACATATAAAACAACCCCGCACTATGCGGGGTTGTTTTTACCCTTGAGTTTCAATTTTGAAGTTAATTCTTGATCTTTCAATCTCCACTTCTCAATTAATTTATGATTTCCCGATTGTAACACCTCGGGCACTTTCCAAACTTTCTTCTTTTTTCCCTTTTCTTGAATAAGAAACTCGGCTGGTTTTGTATATACCGGATATGATCCCTTCACTTCTTCAAGTGATTCTGTTTTTCCCAACACTCCTGGGACCTGACGGGACACCGCATCAAGCACCAACAATGCAGGAAGTTCGCCACCCGAAAGCACAAAATCGCCCACTGAAATCTCCTCGTCGGCAATATATTCTGCAACACGTTCGTCTACTCCTTCATACCGCCCACAAATAAAAATAATATGGTCATACTTTGCAAGTCGCTTTGCATCGATATTGGTAAACACCTTCCCTCGTGTAGAAAACAAAACTATTCGCGTCTTTCCTTTTTTTATTTTTGCTAATACTTTTTTTATTGCCTTATAGATCGGTTCAATTTTTAAAACCATTCCTGGCCCCCCCCCATAGGGTGGCTCATCGGTTACTTTATGTTTTCCCAACCCAAACTGGCGAAGTGCCACTGGATTAATTTTTATCAGTTTTTTTTCTCGTGCACGCCCAATAATTGAGGCATTAATATATGACTCAATTGATTCAGGAAATAGTGAAATGACATGAAACGTTTTCATGATAATCTATTTGCGAACGGAGTAAGCAACTATAGATTGTCACCCCGTGAGATAATACTCATCTAGTATATCTCAAATTGTTTTAATAACAAAAGTATAAACCTACCCAATATAAATAAATGATTATCTCACGGGGTCAGATAATTGATTTGACTATATCAGACAAAAACCCCGCCCCGCAATGCGGGGCGGGATTATCACCTACATTTGTTCTGGTTCAGTTCGTGGAACATGAGTGGAACCTTCTGGCTCATCAATTTTCAAATTGACGCGCGCGTTGTTCTTGACTCCAACGATGCGAAGCAGTGTGCGAATTGCCTTGGCGGTTGAACCTTGGCGACCCACAATCTGTCCCATATCCTGCGCGTTTACTTTTAATGTTAAGAGAACGCCCATTTCATCAACCTTGCGATCAATGGTGACCTCCTCTGGATGATCAACAACTGATTTCACTATGTATTCCAAAAAATCCTTATCTGACATCATAATACCTGTAGAATACCGATTGTCTTGTCATGCGACCTTTCGTTGCGTTTTATATGTGAATACGATTTCGGCTATTACTTCTTCTCCTTCTTTGGTGGCTTCTTGTGAAGCGCTACCTTTTCAGTTTTTATAATTCCCTTCTTTACTAAAATGTTGTGAACTGTTGCAGTTGGTTGTGCTCCCTTCTTCATCCAATCAAGTGCCTTTTCTCCTGCAATAACACTCTTATTTTGGTGTGGGTTCCACCAGCCCAAATCATCAGTAAACTTGCCAGTCATTTTTGACCGCTTCTCTGCAACCACGATTCGATAGGTTGCCTGCCCTTTCTTTCCTATTCTTTTTAGCTTTATTGCCAACATAATTTCCTGCCCAGTATATAACACAAACTCAAAAAAGTCAAAAAAAATACTCCAAAACCCCATTTTTTCGTCTGGAGTACAGAAATAAAAAAACGGGTTTCGCTTATGTATTACCCCTTCCAGAACATACAAGCAAGTGAGAAAATTCCTAACCCTATTCCGATATATTCTATTATTCCAAGACGCTCTCCATAAAAATAAACTCCAATGATCAATGCAAGAATTGCTGAGACAACAGAAAAAATCATTGCACCCCGTGCGAGACCCGATCCACCTTTAAGCGCAAAAAGCCAAAATGTATTTGCGATTATATATGCCCCTATAGCACAAATCCATAACAAAGTTGATTGTTTCAGCGACCATTCTTTGCAAAAATATCAGCAATTGCCTCAAAAATAACGAGTAAAACAATGAACAAATCCACATAATCGTAAAATTTCTATTTAGCTCCCTCAAGTTTCAATGAGAGAATAGACGAGACTCCGTCATCTCCCATTGTCACTCCATACAATGAATCTGCTGCTTCCATCGTTGCACGATTGTGCGTCACAATAATGAACTGACTACTCTTTGAAAAATCTTTTATTAAATCTGAAAATCTACGCGCGTTCTCTTCATCAAGTGGTGCATCAATTTCATCAAGTACTAGAAATGGTGGCGGACTTACTGCAATAAGCGCAAAGAGCGCCGCAAGAGACACCAAACTTTTTTCTCCTCCAGAAAGCATCTCTAGGCTCGTTATCTTTTTTCGTGGAATTGCAATTTCAATTTCAACACCTGCTTGAAGTTCTGATCCTTTTTCCTTTTTTTCTTCAACCACTTCCTCTCCATTCTCTTGAACAACAATATCACGTACCTTCACTTCGGGAAGTTTCAATTTCATTTTTGCCTTTCCCCCACCAAACATCAATTTGAAATAGTGATCAAACGCATCGTTAATTGATGAAAATGCATTTTTAAAATCCGCATGTATCTTGTAATCAAGCTCTTTAATAAGCGCTCGCAAGTCAGCGATTGCACTTGTTAAATCTTCAAGTTCTTTGGTAAGAAATACATAACGTGCTTCTGTATCCTCTGCTTCCTTCATTAAATTTGGATCAATCTCTCCAATAGCAGCAAGTTCTCCTCGCATACGAATCATCTTCCGCTCAAGATCACTTGAAGCAACAACGTCTTTCACCTCCCCAATCGTCTCAAGTTCTTCTTTTGTATTACCAATTGCAATCCACTCTCTTTCTAATTCCTCCCTTCGCATTAACACGCGTTCGTAATCAAACCGAAGATTTACCAATTCTTGATCAAGTTTTCGAAGTTCGTTTTTCTTATTCTCAAGTATCTCAACCTTCGCACGAAATTCTTGATTTGCCTTTCGCCCTGAATCAGCAAGCTCTTCTTCTGCAACGCGCAACGTATCAATTTCTTTCCCTACTGTTTCCAATTCAACCTTGATCCGCTCTAATTCTTTCTTTAGGTCGGTAGTATCACGCTGTGTCACGTCACGATCAAAAAATCGCCCAATTCTCTCAGTAATTGATTGCAGAGAAATTTTTATTTTTTCAATTTCGTGCCAATCCACCATAACTGCAATTTCTTCTTTTATAGTCCCTAAAAATGTGTGCATATCTGCCGCACTTTTTTCTGCTTGAGTGATAGGAACCGATTCTATCTCAATGCGTGCTTCTGCTTTTGCAAATGCTCGTTCAAGTTCTGCTCGTTTCTTAAATAATTCATTAAGTGAATCACGAAGCACTTTTCCCCGTTCCACCCCCTCATCTTTTTGTCCTACTGCTTTTACTTCTTGTTCTGCAAGAAATACTTCTTTTTCTTTTGCATTTTTTTCTTCTTCAATACGTGAAACGGGTGCTTTCGCCATTTTCATATCGTGTGCAATTGAATGATATCGATGTGAAAAATATGCAGTTTCGAATGACTTTAATTCATTTTCAATTTCAGTTCTTCGTTCAAATCGAGATTTCTGCCTACGAAGCAAACGCAAATGCGGAGTAATTTCTTCAATCATTGCCCGAACCTTCTCCATATTTATCTCACTTGTTGCGAGTTGTCGTTCTGACTGATTTTTCTTTAATCGAAA
>Ga0172369_10009800_pt1 | contig 10532 bp, 18 predicted proteins | sample LakKiv25m_FD_114539 | JGI IMG/M metagenome (GOLD analysis project Ga0172369, IMG submission 114539) | Freshwater microbial communities from Kabuno Bay, South-Kivu, Congo - kab_022012_11.25m | ecosystem: Environmental > Aquatic > Freshwater > Lake | place: Democratic Republic of the Congo...
GAGGCTTCTGCTTGAAAACGATGCGAGAGTTACCTTGTTCGTGTCGTCAATCGCCTGGACATATACATACTTGTTGGACCGGTGCACCGACAAACGCGGACACTCGGGAGTACCGACGATGGCGTCGCGCACTCTCATTTTTTTTCTCTGTTTCCTGTCATGATTGATTTTTTTCATAGGATATCAGGCCGTTTTTGCTTTCTTCCCCGGCTTAATTCTTAACTTTTCCCCTTCATATTTGATGCCCTTGCCTTTGTACGCGTCGGGCTTCTTTATCATCTTTATCTTGTAGGCGACCTCACCCACGAGCTGCCTGTCGCTTCCTTTTACGCTCAATTTGTTCGTTCCCTGGACTGCATATTTGACCCCTTCGACTTTTTTGAACACGACCGGGTGTGAATACCCCACCTTGAAAACCAGGTCTTCGCCCTGCATTTTCACGTTGAATCCGGTTCCGATAACTTCCAGCCTTCGCTCCCAAGGGGTTTCTATGCCTGTGACGGCATTCTGTATGAGGCTCCGGAACAAACCATGCTTTGCTTTTTGATCCGCCGTGTCAGATGAACGTACAACAGTCAGGAATCCTTCGGCGGCAGACGCGGTGATACCCTCGGGAAGAGTTACAATCAGTTGCCCTTCTTTTCCTTTTACGGAAACCGTATTATCTTTTATCTCGACGGTTACCGTTGACGGCACCGTAATTTTCTTTTGTCCGATTTTTGACATATTACCAAATTTCAAATAGTAATTCTCCGCCTATCTTTGCTTTTTTCGCTTCCTTGTTCGTCATTATTCCCTTCGATGTCGAAAGGAACGCATAGCCCATACCGCTCACAATCGGCTTAAGTTCCGTTACCCCCACATATTCACGTTTTCCCGGCGTCGAGGCAATCCTGACTCCGGTTAAGGCGGCGACACCGTCGTGATACTGGAGCTTGATGTCGATTTTTTTCTTTATTTCGCCTGAAACCGTGAAATCCTTCACGAATCCCAGATCCTTGAGCTTTTTCAAAACTTCTATCCGGTATGCCGAATGGGTCGACGTCAAACTCTCATTGCGTGTCATGTACGCGTTTTTTATTCTGATGATTAAATCGATGATGGGATCGTTCATAAGTCAGTTGCAATTATTAAGTTTTATCAGCCGTTTTCTTTGTAATTTTTCCGTGTCCTCTGAATGTCCGGGTCAAGGCGAATTCACCCAGCCGGTGTCCAACCATTCCTTCCGAAACAAGTACTTCTATGAACTTCCGTCCGTTATGCACGCCAATCTTGTGACCGACGAATTCGGGGGCAATCTGCGATGCGCGCGCCCATGTCTTCAATGTTTCGTGTTCGTTTTTCTCTTTTTGTCTCATGATTTTTTTCATGAGATTCTCATCTATATACGGTCCTTTTTTCATTGATCTGCTCATAGGTTACCAAGAAATTTTTTTAACTCCCGGAATTTCGCCGTTCAATGCCTTCTCGCGGAAACAAATCCGGCACATGCCGAATCTGCGCATGTATCCTCTCGACCGTCCGCACAACTGACATCTGTTCTTCGCTCTCACTTCGAATTTCTGTTTTTTCTGGAATTTCACGACATCTGATGTTTTTGCCATACGTTATTTGATAAATGGTATACCGACTAATTCAAACAGTTTCTTTCCTTGTTCCTTTGTCTTTGCCGTGGTGACGACCGTGACCTGGAGTCCGCGTATCTTGTCAACCTTATCATACTCGATTTCGGGAAAAAGCGTCTGCTCGGTCAGTCCCAGATTGAGATTGCCGTGTTGATCGACCACCGAATCCGTAATGCCGCGGAAGTCTCTGAAACGCGGGATAATGATGGATACCAGCTTATCGACAAAACTGAACATCCGTTCGCCCCTGAGCGTGACCTTGACTCCGATTGCAAGGCCCTGGCGGATCTTGAAGGCGGATACGGACTTCTTTGCCTTGGTGACCACGGATTTTTGGCCTGCGATCAGGTTTATCTGCTCCTGTATCTTTTCTATGGCATTCTTGTTGGACACTGCTTCTCCGGCCCCCACATTGATGACAACTTTGACCATCTTGGGTACCGCCATGGGGTTCTCTATATGGAGCTCTTCCATGAGCTTTTTCTTAATTTCCTGATTGTACCGATCTTTGAGATTCATAGAAAATAACAGAAATTTGTTAAATCGCGCTTTCGCACTTTTTGCAGATACGGAACTTCTTATTCTTTTCTGCCTTATAACCGATGCGTGTCATTTTTTTGCACTTGGGACAAATGACCATGACTTTCGAAACGCTCATGGCCCGCGGCACTTCGACCACTCCGCCCTGGGGCATCTTCTCGTTCTTCTTTATGTGCTTTTTATAGAGATTGACGCCGGGCACAAAGACCGTCTCCGCTTTGGTGTAGACTTTTTCCACGACGCCCTCGCGGCCTTTGTCTTTCCCCGCAATCACTTTGATCTTGTCTCCTTTTTTAATTTTCATGTCTGTGTTTAATCAATTTATAGAACTTAATAGATCTCCTCTGCCAAACTTGCTATCTTGTTGAATCCGTTTTCCTTGACTTCTTTCGCAACCGGACCGAATATGCGGGTTCCCTTGGGTTCTTTTTCTTCCTTGCTGGCAAGCAAAACACATGCATTGTCATCGAAGCGGATATAGCTTCCGTCCTTCCGGCGGTATTCCTTGTGCGTCCGGATGATGACCGCGGGGCATTTCTCGCCTTTTTTCACTTGTCCGAACGGGATGGCGTGCTGGACCGAAACCATGATTACCTCACCGACATACGCGATGTGCCGGTTGCCCCGTCCCGGAATACCGATGAGGGATGCCTGTTTTGCTCCGCTGTTGTCAGCGACTGTCAGTATGGTTCGTAATTGCAACATGGTTGGTTTTCTTCAAATAATAATTTATTTCGCGTCTGTCTTGGCGACCTTCTCTACGACTACAAAGCGTATCTCCCTCGATAAGGGGCGCGTTTCCCTGATGGAAACATAATCATTGACCATGATATCCTTCAATTCATTATGAGCTTTGTATTTCTTGTGCCGGATGATGACTTTCTGGTAACGGGGGAACCTGAACTTGCGTTCGACCGACACGACGAGCGTGTTCTGCATTTTGTTTGAAACCACTTTTCCTACGAGTATTTTTGCCATATATGAATCTCAAATAGTAATGTTACGCTGCTTTTTTCTGTGTCTTTTCCTGTTCGCGTTTCACGCTGAGCAGGGTGAGGACAACGGCTAACTTTTTCTTCTTCTTTGGCAGGATGTTGGTATCTTTCTGCGGATTTGTCGACATCTCAAGGACATACTTTGCGATTTCATTTCTCAAAGACGCCGCCTCTTTCTCGAGGATTGCCGCTGTTTTGTCCTGTAATTCCTTCATTGTTTTTTTCATGACTCTTTGGTGACGAACCGTGATTTAACAGATAATTTTGAATTCACGTTGCGCAAAACGGAACGCGCTTCGATTTCGGTAATTCCGTCTATCTCGAAAAGAATCCGTCCCGGATTGACCGACGCGACGAAATACGCCACGTCTCCCTTACCGGCGCCCATCGTTACTTCCGGAGGTTTCTTGGAAAAAGGTTTGTCAGGAAAGATTCTGATCCAAAACTTCCCTATCTTACGGGTTGCGCGGGCTAGGATGACGCGAGCTGCTTCTATCTCACGATCCTTTATCCAGCCTGATGTCAGAGCTTTGAGACCAAAGCTTCCGTTTACCATGAGTTCACCTTTCACTGCCATCTTGCGGTAGGTTCCACGGAATTGTTTTCTATATTTCTGTCTCTTTGGTGACAACATAGGTATTTATCTGCAAATCCAAACTTTTACTCCGATATATCCTGATTTCGTGAGCGCCGGAAACCGGGCGAAATCCACATCCGCACGGATCGTCGATGTGGGGATGGTTCCCTGGAAATATTTCTCTCTGCGGGAAATTTCGGCTCCGTTAATTCTGCCTCCCAACTGTATCTTGACTCCCTTGCCTCCCGCTTCCGTCACCCTGTTCATGGTGTGATGGATGACTGAACGATGCGAGAATCCCTTCACGAGCTTGTCAGCGATGGTCTGTGCAACGAAATACGCGCTGAGATACGGTCTCTTGACGGGCTCTATCTTTATGTCAATCTTCATTTCTTTGTCTTTTTTGCCTAACGACAGCTGGGCGACAATCTGTTTCTTGACATCCTCGAGCCCCTTACCGCCCCGTCCTATGATCATGCCGGGCTTAACGGAGTAGATGATGGTCGTTATTTTTTTGATTGCCCGCTCAATATCAATGTTCGTGACAGATGCATAGCCAAACTTCTTGAGAAGGTTCTCCCGGATCTTGAGGTCTGACAGGAGAGCTATCCTGAAGGCTTTCTTGTCGGTGAAATACCAACGGGATGCCCAGTTATAAACAATCCCCATGCGAAGTCCCTTTGGATTAACTTTTTGTCCCATTATATTTTGGTTTCTTTTTCCTTCTTGTCTGAAGGTCTAACCCGGCTTGTTTTTTTTGCCGGATTAACTTTTAAAGCCTCTTTCGTATCGATTTTTGCAGCTGCAGTTGACGTCACCGTCTTTTCTGTCTTGACGGCCGGTTTCTTTGCTTTTTTCTGCACCGGCACATCTGCCTCAACGCCGACCGTTATATGCGCGTATCTTTTCTTATATGGCTTGGCTGTGCCGCGGCCGCCCGGTCTAAAGCGCTTCAGGACGTTCCCTTCGTCGACGGTAAGTTTGCTGAATTTCAATGCGGTTGCAGGAACCTTGTACAGGCTGACGGCGCTGTCGACAACGCTTTTAATGGCTTTGTAGAACATCCGGGCACTCTTTCTCGGTGAGTACAGGAGGTGTTCCATCGCCTGGACAGGCGTCATGCTTTTTACATCATCCAACAGGAATCTCAGTTTTTTCGGGGTGATGTGTACGTTTTGGAATGTTGCTTGTGATTGCATATGCGTGTTAACCGTTATTTCTTCCGGCGGGAAACAATTAATTTATTGCTCCATTTTTTTCTGTTGCGTGTTCTTGTTCCGCGGGCCGACTTGCCCCACGGCGTCTTCGGATGCATACCCTCACCGACGCGTCCTTCACCTCCGCCGTGCGGATGGCTTCGCGGATCCTGTGCCGTGCCGCGAACTGTCGGGCGGATGCCCATATGGCGTTTCGTGCCTGCTTTCCGGATTATCCTATCCTTATGTTCCAGATTTCCCAGCATGCCGATGGAGGCATAGCAGGAAGCAAGAAACTTGCGGACGGCACCCGACTGCAATTTGATATGGACGTATTCGCCTTCTTTTGCTATGACAATGGCGGTCGTGCCGGCGCCCCGAATAAACTTGCCGCCCTGCCCCGGCAACATCTCGATGTTGTGTACTTCGATGCCGATGGGAATGTTGCGAAGCGGCATGGCATTGCCTGTCTTTACATCTACCGTTTCTCCGGCAGTAACCGTGTCTCCAATCTTCAGGTCCTTCGGCTGGAGGATATATCTTTTTTCTCCGTCAGCATACACAACCAATGCAATCCGGCTGTTCCTGTTCGGATCATATTCGATGACCTCGACGGTCGCATTCATGTCTCTCTTGTCTCTCCTAAAATCAATCTGCCGGTAATATCTCTTTTGTCTCCCGCCCTGGTGACGGACCGATACGTGTCCCTGTGTGTCACGTCCCGAATTTTTCTTCAGGATGCTGATGAGGGGCTTGTGCGGCTCCTGGGACCTCGGTACATTGTTTTTTACATTCGATCTAAGTGTCTGTGTCATAGTATGTGTTACGCTTCAGGAAATACTGATATCTTTCCGTCGGTGACCTGTACGTGCGCCATTTTCCGATCGGGCAATTTCTGCGAAACCTGCCGGCGGCCTACCTTTTTTTCCTTGCCTTTGCGTATGACGACGGAAACCGATCCTATCTTGACCGCGTACAGTTTCTGGAGAGCTTCTTTGATCTGGGTCTTGGTTGCCTTGCGATGGACCTCAAACGTGTATATCTTGCCTGAAGCGAGACTTGTCGCTTTTTCGGTAAGAACGGGTTTGATGATTATTTCATTCGTTTTCATTCTTTTTTAAGAAAATGGCCTTCGAGCATGCCTAATGCCTTCGTGACAAAAACTATCTTCTGCGCGTTCATCAGAATGTAGGGATTAAGGGACCCGATATCCGATAATGAGACTCCTTCGATATTGCGGGCCGCCAGACGGAAATTGTTGTCGTCCATCTTGGGAAGAACGAAAAGAGTCTTCTTTCCGCCGAACTCTACCGTCTTGAGGAATTTTGCGACGATTTTGGATTTCGGTTTGATTTGGAGCGCATCATCAGAAAGCGCGATAACATTCTTGGCGGCGAGCTGTTTTGTCAGCACCGCGGTCAAAACCAATGTACGCTGTTTCTTATTGATATGCAGTTGATAATTTTTCGGTTTCGGCCCGCCGACGACGCCTCCGCCTACATAGATAGGAGCTTTCATGCTTCCGTGGCGCGCACGTCCGGTTCCTTTTTGCTTATATACTTTCTTTGTCGTTCCCGCAACCTCCGCCCTTGTTTTGGTGGATGCATTTCCCTGGCGCTGGTTGACCGCATATACGCGTATGTATTGGGCAATGAGTTTGTCCGATATGTCTTTCTTGCCGAACAAATCTGCCGATACCGCAACCGGAGCCGTCTTGTCACCCAGTATTGAATATTCTTCTATGGACAGGGCCTTCGCAACGACTTCCTTGGGTGCCTTTGCCGCTGCCGGTTTTTCTGCTTTCTTAGATGGTGTCATAGGATGGATAATTAATTGCTTTTGCGGATTTCGAGAAGCCCCTGTTTTGATCCGGGCAGGAGACCCTTGAGAAGCAGTCCGTTCTCTTTAACTTCTACAACTTTGATGCCTTTTACGGTGATTCTCTCTGTTCCCATCCGTCCGGCCATGCGTTTTCCCTTGAAAATACGTCCTGGTGTCGTCGTCATGCCGATCGATCCGGGTGCCCGCTGTCTGTCTGATTGACCATGGGTCTTTGATCCGCCCTTGAAAGCATGTCTCTTGACTACTCCCTGGAATCCCTTTCCCTTGCTCGTTCCCGATACCGCAACCATATCGCCTTTTTGGAAAAAAGTGACGGGTTTGATTTCTTCACCCAAGGTTATCTTGGTTGTTCCGACGGTGCAAACCGTTTTTCCATTCTCCTCTGCTACGGTGCCGCCTTTTATCCGGAACTCGCGTAAAAAACGAAGCGGGGTTTTGACGCCCGCTTTTGTGAGTGTTCCCTGGTCCGGCTTCATCATGCGTTTTGCCGTACCGAATCCGAGTTGAATGGAGACATATCCGTTCTTCTCCATCGTTTGGATCTTGGTCACGTAACACGGAGTGGTTACCACGAAGGTTGTTGGAATGCGCTCGCCTTTTTCATCAAAGGTCTGAGACATTTCCGATTTGGTAGCAAGAATAAAGCCGTTCATAGATATTTATTAGTAACTTCGAAATTCGCCAAAAAAAATAAGCCCAGAATTGGGCTTGTGTAGCCAACCTGGTTTACTCAGTTGTGCGATTTTTCTGAATGCTGAAAAATCAACATGTATTGAGATTATATAACATCCCCGTCAAATGTTCAAGGTCAATGATTACATCTTAACCTCTACTTCAACACCGGCGGGCAACTCAAGATGCATAAGGGAATCAATGGTCTGGTTTGTCGGATTCATGATGTCGATGACACGTTTGTGAGTCTTAAGGCCAAAGTGTTCGCGGGCATCCTTGTCTGTGAATGATGCTTTGTCTACAACAAACACCTCAGTCTTGGTCGGGAGCGGTATGGGCCCTACAACCGATGCTCCGGTTCTGATCGCGGTGTCAACCAGTTTCTGACACGTCTCGTCGATCAACCGATAATCATAAGACTTAAGTTTGATTCGTATTCTTCCTTTAGGCATAATTTAAAAGTGCAATTTGCAATACGGTATTATACCAGACGATTGCCCAAAACACATCAGTTTCGATGTTGTTATTTAATGATCTTCGTCACGACACCTGCTCCAACGGTGTGACCGCCTTCACGAACGGCGAACTTGAGCCCTTCTTCCATGGCAACCGGGTAAATAAGCTTTCCTGTGATTTTGACATCGTCACCAGGCATAACCATCTCGACTCCGGCCGGCAGGTTCAGTTCTCCGGTAACATCCGTCGTTCTGATGTAGAACTGGGGACGATATCCCTTGAAGAATGGAGTATGACGTCCGCCTTCTTCCTTTTTAAGGACGTAAATCTGCGCCTCGAATTCCGTGTGAGGGGTGATTGAACCCGGTTTTGCAAGGACCTGTCCGCGTTGGACATCATCCTTCTCGATACCGCGGCAAAGCAGGCCGACATTATCACCGGCGCGTGCCTCGTCGAGTGTCTTGCGGAACATCTCGATTCCCGTGATGACGGTCTTGCGAGTCTCGCCAAGTCCGATGATCTCGACTTCGTCGTTCAGCTTGAGGGTTCCCTTCTCGACTCTTCCGGTGACAACCGTTCCTCTTCCCTGGATGGTAAAGACGTCCTCGATAGGCATGATGAACGGTTTGTCCGTCGGACGTACCGGCTCGGGAACGTATTCATCAACGGCCTTCATGAGATCCTCGATGGCCTTTATGCCTTCCGCGTCATCTTGGAGCGCCTTGAGGGCGGATCCTTTGATGACCGGGACCTTGTCTCCCGGAAATCCGTACTTGGTAAGAAGATCTCTCACTTCCATTTCGACGAGATCCAATATTTCCTTGTCTGCAACCATGTCGACCTTGTTGAGGAATACGACGATTGCCGGGACGTTGACCTGTTTAGCAAGCAGGATGTGCTCGCGGGTCTGGGGCATCGGCCCGTCTGGAGCTGAGACGACAAGAATGGCGCCATCCATCTGAGCGGCACCCGTAATCATGTTCTTGATGTAGTCTGCATGTCCCGGGGCATCGATGTGTGCATAATGACGCTTGTCGGTCTCATATTCGGAGTGGTGGAGATTAATGGTGACGCCACGTGCGCGCTCTTCCGGGGCTTTGTCGATTTCCTCGTACTTGAGGAATTTCGCCTGTCCCTTTTTCGAAAGGACATAATGAATGGCAGAGGTCGTCGTGGTCTTGCCATGATCGACATGCCCGATGGTACCGATGTTCAAATGAGGTTTGTTACGCTGAAAGACGCCGTCTGCCATAGAATAAAGTGAAAATAAATTGATAAATAAATAATCGACAGGCAAAAATACAAACGAAGTTGATTTTTTTTCCTGACTTATCTATGATAATTGGTAGTATGAAAAAAGTCAAGGCCTTTTTACGCGTAGCAGCAGGCAGTGCTGTTCCGCAAAACCATTCCTATTTATTGCTCCTCAAGGAACCCATGCGCCGCTCTTTGCGATATTATAGTACATATACAATACTCCTCATGTGTCTTTTTTTGTTCGGGCTTTTTGTCAAAGTAAATCCTGTCCGTGTCCAGTCGCTCACGGATGGTGTCTCGAAAGCGCTGCTTAGCTTTCCCTCAAGCGTCAGCATTGTCATAGAGAACGGCCATATGACCTCCAATCTCGACATGCCCTATTTCACGTGGATGGGATTTGAAGATAACAAGATACTCCTCCTTGTCATCGATGAAAAGAATACGGTTAACCGGCTCAAGCTTTATAAACCGCTCGTTATGCTGACAGGGACCGAGATGGCAATCACAAGCGGTTCATCGATTAAGCGATATCCCTATCCGCTTCACACAACATTCCAGATTAACCAAGCAACGATGTTGCGGTTCGAGGAAGGATTCCGCGACTATTTCAAGAAGGGTTTCGCGCTCTTCTATCCGCTTTTTATCATCGTGACGCCTCTTTTTTTCGCCCTTGTGAATACGGTTTATCTCGTATTTTCGTCTGTCATCGTCTTTGTTTTTTTCCGTCTTTTCCATCGGAGATTCAGCCTTAGGAAGATCTTCCAAATCGGGATGCACGCCTGCACGCTCCCGTTCCTCATCGGGTATTGTATTTTGGCAATCAATCACGCCGTGAGCGGTCTCCCGTTTGTGATGTTTGTATTGCTTTTCATCTTCCATCTGACCGGCGTATACGAGGCATATTATGAAGAGATCCCGCAGCAGGAAACACACCGTGCAAAGTCACGATGAAACCGGCGCGGATTCGATATAGTCCCTCATGCGGCAGTATTGGCACTCGTCGTTTTTGCATCGGCTGTCCCAAAAAGACAGTGTTTTTACCGCTGTTTCTATGTTGGATATCGTTTCTTTAAGCGATGTTGTATCTTCGTCCGTAATATCAAATTCTTCCGCGTGATAGCGACCTTTTTCATCCGCCTGGACGAATTCTATTACGCCTTTCTTCATCTGGTAACGTTTATCCTTGTAGAGGGACAGGAGAAGATGGTAGAAGACCAGCTGCCTCTTGTAGTTGCCGTCGCTGTTTTTCGTCTTGCCCTCAATCTCTCCCCGTGTGCGCGGCAAGCCTGTCTTGAAATCATAGACCGCCACACCGCCCTGTTTGTCCAGTCGGAGTATCATGTCGATCTTGCCTGTCAGGAACACGGACTCA
>Ga0172369_10009801_pt1 | contig 10531 bp, 9 predicted proteins | sample LakKiv25m_FD_114539 | JGI IMG/M metagenome (GOLD analysis project Ga0172369, IMG submission 114539) | Freshwater microbial communities from Kabuno Bay, South-Kivu, Congo - kab_022012_11.25m | ecosystem: Environmental > Aquatic > Freshwater > Lake | place: Democratic Republic of the Congo...
AAACTCAAAAAATCGTTGAGGCGGGTCACGGTTTCCGCCTGGAAGGTCTGGCCCAGGTTCTGCAGGTGCCGGTGCAGGATGCGTCCCAGAATCGCGGCCCCCTCATGGGTCTCCAGCTTCAACCCCATGAGCCGGGCCTCGGCGATCACCTCCATAATTTCTTCGGAGGCGGACAGAGACGTGGGCTCCGGCTCCAACCGACGCAGGAGTTCCACCAGGCGGCGGTTCAGGGTGATCTCCCCCAGGGCCCGGTACAGGCGCGGCAGGGGCAGGCCCTCCACCATCATGGCCTTGAGCAAGGGCCGGGTCTCGCCGAAATTATGGGCAATCGCCTCTAATGCGTCTTCCTGGTTATGCCGCAACAAGTCATGGAAGACCTGGAGCTTCTCTTCCTGGAAGATATCATGGATGCTGTAGTAGGCCTCCCCCAGCCGCCGCACCATGAGGGGGATCAAGTCCTCCGGGGTGTCCTCCAGGACCCGGAAGAACTCCTCCCGCAGGGCGAGAAACTCCTGGGGACCCGGATTGTCCTGCACCTGGGTGCGGTAGAGATAGCTTCCCAAGTAGGCGGTGAAGAACGCCAGGGTCCTGGTCTTGAGGGTGATGCCCGACGTCAGGTTTAGCCGGCCGGCGGCGAACTGCAACGATCCCTGGGTCTTATCCTCCAGGTCCACGGGCTCCGCCCGGTAGTGGTAAATATGGTGGGGGCACTGGCGCTCCCGGTCCTTGAGCCACGAAATCACCCACTGGTTGGCCACCTTGGGGTAATCCACCACCGCCGGCTTGATGCGCTTCTGGTAAATGGTGAGCCCGTTGCCCTCCCTGGGGATATTGCTCACCGCCCGCTCTATGATTTTCAGGAACGGGACCTCCAGGGACTCGGAGGTGAAATGCTGGCCCAATTGCAGGGCCCGGGCGGCATACTTGATGACTTGCAGGGATTCCAGCCCCGAGATATCCGCAAAGAACCAGCCGCAGCTGGTGTACATGAGCAGGGCGTGGCGCTGTACCTCCAGGAGCCTCAGGGCATTCACCCGGCCATCCTGGGTCAGGTTGGGCGCCCCCTGGGCGGTGAAGAAGTCATCCAGTCCGCCGGCGCGGTCCAGGATGACGTCCACATAGGCGTTGCGGGCCTGCCAGGGGTCCTGGAAGTACTTCTGGCCCTCGGTCTCGAAGATGGTTGCCAGTTTTTCATTCAGGAAATCGAAGGCCTCCCGCAACGGAGTGCGCCAACGCTGATTCCAGCCGGGCTGGCCGCCGGTTTCGCAGCCGCAGTTCTCCTTCCAGCGCCCCACTCCGTGGGCGCAGCTCCAGGAACTGCCTTCCCCCTCGGGTCCCAGGGCGAGTTCTACCTCCATTTTCGGCGGCGCCTGGGCCAGAAAGGCAGCGTAATTGGTGAGCTGGAACCCCTTGGAGGGCAGGGCCTGGGTCAGGGCATGGGCCAGGGCCAGTTCGCCGAATTTTTTATGGTGCCCGTAATTCTCGCCATCGGTGGCCACATTCAACAGTTGGGGACGCTGGCGGGCCGGGGAAAAACCGTCCACCAAATGGGCTGCCAGCCGGTAGCTGTCGGTGAGCAGGTCGCCAAAACTGATATCCGCCGCCACCTCGCCGTTGTAGAAAAAGATGTCGATGTACCGCCGTTTGCGGTCGTTCTCCGCCTTCCCGGGCAGGAAGCAGCGGTAGGCCTGGGTCGTATCCAGGCCGCCCGATGCCGGGGTCCAGTCCCCCCCGGCCAGGGGTCGCACCCGTTTGGCCTGGTAAGGCGACAGGAGGACAAACTTCATGCCGTGGTCCAGCAGGGTGGCCAGGGTGGGATAATTCACCGCGGTCTCCGGCAGCCACATGGCCGCGGCCGAGCGCCGGAACCGGTGTTCGAAGTCCTTGAGGCCCCAGATGACCTGGGTTTCCCGGTCCCGGGCATTGGCCAGGGGCAGGATGGCATGGTTGTAAGCCTGGGCCAGGGCGTTGCCATGCCCCAGGGCCGCCAGACTCTGGGCGTCGGCCTCCAGGATCCGGGCATAGGTGTCCGGCGCCTGCTGCTGGAGCCAGCTGATAAGGGTGGGCCCGAAATTGAAGCTGAGATGCCGATAATTGTTGACGATATCCAGGATGCGGCCCTGGCCGTCATAGACCCGGGCCACGCCGTTGGGGCGATAGCATTCGGCGGTGATGCGGGTATTCCAGTCGTGGTAGGGAGTGGCGCTGGGCTCCACTTCGATCTGTTCGATCCAGGGATTTTCCCGGGGCGGTTGATAAAAATGGCCGTGAATGACCACATATCCCTGGGATGCGCTTTTTCCCGGTAACCCGTCCATATCTGCTCCGTGACCGAGAGGCCGTCCCCCCCGCCATAGCCTCGCGGCTTCTGCCCGGGGGAGGACAGAACGTCGCGGTGGCAAAAAATTGAATTTAGGTCATAATAATGCGGAGAGGGATTTGAGTCAATCGCAGGTTGCCCGAGGAGCCGGATAAAATGTCCGGGCTGCCAAACCCTTTTAACACCCGGCCATGCCTGGTTAAAACCGGTCTTTTCTGTGATTTATTCCCGCAATTAGGTTGACAAGATAAGATAATCCGATAAACTAAATAGTCTAAAGTTCGTATTTTTTTGGAGGCCAACGTGTACGCTATTATTAAAACCGGCGGGAAACAATACCGCATTTCCCCCGGGGACGTGCTCCGGGTGGAGCGCCTTCCGGGCGAGCGCGGCGACGAAGTAATTTTGGACCAGGTCTTGCTGGTGACCGACGGCGACGCCGTCCAGGTGGGCACCCCCCTGCTTCCCAACGCCACCGTACGCAGCGAAATCCTGCGCCAGGGCCAAGGCAAGAAGGTCCTGATCTTCAAGAAGAAACGCCGGAAAAATTATCGCCGCAAGCAGGGCCACCGGCAGATGTTCACCGCCTTGCAAATCAACGAAATCATTGTATAATAATATAGGGGCGACCCGGCGGGCCGCCCCGACGCAACCTACCCCCACGAGAAATTGGGGGAGAGATTGGGGAATATATCATGGCACACAAAAAAGCTGGCGGCAGCTCACGCAACGGCCGGGATAGCGCCGGAAAACGCCGCGGGGTGAAAAAGTTCGCCGGGCAGACCGTGACCGCGGGCACCATCCTGGTGCGTCAGGTGGGCACCCGCATCCACCCGGGGACCAACGTGGGCATGGGCCGTGACTTCACCCTGTTCACCAAAATCGACGGGGTGGTGAAATATGAGGCCTTTGGCAAAGATCGTAAGCGGGTCAGCGTTTTCCCAGCCACTTGAAGTCCTTTCCCGATGAAGTCGATATCACGGTCCGGGCCGGCAACGGCGGCCCGGGCTGTGTCAGCTTCCTCCGGGCCCGCTTCCAGCCCCGGGGCCGACCCGACGGCGGTAATGGCGGCGCCGGCGGCGATGTCATCCTCGAAGTCTCCCCTTCCCTTCGCACCCTGAGCCTTTTCAAGCGCCGGCGCGTGCTCCAGGCGGAAAACGGCCGCCGCGGCATGGCCAAGGACCGCCACGGCAAAAACGGCGCCTCGGTGATCGTGCCGGTGCCCTCGGGCACCCGGGTCTTTGACGCCGACAGCGGCAGGCTCATGGCCGACCTCATGACTCCCGGGGAACGCCTGGTCCTGGCCAAGGGCGGCCGGGGCGGCATGGGCAACGCCCATTTCACCTCCTCCCGGATGCGCTCGCCCCGCTTCGCCCAGCCGGGCGAGCCGGGCCGGGAACGCCGCCTTCACCTGGAACTCCAGATCCTGGCGGACGTGGGCCTGATGGGGGCCCCCAATGCCGGCAAAACTACCCTGCTCAAGGCCCTCACCGCCTCCAAGGCCCGGGTCGGCGCCTTTCCCTTCACCACCCTGAGCCCCCAGCTGGGGGTCATGGGGCCGGAGGCCGAGCAGGAGCCCCTGATCATGGCGGAAATCCCCGGTCTCATCCCCGGGGCCCACCTGGGCAAGGGTTTGGGCCACCAGTTCCTCCGGCACCTCACGCGCACCCGGCTCCTGATCCAGGTCATCGACCTCAGCGCCATTGATCCGGCCGCGCCCCTGGCGCCCATGGCCATGCTGGAAGAAGAAATGCGCAACTTCGACCCCTCTTTGCTGGACAAACCGCGCCTGGTGGCGTTAAATAAGATTGATGCGTTGACCCCGGACTTTCCCCGGGCCGAGATCGTCCTGGCTTATGAAAAGGCCGGGTGGCGGGTCTTCCCCGTCTCCGCCCAGGCCGGCGCCGGGCTTGCGGCTTTGCGGCAGGCCATCTGGAAAGAATTTTCGGACTACGGCCATGGATCAATCACAACAGCTTCGACAGCACTACCTGAGTAAAGCCAGGCGGGTCGTCCTCAAACTGGGCAGCGCGGTCCTGACTGCGGCCGACGGCCTCAACCAGCCCCTCATCCAGCGCCTGGTGGGGGAGATCGGGCGCCTCAGCTCCGCCGACCGGGAATTCATCCTGGTCTCGTCCGGGGCCATCGCCGCCGGCTGCCGCAAGCTGGGACTGGAATCCCGCCCCACGGGCATCCCCCAGGCCCAGGCCGTGGCCGCCGCCGGCCAGAGCGTCATGATGCACACCTACGAGTTGGCCTTTGCCGAGGTCGGCCTCAAGGTGGCCCAGATCCTCCTGACCCACGACGACCTGGAATCCCGGCCCCGCTTCTTGAACGCCCGGAACACCCTGTTCACCCTGCTAAGCTGGCAGGTGGTGCCCATCATCAACGAAAACGACACCGTGGCCACTGACGAGCTCAAGTTCGGCGACAACGACAACCTGGCCGCCCTGATCTGCAACCTGGCAGGGGCCGACCTGCTGGTGATTCTCACCGACATCGACGGCCTCTTCGATCGCGACCCCCGGGAACATGCCGACGCCCGCCTGCTGCATCGGGTTTTGTCCATCAACGCCGGCATCGAGGCCGCCGCGGGCAAGCGCCCCGGCACCCTGGGGAGCGGCGGCATGGTGACCAAACTCCAGGCCGCCAAAAAGGCCGGGGCCGCGGGCCTCCCCACCCTCATCGCCAACGGCCGGACCCCCGGCATCCTGGAGAAAATATTTGCCGGCCAGGAGATGGGAACCCTGTTTTTGCCCCAGGATCAGAAACTCACCAGCCGCCAGTACTGGCTGGCCTACAACGTCACCCCCAAGGGCGCCCTGTTGGTGGACCCCGGGGCCAAAAAGGCCTTGGTGGACGGCCACAAGAGCCTGCTGCCCGCCGGCATCCTGGAGGTCTTCGGGGGTTTCCGCAAGGGCGACGCGGTACACCTCATGGGCTCCGAAGGGAAACCCTTCGCGGTGGGCCTCTCCAACTATTCGGCGAGAGAGATCGGCCAGATCAAGGGCCGCCAGTCCCAGGAAATCGCCCAATCCCTGGGCCACAAGGCCTACGACGAGGTTATTCATCGGGATAATCTGGTGATTTTCCCGGAGGTGTGAGAAGAACGGCAGGATTTGGGGGAGAAGGCTCAGGGCGAAAGCCCTTCCCACCCCCAATCCCATAAGGGAAAAATGGTGGCACGGGCGTCTCGCCTGTGCATAAAGTGAGGCACCTGATTGAACCTCGACGACGCCGTTGTTCTGGAAACCTTCTCCAACCGCATCGAGGCTGAGATGGCTGCGGGGCTCTTGGAGTCCGAGGGCGTCGAGGCCATGGTTATGGCCGACGACGCCGGCGGGACTTACCCCATGCTGCAGTTCATCCGGGGGGTGCGCCTCATGGTGTTCAAAGAGGACGAGGCCCGGGCCAAAGAAATCCTGGCGGCCATGGCCGAAGGCGGCGATCTCGTCGTCGACCCTTAACCTTTAAGGATCTCCAGTAAAATCTTCTGCGCCACCACTCTCCCCCGCTGCCTGTCCCCCGTAGGGACGGACCTGCGTGTCCGCCCGGAAGAGAGGGGGCACACGCAGGTGCCCCCCTACAATACTTTCGCCTGATGTTGAAGCACTGCATCGGACGCATTTTCCTGGTATGATCGGCCTGCAGCCACAGTGCCAAATAGTTGTAAAGGGACCTGTTATCGAATGCTCAAAACGGACAGAAATGACTGAAGGGTCGTCCTCAAACTCGATGCGTTCGCCACAGCTCGCGCAAAGGCGCATTTCCTCGTTGTAGTCGCTTTCCTCTGCTTCAAGTCTCCTTTTGGTAATGCCCATAAGAGTCACCGATTGGCTGAGTCAAACACTAAACTATGTATGGTCTTTTGGCAACTTTTTGATGAAAACCCCGCAGTGAACCCCGCAGTAGCCACTTTCAGCAAAAAGAAAAGGGCACCTAAGTGGCCTAATTTGTTGGTGGAGATGAGGGGACTTGAACCCCTGACCTCCTGCATGCGAAGCAGGCGCTCTTCCAGCTGAGCTACATCCCCACGTGTTTTAATTATGGCGGGTTATGCTCTGATGTCAAGCATATTTGAGCCGGGTGTATATTTGAGGCGGGATGTTTTTCCTCCTGGGCCGGGGGCAACAGAGATACTTATCGGAGGGGAAAACCGCGGGGCCGGCGAGCCGAACCACCATGGGGTGGCGGCCGCTGGCCCACGCCATTAAACGGCCTGGACCTCTTTCAGGCCCGGGACTTCTTTCAGGAGCAGCTTTTCCACCCCTTGCTTCAGGGTCATCTGAGACATGGGGCAGCCTTTGCAGGCTCCCGTAAGGCGGACCTTGACCACGCCGTCGTTAACCTCAATGAGTTCAATATCGCCCCCGTCACGCTGGAGCATGGGACGAATCTTTCCCAGGGCTAGTTCCACCAATTTCTTCGTATCGCTCACGGATGTCCTCCAATGGTTAATTGATTTAATAGTAACCACTAAATCAACCCTTGTAAAGGAAGGGCAAGAAAAGCGCTATAACATACAAGATTATTCCCTGGGTTCAGAACGACCATGGTGGTCAACAAGGAGTTTTGCGCCAGGCTCTGTTGGCATGGGCGATAAACCCCGCAGCCAACCAAATTCTCAAGTTGGGCCGCCCTCAAAGTGAGATTTAACCTGAGTTCGATGCGATGGTTGACCGCGTACTTTTAGATCAGGCCGATCAATCCGATCCTCGGATCACCGCCAGTTTATCCAGGTCCTGGATAAATTTTTCGGCATAATACTGGACATCGGCCTCATTGAGCATGATCATGTCGAGCTGCCGGGTGTGGATGGTCAGGTATCCCAGGATGCGCAGCCGGGAGAGCATGTAGTCTTTGGCCTCCGCTTCCAGGCGGGCGAACAGGGCGTCCTCATTGACATCCACCTTGAAGTGGTAGCGCTCGAGGAGATCCCCGACGAATTTCGTCCGCCTGATGCGGCGCGGGAAGTCCGCGGCCCCGCCCTTGAAGGCGAAGCGGATATAATTTTCGAAGGCCTGGTCCCCCACCAGGGCCTCGACGGTGGAGAAGTGAAAGCCGAGGCGGGAGGTGAGGTTGCAGAAGTCGCGGGCGATCATGAAATAGTTGGTGTTGCCGAACATGGTGCCCCCGGCGGTGGCCAGGTTGGGGTCCGTGGCGGCGCCCATGACGATGGACATGAAGCCCATGGTGTCCACCGGCGGCGGTCCTTCCCAGGGTGTAAAGGTGATGCCCTCCCACAGCGCCAGCATGGGGGCCGAGGCAATGTTGCTCAGCTCCACCTGGGGGGCGGCCACCTCTTCTTTGAACCCGTCCTCCAGGTTCAGGACCCACCATTCCAGGGCCACCGGGGTCACCAGTTTCTTGATGAAGTATCGTGAGAAGGCCTGATTCTTGTCAAAGGCGAACATCTCCTTGACCGAGACTTCGTGGGCGAAACGGGTAATATCGTGGAGGGTGCGGCACCCCTTGGGGTTGAAATCGGGCGCTTCCGGATTGGTGAGGTTTAAAGGGGTGATCAGGGTCATGACTTCTTTGAGCGTCTCCCCCACCGGGGTGCCGGCCATGAGTCCCTCGCGGGGGCCGGCCAGGGCCAGGAGGGCCTCGATGCGTCCGGCATAGACGGCCAGGCCGTCGGCGTCCACGGTCACCATCTGGCCGGGGGTCAGCCGGGTAGTGGCATCTCCGGTGTTGAACAGGGCCGGGATGCCGAACTCCCGGGCCACGTTGGCCAAGTGGCCGGTAATCCCGCCCCGGTCGGTGACCAGGGCCGCGGCACGGCTCAAGAGGGGGGCCCAGCCGGGATGGGGGAAGGCGGTGACCAGGACTCCCCCGGCCGGGAATTGCAGCAGGTCCAGGTTGTTGGCCACCACGTGGACCGGACCGGCCGCCACCCCGGAGCTGGCCAGTTCGCCGCCGGTAAAGAGCACCGGGTAGTCTCCGGCCCCGGTCGCGGTGCTCCGGGGGGTCACCATCTGCTTCAAGGGCCGGCTCTGGAGGATAAAGATGCGTCCGGCGGCATCGATGCACCATTCGATGTCCTGGGGTCCTTTAAAATGCGACTCCAGCACCAGGGCGAGGCGGGCGAGTTCCAGGGCCTGGTCATCGGTGAGGGCGGGCTCGGTCCCCTGGACATCGGCTTGCATGCGCACCCCTTCATCCGGGAGGCACACGGCCTTCTGTCCCTTGTCGCGAATCTCCCGATTCAGGATGGTCAGGGGCTCGCCCCGGGCGATGACCCACAAATCCGGGGTGACGGTGCCGTCGACCACGGATTTGGCCAGCCCGTGTACCGCGTTGAGAAAGATGGCGTCGCGGCTGATGTCGGTGGGGTCCCGGGAATACATCACCCCGCCGCAGACGGAATCCACCATGGCCATACATCCGACGCACATGGCGATGTCTTCGTCCCGGAGCCCCTTGTGGAGGCGGTAACTCACCGCGGTCAGGGCATATTTGCTGGCCAAAACCTCCTTGTACACCGCGTGGAGGTTTTCGGCGCTGACGTTGAGTTCCGAATGGTACTGGCCGGCGAACGAGGTATCGGCGGCGTCCTCGCCGATGGCGGAAGAGCGCAAAGCCACCTTGACGGGGCCGCCGGCGTCCCGGGCCAGATCAGCAAAGGCGGCGGAGATAGCCTCGGTTAACTCCGGCGGCAGGTTGGCCCCCGTGATGAGGGATTGGATTTCCGCACTCTTGCGGTAGAGGTCCGAAATCTCCACTTCTTCCATGGCTTGAAGGCGCCGGTTGATCTCATCCGTCAGATGGTTGTGGGACAGGAAGCGTTCATAGGCGGCGGCGGTAATGGCAAACCCCGGGGGCACCGCAATCTCGGGCAACTCGCCGGTGATCTCCCCCAGGTTGGCCATTTTGCTGCCCACCCCGTCGGCCATCTCCTGACGCACTTCCTGGAGGGGCAGCACCAGGGCCGCGATCGCCGGCGCCTGCCGCTGCTTCAGGATGGTGTCGATCTGTTTTTCAATGGCGGTAAAGACCGTCTCCAGCCCCTGGTAGCGGTTGCCGGTCAACTCTTTCAAGTACTTGATGATATTGAAGACATTGACACAGGCGGCGGTGGCGTGGGACCGTACAAAGGTCATGCCGAAGCTGTGACGGCTGCGGAGGGCCGCCTCCATGTCGGTCATGAGTTGCAGGGCGGTGTTGTTGGCGGCGAGCAGGAGCTTGAAGGCGTGGTAGCGGGCCTTGAAAGCGGCCCGCAATTCTTCCATGGACAGAGCCGGTTCAGGCTCTTTTCCGGCAAACAGGCTCTTTAGTTTTTGGAACAAATTGGCCATAGGCTCTGCCTGAGGGCGCCCTCAAGGGGGACTTAGATCACCTCCGACAAAATTTTTCCCCGGAGCGATAGTCGGTATATCGGCACATGGGCTCCGAAAAACCAGGCGGAGATATGCTTGACGGCGGCTCACCCTCAACTCCGCGGCCAATCCACCGCCGGACCTGGTTTGCCGGTTTACCGGCAGAGCCGGATCAGGGCATAAAAACTGCCCCAGATCAGCAGAAGTTCCGCCAACATGGCGGCCGCGAGGGCCCACTCCCGCCAGGTGCCTCCCTTACAGGGCCAGATAGAGCTTTCCCTCATCTTATCCCTCTATCCGCATCAGTGTCAAAGCCCAACTGCGGTTCGGCTTCATCCGGTTTTCTCCCGGGCCGGGACCCCCTCGGGGTAGTGCTCCGCGATCACCTGCGCCACTACCGTCTTCAATAGGTCCGTGTCGCCTTTCTTTTCCAGGAACGTGGCGGCAATCGGCAAGGTCAGATTGGTGGGATATTCGGGCAGAAAGGTGTGGATTACCACCGGCAGGGCCGGCTGGCGCTGCTTCAACCTGGACCACACCTCCGGTTCATCCAGGTAAGGAATCTCGAGATCAAGGATAAGCAGATGGGGGGGCTCCTCGCCATTGATCCGGCCCAGGACCTCACGGCCATCCCGGGCCACCTCCACCTGATAGCCTTCGGCGCTCAACTCCCGCCGCAGGAAATCTCTCACATGCCGGTTGCGATCTGCAATGAGAATTTTGCAGCCATTTGCCACGAAGCTCACCCCTCGGATAAAAACTGAGCAACCGCCGTGCCAAGGCAGGGTTTAAAGTCTCAATTATTAACTAATTGAAATATTTGTTATTATTTCCTGACTGGGAAAAAGTGCCTTAAAATCTGGCAGAAAAGGCTGTCGTCATTTTTTACAGT
>Ga0172369_10009802_pt1 | contig 10530 bp, 9 predicted proteins | sample LakKiv25m_FD_114539 | JGI IMG/M metagenome (GOLD analysis project Ga0172369, IMG submission 114539) | Freshwater microbial communities from Kabuno Bay, South-Kivu, Congo - kab_022012_11.25m | ecosystem: Environmental > Aquatic > Freshwater > Lake | place: Democratic Republic of the Congo...
ATCCGGTACACCTTTATCATCCGCAGGATGAAGCCCAAGATGAGGGTGGCGCTGATGAGGATGATGAGGTTGGATGCAAAAAAGGCCATAATAAAGGAATAAGGATCTTTCAGATAATAGGCAGCGATCAAGACATGAATCCCGAAGGTCAGGAAGAAGCATCCTGCAAGGATGAGAAGAACCTGGCGAAACCACCAGAAAATGGTGTACATCAGAAACATCCCGGGTCAGGGTTTACGTCGCAACGGGCATCCCCTGTTTGACAGGGTCCATGAGGGCACTGCCGCTTCGGAACATGGATGGCGCTTCGCCGGAGGCTGTTCCATGGGCGATGCGCTCCTTTCAACGGGCCAGAACGGGAAGCACCAGCTCTTCACAGGCCGTATAGGGGTCCACTTTTCCCTTCACAATCGAGTCAACAGCCCTGTCGAATTCGCCCGATTCCGTCAATCGGATGAGGACCTCCTCAATAAGCCGGGCCTTGATCATCTCTCCCAACTCCTGGCGGACCTTGTCTCTGCTTCCCCTGAAATTAAGGCTGCCGGTGGTCTCGGCAAGGTATGCTGCGTGCCGGTCGACTGCTTCCAGAAATTCGTCCACCCCCTTGTCGAACACGGCCTGGACTTTGAGTATGGGCGGCTTCCATCCGCCTTGGTCATACTTTTTCTGGTCCATTTCGATCATGAGTCTCAGGTCGCTCAGGGTCTTGTCCGAGCCTTCCCGGTCGGCCTTGTTGATCAGAAAGATATCGCCCACCTCAAGGATCCCGGCCTTGATGGCCTGGATGTCGTCTCCCATCCCCGGGATCACCACGATAACGGTGGTGTGGGCGCTTCTCACCACATCCACCTCATCCTGACCCACGCCGACGGTTTCTACCAGGATATAGTCCTTGCCCATGGCATCCAGGACATCAATGGCGCTCCGGGTGGACTGGGTCAGGCCCCCGAAATGACCCCTCGTGGCCATAGACCGTATAAAAACACCCGGATCCATGCTGTGCCGCTGCATTCTCACGCGGTCCCCTAAGATAGCGCCGCCGCTGAACGGGCTGGTGGGATCCACCGCAAGGACCCCCACGGTCTTGTCCCGTTTTCTGAGGTGAGCGACAATCTGGTCGACCAGCGTGCTCTTGCCCACCCCGGGGGCTCCCGTAATGCCGATGACATAGGCCTTCCCGGTATGGGGATACAGCTCCTTCAAGACCTCCCGCACCTCCGGCATGTTGTCATCGATATCGCGGATCAGACGCGCCACCGCCCTGACATCCCCGGCAACGACCTTCTCAGCTACACTGGCCATAACGTCCTTTTCTTACCTTGGTGTTACGTTTTGCTCGACCCATCGGACAATCTGGTCAAGGGGCGTCCCGGGGGTAAAAACCTCCCGGACCCCAATTGCCTTCAGCCTTTTAATATCATCCTCCGGTATGATGCCCCCCCCGCACACGACAATATCATCCGCTCCCCTTTCGTGAAGGAGCTGCACAACCGCAGGGAACAGATATCTGTGAGCCCCTGCCAGGCTCGAGAGCCCGATCATGTCCACATCTTCCTGTATGGCGGCCTCGACAATCTCTTCCGGCGTCTGATGGAGGCCTGTGTATACCACCTCAAAACCGGCGTCCCGATACGCCCTTGCTATGATCCTGGCCCCCCGGTCATGACCGTCCAGGCCGGGTTTTGCCACCATCACCCTGACTCTTCGCTTCTGTTTCATCAATTTCTCTCCAACATGAGGGAATTGGATATCGGGAATTGAGGAATTGCCAATTTAGGAATTTAGGAATTGGCCGGAACTTCTTCACTTATATGCCCAAATTTCTCAATCCTTCAATTCCTGAATTCCCCAATTCCTGAATTCCTCAATCCCTAATATATCCCCGGATCCCTGTATGCGCCATACACCTTCCTGTAAACGTCACACACCTCCTGGAGGGTCGCGTGGGCCTTGACCGCATCAATCAGGGCCTCCATGACGTTTGTATCGCCTGAGCAGGCCTCGCCCACCCTTTCCAGGCATGCCTCGACCCGGCGGTTGTCGCGCTCATTCTTGACGCGATGGATCTTTTTTATCTGAAGGCTTTCCAGTTCCTCGTCGATCTCCATGATTTCCACCGGGATATCCTCTTCGGTCACATACTTGTTGACCCCTACCACGATTTTTTCCTTTTCATCGATCTGTTTCTGGTAGCGATAGGCGGCATCGGCGATCTCCTGCTGAGGATAGTTTTTCTCTATGGCCGACAGCATGCCGCCCATATTGTCGATCTTCTCGATGATCTCAAAGGCCTCCTCCTCCATCCGGTTGGTCAGGGCCTCCACAAAGTACGACCCTCCCAGGGGATCGATCATATTGGCCACCCCGGATTCTTCGGCAATAATCTGCTGCGTCCTCAAAGCGATGGTCGCAGCCTCCTCGGTCGGTATGGCCAAGACCTCATCCAAGGAGTTGGTGTGAAGCGACTGGGTGCCGCCCATCACGGCCGCCAATGCCTGAAGCGCCGTCCGAACCACATTGTTGTAAGGCTGCTGGGCCGTTAGGGAACACCCAGCGGTCTGCGTGTGGAACCGCAACCACCACGATCTCGGATCCTTTGCCTTGAACCGATCCTTCATGATCTTTCCCCACATCCGCCGGGCCGCCCGGAACTTGGCGATCTCCTCAAAAAAATCGAGGTGGGAATTGAAAAAGAAGGAAAAGCGGGGGGCGAAATCATCCACGTCAAGCCCCCGCTTGATGGCCTCTTCCGTATAAGCAATGCCGTCTCCCAGGGTAAAGGCCAGTTCCTGCACCGCAGTGGATCCCGCCTCCCGAATATGATACCCGCTGATGCTGATAGTGTTCCACCTCGGGACCTCTTTTGTCCCGAATTCCACCGTATCCGTGATGATGCGGACAGAAGGCACGGGCGGACACATAAAGGTCTTCTGGGCGATAAACTCTTTGAGCATGTCGTTCTGGATGGTCCCGCCGATCGCTTTTCGATCGATCCCCCGCTTTTCCGCCATGGCGATATACATGGCCCAGATCACCGATGCCGGGGGGTTGATGGTCATGGAGGTGGTGATCTTGTCAATGGGGAGACCTTCAAACAGGTCTTCCATGTCTTCGAGGGTGTCGATGGCCACCCCGCACTTGCCGCATTCCCCCCTGGCCTTGGGAGAATCGGTGTCATAACCCATGAGGGTCGGCATATCAAAGGCGGTGGAAAGGCCGGTCTGCCCCTGGTTGACCAGGAGATAAAACCGTTTGTTCGTGTCGCTGGCGCTGCCTAAGCCTGCAAACATCCGCATGGTCCAGAGACGGCCCCGGTACATGGACGGCTGAACTCCGCGCGTAAAGGGGTACTCGCCGGGGAACCCGATATCTCTCATGAAATCCTGGGACCTGATGTCGGCAGGGGTATAGAGCCGGCCGATTTCCCGGTCGGAAACCGTGGAAAACCGGGGGAGGCGTTCAGGTCTCGCCGCAAAGACCTTCTCCAGTTCCTTCTCCCACTTTTCCCTTCCCTTTTTGATGTCGTCAAAAATCTTGTCATTAAAGGTCAAGGGCATAAGACACCCCCTTTACATTGAAGAGTGAAAAATGAAGGATGTTCAAAAGGCATAGGACCCTTTGGATTGTTGATTGTCGATTGATTTTTGCCGCTCATGCATTTCAATCATCAATCGTGACTCATCACTCCCGAATAAGGTTCCTCGCCACCACCAGCCGCATGATCTCGTTGGTGCCTTCATAGATCTGGCAGATCTTGGCATCTCTCATGTGGCGCTCCATCGGGTATTCTTTGCAGTACCCATATCCCCCCAGGACCTGAATCCCCTCAATCGAGGCCCTCATGGCCGCGTCCGATGCGTACATCTTGGCCATGGCAGCGGCCTTCTCATAGGGCTTTTTGTGGTCCTCCAGCCAGGCCGCGCGAAGGGTCAGGAGTTCTGCGGCATCCAGTTCCGTGGCCATGTCGGCCAGTTTCCACTGGATCGCCTGAAACGTGCTGATCGGCTTGCCGAACTGCTCGTGTCTTGGCATAGGCCACCGCCTCTTCCAGGACGGCCCGTCCGATCCCGATGGCCTGGGAAGCGATCCCGATCCGGCCCCCGTCCAGGGTGGTGAGCATCTGCTTGAAGCCCTCCCCCTCACTCCCGAGAAGGGCCTCGGCAGGCACCCTGGCATCCTCAAAGATCAGCTCCGAGGTCCCGGAGGCCAGAATGCCCAGTTTGGCCTCCACCCGTCCCACCTTGAAACCGGGGGCATTCTCCAGGTCCACCACAAAGGAGGAGATGCCCTTGTACCCTTTCCCCTTGTCCGTGACGGCCGCGATGACGCTGTACGAGGCCACGTTGCCGTTGGTGATGAACTTCTTTTCGCCGTTGATCACCCATTCGTTGCCGTCCTTCACTGCGGTCGTCCGCATGCCTGCGGGATCCGATCCGGCCCCCGCCTCGGTCAACCCGTAGCACCCGATCTTCTCGCCCGAGGCGCAGGGAGACAGGTACTTCTTCTTCTGTTCGTCCGTCCCGTAATGATTGACCGGAAAACAGTAGAGGGAGTTATTGACCGACATGATCACCCCTGTGGAGGCGCATGCCTTGGATATCTCGATGAGGGCCAGCACATAGCTGACATAATCCATGCCGCCGCCACCGAATTCCTCGGGCACAGCGATGCCCATCATCTTCAATTCGCCCATCTGTCGCACGATGTCTGCGGGATGTTCGTGTTTTTCATCCAGTTCGGCCGCCTTCGGTTTGATCTCGGTCTCGGCAAACCGGGCCGCCATATCCTTTACCATCTGCTGTTCTTCGGTCAAGGCAAAGTCCATGTCAGCTCAACCCTCCTTTAAAATCGGGTTTTCTCTTCTCCAAAAATGCACTCATCCCCTCCCTGCCGTCAGGGCTTGCCATGCACAACGCAAACTGGTCCGTCTCCAGGCCGCAGGCCGCGCGCAGATCCAGGTTAAAACCCCGGTCGATGCAGCGCTTCACTGCCATGAGGGAAAATCTCCCCTTCGATGCAAGCACGTTGGCCGTCTTGAGGGTTTCTTCCCACAGCTTATCCGCGGGAAAGACCTTGTTGACCAGGCCGATCTCCTTGGCCTCCCGGGCGCTGATGATGGCCCCGGTCATGCAGAGTTCCTTGGCCATCCCCTTCCCCACCAGCCTCGGAAGGCGCTGGGTCCCGCCCGCACCCGGGATAATCCCCAGGTTGATCTCGGGCTGGCCGAACTTGGCGTCCTCAGAGGCGTAAATGAAATCGCACGCCATGGCGATCTCGGTGCCGCCGCCTAATGCGAATCCGTTGACGCACGCAATAATCGGAATGGAAAGCCCCTCCATGCGGAACCCCAATTCGTGAAGGGAGGAAGAGAACTCCCGCAACTGAAGCGGTGTCAGGTTGACCATCAGGGAGATATCGGCTCCGGCCACGAAAGCCTTGCCCCCTTCACCGGTCAAGATCAGGACTCGGAGGGAGGAATCGGCCTCCACCTCGTCCAGGGCCTTCTGCACATCTCTCACGACATCTGAATTGATAGCGTTCAAGGCCTTCGGCCGGTTGAACCGGATGATCCCTATATTGCCTTCTGTCTCATAAATGATATTTTCGTAAGCCATTGGTTACCCCCGTTTTACATTGGATATTGTCTCAATTCCTCAATTTCTAAATACCTCAATCCATCTCCAGCACCATGGCCATGCCCTGGCCACCACCGATGCATAAAGAAGCCAGCCCCAGATGAGCCCCGGACCGCAGCATCTCGCCCATCAGGGTCACCACAATGCGGGCACCTGAACAGCCGATGGGATGACCGATGGAAATGCCGCTCCCGAGACGATTGGTCTTTTCCATATCGCATTTCAGTTCCCGAACGCACGCGATGGCCTGTGACGCAAAGGCCTCGTTCAGTTCGATCACGCCAAAGTCATTGATGGAGAGCTTTTCCCTCTGAAGGATCTTCCTGACCGCCGGGATCGGACCCAGGCCCATATAGGCCGGATCGATGGCGGCGGATGCAAAGGCCCGTATCCTGGCAAGGGGTTTCAGGCCGAGTTCCGAGGCCTTGGACTCCGACATGACAAGGAGGGCCGCTGCCGCATCGTTGATCCCGGAGGCATTTCCGGCGGTTACGGTGCCGTCTTTCTTGAAGGCGGGTTTCAATTTCGCCATTTTCTCCGCACTGGTGTCCATGGGCCGCTCATCTGTATCAAAGACCACCGGGTCTCCCTTCCGCTGAGGAATAACCACCGGCACGATTTCGTCCTTGAACAGCCCCTCTGTTATAGCCTTTCTGGCCCGCTGGTGACTCAAGGCCCCCAGTTCATCCTGCTCTTCCCTTGAAATGGCGTATTTGGCCGCGATATTTTCCGCGGTGACGCCCATGTGGTAGCCGTAAAAGATCTCAAACAGCCCATCCATGATCATCAGGTCCACCAGGTCGGCATTGTTCATCCGTGCGCCCCATCGTGCGGCCGGAAGGGCATAGGGGATGAGGCTCATGTTCTCCATGCCGCCGGCCAGTACCACATCGGCCTCGCCGGAATGGATCGACTGGGCTGCCAGCGCCAGGGCCTTCATGCCCGATGCGCAGACCTTGTTCACGGTAAAGGCGGCCGTCTCCTTGGAGATCCCTGCCCGGATCGTGGCCTGCCGTGCCACATTCTGGCCCTGACCTGCACCCACGACATTTCCCATAATGACCTCGTCGATCTGAATGGGCTGAGCGGATGCGTCAAAGTCGTAGGCCTTCTTTTCAAGGTCGATCATCCCTACGCCCCTCAGGGCATCGGGCTCGAAGCGGGTCAGGCCCTCTGTTGCAACCGGTTTCAGGTTCATCTTCTTGAGCGCCCCCTTGAGCACCAATGCCCCTAGGTCAACCACGGGCGTCGACTTCAAGGTCCCACCGAATGACCCGACGGGCGTCCTTACCCCAGAAACAATCACCACATCTTTCATCATTTCGTCTCCTATTCCTGAATTCCATCCGCAGATGATGCAGACTTACGCAGATTATTAAAAGATCTCTTAGATACGTTTATCCCTCATTGTAAACCACCAGGGTTACGGCCTCGCCGCCACCCAGGCAGAGGGAGGCCTCGCCGATCTTGGCCCCCGTGTCTTTCATGGCATAAATAAGGGTCGTTAGGACACGTGCCCCGCTCGCGCCGATGGGATGACCGATGGCCACAGATCCCCCGTGGATATTGACCTTTAGAGGATCGATCCCCAGCTCCCTGTTGATCGCCACGGAGGAGGTGCTGAAGGCCTCATTGATCTCATGGAGGTCCACATCCCCCACCTTGAGCCCGTCCTTGGCCAGGACCTTGGGGATGGACAGGATCGGCGCCACCAGGACATATTTCATGTCGATGCCGGCCGCCCCCTGTGCCCCTACCCGGACCATCGGGGTGCATCCCAATTGCTCCGCCCTCTCCCTCGACATCACCACCAGGGCAGAGGCCCCGTCGCTGATCTTGCTTGCGTTTCCCGCTGTCACCACGCCGCCCTTCTTAAAGGCGGGCCGCAGTCCGGCCAGGGCCTCCATGGTGGTCTTAGGCTTTCTCAAAGGGATCTCATCCACATCGAATATCTTGGGATCTCCCTTTCTTGAAGGGATCTCAACCGGGACGATTTGATTCTTGAACTTGCCCCCGTCAATGGCCTTCCAGGCCTTTTCATAGGAATTGAGGGCAAAGGCGTCCGTATCCTCCCGGCTCACCCCGTACTTCTCAGAGACCAGCTCCGCGCTGATCCCCATATGGAAGTCATTGACATGGTCCCACAGCCCGTCATGGACCATCCCGTCTATCAATTGACCGTTATTCATGCGGTATCCGGTCCGGGCCTTGTCGAGCATATAGGGACAGAGATTCATGTTTTCCTGCCCGCCTGCCACGATCACCTCGGCATCGCCGCACTGAATGGCCTGGGCCGCCAGCATGACCGCCTTGAGGCCGGAACCGCATACCTTGTTCACGGTAATGGCCCCCACCTCCCAGGGGAGCCCGGCCCGGACCACGGTCTGCCTGGCCGGGTTCTGTCCCAGGCCATGGGGAAGGACGCTCCCCATGATGACCTCGTCCACCTGATCGTTCTGAATTCCGGCCCTCTTGATGGCCTCCTTGATGACAAGTGCTCCAAGATCTGTCGCAGAAACCGTACTGAGCGACCCGGCAAAGTCCCCGACCGCCGTCCTGCACGCACTGACAATAACCACCTCTCTCATACTCATACATGTTCCCCTTTTCTGGATATTGGATGCTCGTTTTGCCAAGTTTGAAGTTGCGAGTTTGAAGTGCCTAAAGTCAAAGTAGGAAAAAATCCGATTTCAACTCCAACCTCTAACCTCTAACCTCCAACCTCCACACTCCAACCTCCACACTCCACACTCCATTTATATTAAAGGATCGCTTTTTAAGTCAAGACAAATTAGCCCGCCTGAGGCTTCCGACAATTTTCTTGACAAATCTGAGGATTAGCAGCTAATCAAATATAACGGTTGACGGGTTCAAAGGTTAAAAGGTTCTTTGTTGTGCCTCTGATTCCATGTTGAAGGCATGCGTGCCATCAGCGGCCCTGGATTCCTCACTTCAAACCAGGGAATAGGCGACCCAACAGGCGCATATTAACGAAACAGCACCGCTTTGTATCTTCTCAGTAAATCGGGGCCTGCTTCCTCCCGAACGGTGCTGGATTCCGGCCTTCGCCGGAATGACGGGTGGTTGGCTTGTTCGTCATTCCGGCGAAGGCCGGAATCTAGGGGTCTGCCCCTGATTATTGAGATGTTACACCGCTTTGCCTTGGAATCGGGTCTTTCATGCGGAACTTACGGCTAACCTTGAACATTGAACCCGGAACCCGTTAACCCTTACCCATGATAGATTCAGCGAAAAAACTTCGACAAATGAGGAGTGAACAGATGAACCCGATTGCAGAAGAACTGAACCAGATCATCCGGGCGGGGAATGAGCATATCTATGAGACCCTGTCCGAGGTAGGCAAAAATCTCTTCTTTCCCAAGGGGATCCTTTCCCAGGGCGCCGAGGCAAAGGAAAAGGCCCACAGATTCAATGCCACCATCGGAATGGCCACTGAAAAGGGAAGAACCATGCACCTCCCGTCGGTGATGGCCATGCTCCACGGGATCCAGCCTGAAGAGGCCCTCACCTATGCCCCCTCTTTCGGCATCATGCCCCTGCGCAGGGCCTGGCAGGATGAACAGTACAGGAAGAACCCTTCCCTGAAAGGAAAAGAGATCAGTCTCCCGATTGTTTCTCATGCCATTACCCACGGCCTCAGCGTGGTATCCGACATGTGGGTGGACCCGGGCGATACGATCATCCTCCCTGACAAGATGTGGGGGAATTACAACCTGATATTTTCCGTACGCAGGGGGGCGCGCATCGTCACCTATCCTCTTTGTGACGCCAATGGGGCATTCAATCTGAAGGGATTCGAGGCATGCGTTCAGAACGAAGCCGGGGCCAAGGAAAAGATTATCGTGATCCTCAACTTCCCCAACAATCCCACCGGGTATACAGTCACACCCCGGGAGGCCGATCACATTGCGGACATCCTCAGGAAGGCAGCCGGAAAGGGCGTCCACGTTCTCGCCATCACCGACGATGCCTATTTCGGCCTCTTCTACACCGACGATGCCCTCAAGGAATCGATCTTCACCCGGCTGATCGGCCAGGATCCCAGGCTCCTCGCCATCAAGCTGGACGGGGCGACCAAGGAGAATTACGTGTGGGGTCTACGGGTCGGCTTTATCACATACGGGGCCGCACTGACAGGGGAAGCGAGGCCGGTCTACGAGGCCCTGGAAAAGAAGACCGCCGGCGCGGTGAGGGGTTCCATATCCAATGCCTCCCACCTGAGCCAAGAGATCATTCTCAAGTCCCTGAAAGGGGATTCCTATTTGGCTGAAAAAGAAGATAAATTCACGATCATGAAGGAGCGGGCCCAAGAGGTGAAGAGGGTCCTTTCCGACCCCAAATACCGCGACGTCTGGGAGCCTTATCCGTTTAATTCAGGGTATTTCATGTGTCTCAGGCTCAAGACGGTCGCGGCCGAGCCGCTTCGGGTCCATCTCCTGAACACCTATGGAATCGGGCTCATCTCGTTAGGGGAGACCGACCTCCGCGTGGCGTTCTCGTGCCTTGAGAAGGAAAACACCCGGGAACTCTTTGACACGCTCTTTCAGGCGGTCAAGGATCTGGAGTCGTAAAGGCTGTGTCGCCTCCTATCTCATGGGCAGACCCAGGTCTGAGCACCCCTGGGTCCTCCATGGGGCTTCGGTCTTTTGCCGCACCCTGTTTTTGAACGCCTCAAGGGACACAATCATCTGCTCATTTTCGCCTTCGGCCAGTTTTTCAACCGGGTCAAAGGCGGCCACGTGAAAAAGAAGTCTGCGCCCCTGAATCGCCGTAAGCTCGGCCTCGGCGCAGACCTTTACACCCACCGGTGCGGCTGCCAGATGCCGGATATCAATGCGTGTTCCAAGGGTTATTTTCCCCTCTGGTATCCTGC
>Ga0172369_10009803_pt1 | contig 10529 bp, 13 predicted proteins | sample LakKiv25m_FD_114539 | JGI IMG/M metagenome (GOLD analysis project Ga0172369, IMG submission 114539) | Freshwater microbial communities from Kabuno Bay, South-Kivu, Congo - kab_022012_11.25m | ecosystem: Environmental > Aquatic > Freshwater > Lake | place: Democratic Republic of the Congo...
AAGCGACGGCAGTCTCGCTGGCAGTGGGATTCGCCTTTCTGCCTCCGTGGACAAGAACGAGGTGCCGTTGAACCGAACCTTGGTATTCACCATTCGCATGGAGTGGTTTGGTGAGCTTGACAAATACGAGGTTCATCAATTCGATAATCCATTGGTGCAGAATCTAGAGATTGTCGCCAATGCTTCTTCTAACCGTGTAGCGGACGTAGGGGGAAAAAACAACTCGGTTCTGGATTATGATTTTACTCTGAAGCCGAAAAGCCTGGGGATGGGATACGTCGAAGGTGTGATTATCAAATATACCGACCGCGAAACGAACAAAGAGTATCGCCTCATTACTAACCGCATCGAGATTAAGGTCGTGGATCCGCTGCCGGAGCCAGGTTCAAAGAATTGGCTGTTGTGGCTTGCGGGTGTTCTTGTTTTGTCGGCGGCGAGTGCGGGTGCGGTACTGCAAATGCGGCGAAAGAAAAGCGAGCGGGAAAAGAAGGCTCAGGAAGATGCAGCCGCCGCAATACCGATGGAAGAAGGGTATTTGGCGCAGCTCAGGGAGCAGGTCAATTTACAGAATCCGGATCTGGATGTGTCATCGGGCTTCTCCTACCTTGCTCGTTTGCTGCGGCAATTTCTGACGGAAAAAATTAACCTGCCCGGTCTCGAAGCCACAACCGAAGAAGTCATTCAAGCTCTCCACACCAAGAGCCTTGACGAACGATTCGAGCTGGAAATAAGCGAAATATTAGCTCAAGCTGACTTGGTCAAGTTTTCCGGCGGGAACATCAGCAAGAGCGAATTGGACAGAGCCTACACATTATTTGAAGCAAATTTGCAGCGGAGCCAGCGTGGCGAGCTTTATCGTCCCGCAGCAACGGCAACGGCAAAAACGGAATAAGAATCAAAGCTTTTTCCCGGAGGATAGATGAACATAGACATTCAAGCCATCAATGCCAAGATTGAACAGGAAAGTGCCTTTGTCGAAAAGATCACCCAAGAGGTGAGCAAGGTCATCGTCGGCCAGAAATACATGATCGAGCGGCTGCTCATCGGTCTGCTGGCTGATGGTCATATTCTGTTGGAAGGTGTTCCCGGCTTGGCCAAAACTATGGCCGTAAAGACCCTTTCCGCAGTAATCAAGACTAAATTTCAGCGTATCCAATTTACCCCGGACTTGTTGCCTGCCGACATTGTCGGTACCATGATCTACGATCAACATAACGGAAAATATAGCACCAAGCACGGCCCGGTATTTTCTAACCTGGTATTGGCGGACGAAATCAACCGTTCTCCAGCGAAAGTGCAATCCGCTCTTTTGGAGGCCATGCAGGAGCGTCAGGTCACCATCGGGGACTCGACCTTTCCCTTGCCGGCGCCGTTTTTGGTGTTGGCCACGCAGAATCCCATCGAGCAGGAAGGCACCTATCCTTTGCCGGAAGCACAGGTGGATCGATTTATGCTCAAGTTGTCCATTGGCTATCCGGATCGCAATGAAGAGTTGGAAATCATGCGCCGCATGACCAAGACGGAAATCCCGCAAGTGACTCCCGTGGTGACACCTGACGACATTATCAAAGCCCGCCGCGTCGTACACGAGGTGTACATCGATCCCAAGATTGAAAACTATATCGTCGATATCGTCTTCGCCACTCGTTCGCCCAAGGAATTTGGTCTTGAAGAGTTGGAGGAGCTGATCGCCTATGGCGCATCCCCGCGAGCTTCGATCTATCTGAGTATGGCGGCCAAGGCGCACGCCTTCCTACGCCGACGCGGATATGTTACGCCAGAAGACGTTCGTTCCATCGGTATGGACGTGCTGCGGCATCGCATCATCATTACCTACGAAGCTGAGGCTGAGGAAATCAATCCGGAAGACGTGGTGAGAAAGGTGTTGAACAAGATCGAAGTGCCGTGAAAAGAGCGAAGGAGACTGTATCTATGTTTACGACTATCGAAGGTACATATCGTAATGGCAAAATTGAATTAGCAGAGATTCCTGCTGGTCTGAATGATGATGTGCCTGTCATTGTGACGTTTCTTTCACCCCGTTCTATTGATCTGCAATCGCGCGGCATAGATAAAGCACAGGCAGCCGATCTTCGTGCACGGCTGGCAACCTTTGCGGAAGATTGGGACAGTCCTGAAATGGCCATTTATGATAACTACGATTCCGCCAAGTCCGCCTTATAAACGAGGAGAAGTTGTCTTGGTGCTCTTTCCACATTCAGATCTGAGCACTGCAAAGACGCGACCGGCACTTGTCATTCAGGCGGACAACTTGCAAACGGGTCTGCCCCAGGTTATCGTCGCCATGATTACAAGCAAGATGTTTCGCGCAAGTCATCCGAGTCGCGTGGCTGTTACGCTTTCTACTCAAGATGGAAAAGGGTCTGGTTTGCTCAGCGATTCAGCGGTCATGACGGACAATATAGCGACGATTCGTGAAATTGAAATTGACCGAAGAATCGGCAAGCTGTCAATGAAGAAAATCGACAATGCACTGCGCCATACTTTAGCTCTCTAAAGAACTGCTACCAAAGCGGATAAATACGGACAAGATTGAAGTGCCGTGAACAACCCAAGAAGTTTGTTCTCGTGTCTCGAGTTTGATCATGCCAACTGCTTTTCGAAGCCGTCCATATCGGTTTTTCTTCTATGCCGGAGATCGTGACGAGCCGCCTCACGTTCATATGGAAAGAGACGCTTGCAAGGCTAAGGTTTGGCTGGACCCAGTCATGTAGGTTCGAAGCACCGGCTTTAGCGGGATAGAAATTAATCGCATCTTTCGGCTTGTTGTGCAAAATAGAGAGCTTTTGCTAAGGAGTTGGGATGAGTACTTTAATGATTGAGACGAGCGAGATCAAGGCTCAGAATCTGACGGTCACAAGAGATGCCTTGATTGTGGAGCTACAGGATGGCAGGACAATTTCTGTCCCAATTGCTTGGTATCCACGACTACAATATGGCACACCAACGGAGCGCAAGAACTGGAGATGGATCGGGCAGGGCGAAGGCATTCATTGGCCGGACCTCGATGAAGACATTAGCTTGGAGAATATCATAGCCGGCAAACAATCAGGAGAAAGCCAACGTTCCTTCAAGCTCTGGTTGGAGAAGCGCAAGAACAAATGAGTTTCGATTAAGTAGACCTCGATTAAATGATTCCAAAAGAAGTCCTCAAAAAAGTCAAACGCATCGAAATCCAGACCCGCGGCTTGGTCAACGATGTTTTCTCCGGCGAATATCATTCCGTATTCAAAGGACGGGGAATGGAATTCTCCGAAGTGCGCGAGTACCAGATCGGTGACGACATCCGCACCATTGACTGGAACGTCACGGCGCGCATGGGACATCCCTTCGTCAAAGTGTTCGAAGAAGAGAGAGAGCTAACGGTAATGCTGGTAGTGGACGTGAGCTCGTCCGGCGAGTTTGGCACCGTAGCCCAAATGAAAGGGGAGATTGCCGCCGAGCTGTGCGCACTCTTGGCTTTTTCGGCCATCAAGAACAATGACAAGGTCGGCCTGATTGTTTTCAGCGACGAGGTGGAAAAGTTCGTTTCGCCCAAGAAGGGCAAGTCGCATGTGCTGCGAGTGGTGCGTGAAATTCTCTACCACAAGCCCCAAGGCCGGCAGACGGACATCTCGGCGGCGCTGCAATTTCTTTCCCGTGTGACCAGTCGCAGAGCGGTCGTTTTTTTAGTCTCGGACTTTATCAGCTCCAATTATGAAAAGGCCCTGCAAATTGCCAACAAGAAGCACGACATCGTGGCTATCACCATCACCGACCCCCGCGAGGTGGCATTGCCGAACGTCGGCTTTATCGAGCTGGAGGATGCGGAAACCAGCGAAACCTTCTTGGTTGATACTTCGGATTTCACGGTGCGCAACGAATTCGCTTCTCGATCCAGCCAGACCAAGCTGGCCAGAGAAAAAGTATTCCGCTCCATGAACGTGGATTACATCGACATCAGCACCGATTCTTCCTACGTGGAGCCGCTCATTCGCTTCTTTCGCATGCGCGCCAAGCGCTTTCGATGAACCGTCAAAAGTTTTCTTTGGAGGAGCTCATGAACTTTTATAAATCTTACAAGCTGCACGCCCTGATTGGGGTGATTGCCTTTGCATTTGTATTGGGGTGCAGCAGTGGGAAAAAGCCGGCGCTGGATGGGGATAAGGTGCGGGAATATGCCGGCGATCTCATCAATCGTTCCCTTTTCAAGCAAGCGATCGAGCAGTACCAATATTATCTCAATGAATACAACATTGATGCGCGTGAGCAAGCCAATGTGAATTATATCATCGCCAACACCTATTTCGATCGACTGAAGGACTATGAGAACGCCTTGGCCCTTTATCTCAAGATCAAGCATCTGTATCCGGAAAGCAGTCTGATCGAAGATGTTAACAAACGAATCATCGCCTGCCTGGAACGGCTGGAGCGCTCTACGGATGCGCAGCAAGCTTTGGATGAGACGGTGCAGGCGGATCAATCCCAAGTGGTGAAAAAGCGTCCCGGCGAGGTGGTGGCTCGTATCGGCAGCCGTGAAATTACCCAGGGCGATTTGGATTTCGAAATCGATCAGCTGCCTCCGACCGTGCGCGAGCAGTTCCGCAACAAGGAGAAAAAGCTGGAATTCTTGCGCGAATACGTTGCTAGCGAGCTGCTTTTTGATACAGCTAAGCGAGCGGAATTGGACAAGGACTCTGATGTCATCGAGGGCGCTTTTCAAGCTAAAAAGATGCTCATGGTGCGCAAGCTTTTGCAGGATCGCGTCGCCGGCAAGGTGGATATTACCAACGACGACATCAGTCTCTATTACGACGCTCACAAGGAAGATTATGCCGAGAAAGATAAGGACGGAAAAGTCGTTCGCGAAAAGCCGTTAGCCGAAGTGCAGCAGCAAGTGACGCAGGATTTGTATCGGAAAAAATATCAGGATGCCTATCAATCCCTCATCGAGAGGATGATCTTAGCGGAAGGCGTGCAGTTTTTTGAAGCCAAAGTACAATGAAAGTAACAGTACCAAAATATAAGGCGATTTTTATCCCCTTTGCGCTTTGGATCGTGCTGAGCGTTGCGGCTGTTTTCAGCCAGAGCAGCGGAATCTTCATCGAATCCAAAGTGGATCGTTCCACTATTCACATCGGTGATGTCATTCGTTATTCTGTGATCATTACGCACGATCCGGGCGTACAATTGCAGACACCATCACTGGCCGTCAATTTGGGCATGTTCGAGATTCGCGATTACAAGGTGCAAGAGCCGCGCAAAGAAAATGGCAAAATCATCGAGCAGACGGATTACCTCGTTTCCACCTTCGATACCGGCGAATTCGAAATACCTTCCCTACAAATCGGCTACACGGCCGGCAGCGATACGACCCGCAAATTTCTCAAAACCGAGCCGATCAAAATCGTGGTGCAAAGCCTGAATCCGGATCAGGCAGGCGACATCCGCGACATCAAGATGCCCTTGGTGCCGCCGCGGGAATATAAGAATCTCATTCTGCTGATTACCGGCATAGTGCTTGCCTTGGCGATCGCTTTTCTGGTTTTCTACTACCTCAAGCGGCGCAAGGAGGGCAAGTCTTTTCTACCCAAACGGCAAAAGCCGCCGCGTCCTGCCCATGAGCTGGCCTTGGAAGCCTTGGCGCAGCTTGCCGCCGGCGATCTGCTGAGCACCGGCAAGGTGAAAGAGTACTACATTCAGCTCTCTGAAATCATCCGTCAATATATCGAAGGACGATATTTCTTGGACGCTTTGGAAATGACCACCACGCAGTTGCTCGAAAAAATGAACCAGGAACAAATCAATGCGGATGCCATTCAAATGATGCGCGAGTTTTTGGACGCGTGCGATTTGGTCAAATTCGCCAAGTACATCCCCTCTGGTAAAGAAACTCAAATTGTCACCCAGCTTGCGTTTGACTTTGTGCAGGAAACCAAATTGGTGATCAGTGAGCCTACGGAGGAAAGTGCTACAAGTGAGACCAGTGAATCCGAGGAAAAGAAAGCGGAGCCGGTGCCCGCTGCAGAGCCGCAATTGGTAGAGGATGAGGGCCGCTGAGATGTTTCGATTTGCTAATCCAGAGTTCCTTTTGCTGTTGCTGCTGATACCTGCTTTGGTGTATTGGTACATCATGCGAAGCCGAGGAGCTCAGGGAACTCTGCGTTATTCTAATTTGGGCATCGTAAAAGCGGTCAAGACTTCTCCCCTCAAGCGCTTCAGACATTCGCTTTTTGTTTTGCGTGTTTTGGTCATCACGCTTTTGATCATCGCCTTCGCTCGCCCGCAAGCCGGTCGAACGGAATCGGAAGTAATCACCGAGGGTATCGACATTATTTTAGCCATGGATATTTCCAGCAGTATGCTGGCTGAGGATTTTAAGCCGAAAAACCGCTTGGAAGCGGCCAAGATCGTCGCCGCAAATTTCATTAAGGGTCGACAAAACGATCGCATCGGTATGGTGGTTTTCTCGGGACAAAGCTTCACCCAATGTCCTTTGACGCTGGACTATGGCATCCTACTGCGATTTCTCGATGAAATCCATGTCGGCATGATCGAGGACGGAACCGCCATTGGGATGGGGCTTGCGACTTGTGTCAACCGCTTGCGCGACAGCAAAGCCAAGAGCAAAGTAGTTATCCTTTTGACCGATGGACGCAACAACCGCGGCGAGCTTGATCCCGTTACTGCGGCGAAGGTGGCGAAAGCCTTCAAGATTCGCATTTACACCATCGGCGCCGGCGGCGTGGGTGACGCGCTGTATCCGGTGGAAGATCCCATTTTCGGCAAGCGCTACGTCCGCATGCCCATCGAAATCGATGAGCAGTTGCTGCGCAACATTGCCGACATCACCGGCGGGCAGTATTTTCGCGCGACCGACAAGACCAGCTTGGAGAAGATTTACTCTGAAATAGGCGAGCTGGAAAAGACCAAGATTGAGGTGAAAGAGTACACCCGCTACAAAGAGCTTTTTGTCAATTATCTGCTGTTTGCGATGGGCTTCTTGGTCGTCGAAATCGTCTTGGCGAACACGAAATTTCGCAAAATACCATAAGATAGTACAGCCACTCTACGAAAGAATGGAGGACGTGTAGAAGATCACTTGTTAAAGCGGGTTCCAAAAACAAGTTATCGCTCGTTTGAGCGTAGGATTTTCACATTTTTCCGGAGGCGTACCATGGGACGGTATTTTGTTTCTTTGGTGATTGTGTGCTGTTCTGTGACCAGTGTGTTTGCCGCGGGTAACTTTACCGTTGGCGCAAGGATGGGTGGTAATCTGTTTACCAACTCTTCAAATGACAAGCTCGGCTTTGGCGGAGATGCAGTCTTTGCCTATGGCATCAACCGGAGTTTGACCCTAACACTTTCCGCCGGATATCGCGTATTTCCGAAGATGAAGGAGTCTTCGGGATCCGAAAGGATCTTTGATTTGAAAACAATTCCGATTTTGGGTGGCTTGCGTTATTCTTTTCGTCAGACCGGCCTTATGCCTTATGTCAGTGGAGAATTCGGCGGGTATTTTGACTTGACCGATTATAACAAAGAGTCATCTCAGAATGTATCTGATGTGTCAGAAACTACTGTTGCCAAAGTCGGCCATTCGAAGTTTGAAACCATTGTGGGATTGGGATTTGGCGTGGCTTCTCCCATTGCCCCCAATCTTCTTTTGGATATAAACGCGACGATCTTTCACCCCAACTCTTTCTCAGAGCACGTGGGTTTGATGGTGGGGCTTTGTTGGCAATTGTAAAATTCTGTTGAAAAGGCTAGGATCGAAATTTCGGAATTCCAGTCGGCAAACATTTGGAGATTCTCGATGCCCATTCAAACAACATTTTCGAAAGCTCGAGCTAACTTGGACAGGCTTTGGAGTGATGTCATCGACAACCAGGAAATCGTCATTATTAACCGTCGTGGCTCTGAAGATATTGCTCTGATTTCTGCCACTGAATTAACCAGTTTGCTGGAAACGGCACACTTGTTACGATCGTCGAAAAACGCCGAGCGTCTCTTGACAGCCATAAACCGTGCGATTCAACGCAGTGTTCCGCCGCAGTCAGTCGATGAATTGCGCCGAGAGGTGGGAATTGGCCAAGAAGGATAGGGGAATTGCTCCGAAGAAAAGAATTCGTGATGCTGTCTTTCACCCTGAGTTTCGCGAGGACATGCGCTATTGGGTTGAAACCAATCGCAAAATAGCTCTTCGGGCTTTTGATCTCATACAAGCCACAATTCGAGATGCTTTTTCGGGACTAGGTAAGCCCGAGCCTCTAAAGTTTTTACCGGCTGGAACATGGTCACGTCGACTTACACTAGAGCATCGCATTGTCTATCTTGTGAGTGACGACCGTATCGATTTTCTGCAAGCACGCTATCATTATTGACAGTTTGGTGAGTCAATAAACTCAAAAACTGACTTGAATTTTATGCTTCGTTTCGGACACATATCTTTGCTACATCTCCTTTGGTTGGTGCCGTTGTTGGTTGGCTTTTACGTCATGGCCTTCAAGGCGAAAAAACGCGCCATGAAGCGATTCGGCAATTTGGAATTGCTGCAAAAGCTCAATCAGAGCACTAGCCGCGGGCGGCAAGTCGGCAAAGTGGCTTTGATTTTGGCGGCCATCGCGTTCATGGTTTTTTCCGTTGCCCGCCCGCAAATCGGCACCAAGCTGGAAGAGGTGAAGCGTGAAGGCGTGGACATCATCATCGCCTTGGACGTTTCGCTTTCGATGATGGCTCAAGATATTCAGCCGAGCCGCTTGGCCAAGGCTAAACATGAAGTGAGCACTTTTATTGATCACCTGCAGGGAGACCGGATCGGCCTCATTGCCTTCTCCGGCGTGGCTTTTGTCCAGTGCCCACTCACTCTCGACTACGGCGCTGCCAAGATGTTTTTGGATATTTTAGACCCAAGCCTCATTCCAACGCCCGGCACCGCCATTGGACAGGCCATTAGTAAGGCCATTGAGTCTTTCGAGCAAAAGGAGCGCAAGCACAAGGTGCTGGTCCTGATTACCGATGGCGAAGACCATGAGGGCGATGTAATGAAATACGCCGAAGAAGCCGAGCGTCAGGGCATTGTAATCTACTGCCTCGGCATTGGTTCTCCCAAAGGGGAGCCGATTCCGGTATCGGAGCAGGGCGATGTGGGCGTCGGTTTCAAAAAAGACAGACAGGGTGAAGTAGTCATCACCAAGCTGGATGAAGTGTCGTTGGAGAAAATTGCGTTACAAACCAACGGCAAGTACTATCGCTCCACCAGCGGCGAGGAAGAACTGAATAAGATTTATGGGGAGATTAGTAAAATGGAGCGAAAAGAGCTGGGCTCCATGCAGTATTCTCAATTCGAAGATCGATTTCAGTACATGCTCATTTTTGCCATTATTCTGCTAATCGTTGAAGCCGTTCTGCCCGAGCGCAAGGCGATTAAGAGCGAGTGGCGCGGACGATTTATGTAGAGCAAGGGTTGTGGATTTTTGTTTTAGAATGGTCGATGCTCATTCCGATTTTGCTTTCAATTTTCAATTGTGTCGATCCAAGCTGAGTAACACTATGCAAAAGACATTTTTGGTTCTTCTTTCAAGCTTATTGTTGGCTGTTACAGCCTATTCGCAATCCTATCGCGGCAAGATCGTGCAGGGCAACAAGCTGTTCGCCGAAGAAAAATACGACGAGAGTCTGAACAAATACCGGGACGCTCAGGTGCAGGCACCGGAGTCTCATATTCTAAAATTCAATATCGGCGACGCCCAGTATAAGAAGAAAAAATTCGATGAAGCCATTAAAGAGTTCGAATCTTCGTTGACTTCCGATGAGATTGACTTGCAGGCGAAAGCCTATTACAACATGGGCAATTCCCTCTATCGTTCAGGTAAGCTGCCTGAAAGCATTATGGCTTATAAAAAGTCATTGGAGCTCAATCCGAATGACGAAGATGCCAAGTACAATCTCGAATTCGTGCGCGCGCAGTTGAAAGATCAGTCGCAGAAACAGCAGCAAAATCAGCAACAACAGCAGCAACAAAATCAGCAGCAGCAACAGCAAGATCAACAGCAAAACGATCAGCAGCAAAAAGATCAGGAGCAAAACGAAGAGCAGCAGCAAAATCCGCAGGAACAAAAAGAGCAACAACAGCAGCAGCAACAAGCGGCCAAGGAAGATATTTCCAAGGAAGATGCTCAACGGATTTTAGATGCGCTTAAAGAGGACGAGCAGCAAATGAAGGAGGCTCGCAAACAGCGGATGCCTGGTCGGGCCTCTGTGTCCAAGGATTGGTAAGCTACATTCTGAAAAATCGACGATATCAAAAAGTGATGATGAAGCCAACCGAGAATATCAAGAGACTTTTGCGTTTCCGAGCTATTTTGTTTTCTGCAATTATCTGGACCACCATTTCGTCTGCCCAGCCTTTGACGGTGAGCATGTCAGTGGACAAGACTTCATTGGCGCTCAATCAGCAATTGGTTCTGACCATCGATCTCTCCGGAGAAGGAGCCAACAGCATTGCGGCGCCGGAGCTACCGGATATG
>Ga0172369_10009804_pt1 | contig 10527 bp, 10 predicted proteins | sample LakKiv25m_FD_114539 | JGI IMG/M metagenome (GOLD analysis project Ga0172369, IMG submission 114539) | Freshwater microbial communities from Kabuno Bay, South-Kivu, Congo - kab_022012_11.25m | ecosystem: Environmental > Aquatic > Freshwater > Lake | place: Democratic Republic of the Congo...
AATTTTCAATTTTCAATTTTCAATTTTCAATTTTCAATTTTCAATTTTCAATTTTCAATTTTCAATTTTCAATTTTCAATTTTCAATTTTCAATTTTCAATTCTCAATTCTCAATTCTCAATTCTCAATTCTCAACTAATAGGGTACTCTCATCCCATGATAATATTCCGGTGTTTCGTAATCTTTCTGCAAAGGATGACCTTCCCAATCGTAAGGACAGAGAATCCTGATTAAATTGTGGTGATTTACAAAATCAATACCAATCAAATCGTAAGCTTCTCTTTCGTGCCAGTCTGCACTTCTCCAAACTCTTTCAACAGAATGAACTTTCGGGTCTGATTTAGGAACCAAAGTTTTGAACTCAAAATGATGGGCAAATTTCATGGAATACAAATGATAAACAATTCCGAGATTTTCACCGAAATCCATACCGCTAAGGCATTTAAGGTAATCAAATTTCAAATCTTCATCATCACGCAAGAATAGCGAAATCTCTAACACAATTTCAGGTTTAACAATTACGAATGCATCCGAAGGAGGTTCGGATTTGAATTCGATGATAGCCTCACCAAATTTTTCCTGAAGTTTTTTGTAAATATCTTCTGCTTGCATAAAAGTCTTATATTAAAGTTATTAAGTTCTCAAGTTAAACTAAAATGTTATCTTCAGAAATGAATTCATCCTGAAGTTTTTTTCTTTTCCGGAAAATTTCTTCGTGAATGATTTTTTTCTGAAGCTGTATCATCCCTTCCTGAAAAGCTTCAGGTCTGGGCGGGCAGCCAGGGATATATACATCTACGGGGATAATCCTGTCAACACCTTTCAGCACATGATAGCCATGCTTCCAGTAAGGACCGCCGCAATTTGAACAAGAACCGACAGAAATCACATATTTCGGGTCAGCCATTTGCTCGTATAGAATTTTAATACGGTCAGCCATTTTCAGAGTGACAGTACCTGTAATCATGATAAAATCGGCTTGTCTTGGAGTTGCTCTCGGAATAGTTCCGAAACGCATAAAATCGAAATGCGAAGCGTTCATAGCCATAAATTCTATTGCGCAACATGCAAGACCGAAGTGGAGGTACCAGTCAGAACGTGCTCTTCCCCAATTCAGAAGGTCCTCGACGGTTCCCAAAACGATGCCGCCTGCATCGTAGGGTTCATTTAATCTATTTAGAAATCCCATTATACTAATCCTTAGAATAATTCAGTTAAAATTAAACATTGTCCTTTGTAAAAACCATGTCTTTCAGGTTAGGAATCACAGGTTTCGGTCTTTCCCAGTCCAAATCACCCTTTGCCCAAACATAAACCAATCCGCCAAGAAGAATAGCTACAAAAACAATCATCTCAATAAATGCGAACCATCCTAACTGTTTGAAAATAATAGCCCAAGGCAAAAGAAATACTACTTCCACATCGAACAATAAGAAAACCAATGCCACTACATAAAACCTGATGTTGAATTTAATCCATGGAGGTCCGATAGGAAGTTCGCCGCATTCGTAGGTAGAATTTTTGATGGGGTTGGGTTTGCTGGGTCTGACAATTGCTGCTGCAATCAAGCCGACTCCGACGAAGACAAAACCGATAATAAAGAACAACAATATCATTCCAAACTCGGTCAACTCATTGGTTACCATACTAAACCGCTAATTTATTCAAAATTACTATTTATTCATTTTTGCAAACTTACAAGTTGCCAAAATAAAAAAAGAACTTCAAATAACAGAAAAATTTTTCAGAAAAATTAAAATTTTTTAATCTTTCATTTGCGACTTACATTTTAATTTCAGGAAATTATAAATATCGTTTTTCTATTAATTCTATAATATAATTAGCTTTAAAATACTCTGCCGGTTTTGATAAGTAAAAAAAACATCTAATATACAGAACTAAAATTAGAATAGATTAGGAAAAGCTAAATTATTAATTAGTGAAATTTAATTCAAATTGACTTATTTTCCTATTTTTTCAATTGCCATCCTAAAAACAATTTCAGTCTGCTCTTCGATTGTTATGGTTGATGTATCAATCTGAATAGCATCATCTGCTTTACGTAAGGGGCTGTTTTCACGGGAACTGTCAAATTTATCCCTGGCTAAGATAAGCTCTTTTAATTCGGTTTCGGAGGTGTTCACACCACTTTGAACTAGTTCTTTTGTCCGTCGGTTTGCTCTTGCTTCAATTGAAGCAATCAGAAAGATTTTTAATTCAGCATGGGGAAACACAACAGTGCCAATATCTCTGCCGTCAAGAACCACTCCACCGGATTTGCCTAATTGTCTCTGTATATCAACAAGTTTTTCCCTAACGCATCCAATTGCACTCACAGGACTGACAAATTTTGTAACTTCGGGCAAACGAATTGCTTCGCTTACATCTTCACTATTCATAAAGGTTCGCTGATTTCCTTCAACGAGCTGAAGGTTTATAGAAATCCTGTTCATCAAAGAGCAAATGACATCATCACGAAGTTCGGTTTTTTCACGAAGCCAAGCAAGAGTGACAGCTCGGTACATTGCACCGGTATCAATATACACATACCCAAGTCTTTTAGCTAATTCACGTGCGGTAGTTGTCTTACCTGAACCGGCAGGACCGTCAATAGCAATAATAATATTTTTCATAGTTCAGAAAGAATTTAAAAAATCGTTCACACTGCGAAATTACGTTTTTTTGGATAAACAGCATAATTCTGTGAGAACTTGTAAAAAAAAACTATTTACAGCAAGAATTTAATTGCTTGTGAAAAGATAAGAAACATCCTCAGGTTTAATATTAGCCTGAGCTTGGTAAGCTTCAGCTTTGAATTGCGGATTTTTCAGAAAACTCAGCTCTACGAGAGCTTCATGAAAATTATCAATCGGGCGGTAATCGCTTCTTGTAAGTGGGTGACTATTGTCAGGTTGTATATTATTCTCCAATTCGTCAATTGCTTGCAGCAGAATATCCTTCTGCCAAGAATTGATAACTGCATTGTCTTTTACCTGAGTGCTTTTTCCGGTTTCCTTTGTTTTACCGGCTGTATTCCTTACATCCCTTGTATCAATAGCTATTTGTACGCTTGGAGTAACATCATTGACCTTCATTGAACATCCTGATTTCAATATAAAAATAGTATCAAAAATACGATAAAGCAATTAATATACCAAATCAAAACAACATTCTTACAAGAAACATTAGTTAACTAATTCAGAATTTTTAAAGTTTTTTTCAAAGACTAAATTTTTTCCTTGTATTTTAGAAAAATTTTAATCATTTTGTAGTTTAGAATTTAGTGTTAACAGAATTGTTTTTTAAAAAATAGGAGTAGCCTATATGAAGAAACTCTTACTACTATTATTACCTATCGCCCTGCTTTTTTATTCTTGTGGTCCGGTTTGTGAAGAATTATCTCAAGATGATATTGCCAAAGAAAAAGAACAAGTCATCAACGTACTGAAAATCTACAACAAAGCATTTCAGGAAAAGAACTTTGCCGGAGTTGTTCCGACACTTTCCGAAAATGTCAAATTCTTCGGTACGGATTCTTCCGAGGTTATCACCTCCCTGTCACAATATAAGAAAGTTTGCACAAATCAGTTTGCCTCCTACGACCAGATGGTCTATGGAGATATCGTTGACTTGTACATTGAAATGGACAAGTTCGGAAATTTTGCAACAGTGATTTATGGCTTACCTGCGACTCTATTCAGAGTCGGTAAAACAGAAAAGCTGTTTTTCCGTGTTTCCCGCACCCTTAAAAAAGAATCGGGTAACTGGCATATTCTAACCGGAATTGTCGGCTTGACAAGCAGAACAATACCAATTGCAGAACATATCGAAGGTCAATAGCATACAACTTGGTGAAAAACAGTAAAAGCCGTATGATTTTTTTAAACATACGGCTTTTTTTTATTTAATGCTTTAAACTATCAAATTAAGTAATTATATTGCACTTTCTTTGTTTAATTTTTTCCAACTTATTCACAAAAAACCATGGAAAAGGTATTCAGTTTCATTGATAACCAAAAAGATAAATTCCTGTCAGAACTTATTGACTTTCTAAGCATTCCAAGCATAAGCAGTGAACCTGCTTATAAGCAGGACATGGACAGATGCTGCGGCTGGCTGGCAGACAATCTTAAAAGTATTGGATTTGATGATGTCAGGATTGTTCCCACAGACGGTCACTCAATAATTCTCGCAAAATGGAACGGAGCAGGAAAAGAAGCACCAACCGTTCTGATATACGGTCATTATGACGTTCAACCGGTTGACCCGCTTGGGCTATGGATTTCTCCACCATTTTCACCCAGAATCCATAATGGAAAAATCTGGGCTCGTGGTACTGCTGACGATAAAGGTCAGCTTTTCTGCCACGTCAAGGCTTTGGAGTCATTTTTCAAATCCGGTTCGCCCATACCTTGTAATATCATTTTGCTTTTCGAAGGCGAAGAAGAATGCGGCAGCAATAATCTTGATAAATTTATTATTGAAAATGCAAAAGACCTTCAGTGCGATACTGTCCTCGTGTCCGATACCGAATGGTTTGCACCTGGTTTACCATCAATCTGCTATTCTCTCAGAGGAATATCATACATTGAAGTTACAGTTACCGGACCAAACAGAGACTTGCATTCAGGAAGTTACGGCGGAGGTATTGATAATCCTTTGAACGTGCTTTGTCAAATGGTTGCTCAGCTAAAGGACAGCTACGGTAGAATTACTATTCCAGGATTTTACGATAATGTGATTCCTCTTTCACAAGAAGAAAGACAGGAATTTTTGAGATTACCCTTCAATGAAACAGAATATTGTGATGATTTGGGTATATCGTCTGTTAACGGAGAGTTCGGTTATACTACATTGGAAAGGGTATGGGCAAGACCAACTCTTGATTTGAACGGTATTTACGGTGGTTATACCGGTGATGGAGCGAAAACCATACTACCAACTAAAGCAACAGCTAAAATATCAATGAGACTTGTCCCACGTCAAAAATCAAAAGATATTGGTGAAAAAATTGCCGCATATCTGAAAAAAATAGCACCTCCAACCGTGAAAGTTGATGCTACTGTTCTTCATGGTGGTAATCCTGTTCTTGTACCAATGGATAGTCCGGGAGTTCAGGCAGCAAAAATCGCTTACAAAGAAGCCTTTAACGTTGACCCGGTTTTCATGCGGGAAGGTGGCTCAATACCAATAGTCGAGCTTTTTGACGAAGTCCTTCATTCACCTACCGTGCTGATGGGTTTTGGACTTCCGAATGACAATGTTCACTCACCGAATGAAAGTTATTCACTGGATAATTTTTTCGGAGGTATCAAAACATCGGCTGTTTTTTTAAATGAATTTTCGAAAATGAAAAAAATCTGATTTACATAATGAATTTTTTGATATTTTAAAGTTTAGGAGTTTTTTATGGCTGAAGAAAAAAGATTTGTTCCTTTCGTATCCGCAGATTCCAACATGACAGAATTTACAATTCGGGCGTTGATTCTCGGATTGATTATGGCTGTTGTACTTGGTGCGGCTAATGCCTATCTCGGTTTAAAAGCCGGTATGACTATAGCAGCTACCTACCCTGCAGCAGTTATTGGAATGGCATTTCTGAAAATGTTCAAAGGAACCGTTCTCGAAGAGAATTTTGCAAGAACAGTTGGTTCCATTGGTGAATCGGTCGCAGCAGGAGCAATATTTACACTACCTGCATTTTTCATATCCGGCATTTGGCCCCAGTTTTTTACTGTAGGTCATTATCTGACATCATCACTCATTCTTGTTGTAGGTGGTGTGCTTGGAATCATGTTTGTTGCACTTCTTCGGCGCGTGATGGTTGAAGACAGGGATTTACCCTTCCCCGAATCAGTTGCAGCAGCAGAAATTCACAAGACAGGACGTTCCGGTGGAAGCGGCTCGACATTTTTATTCGGTGCAATGGCAGGTGGTGCTTTCATTAAAGCATTGGCAGAATTTAAACTCTTTCCGGAAACCTTCGAACAATTTGTATCTTTTACTAAAACTACCATAACCGGTACCGTCATTAAAGGTCAGGGTGGTATACTTGCAAGTTCTCCCGGAATTAGCCCCGCTTATATGGGCGTAGGTTACATCATCGGACCGAAACTTGGTGCATTGAACTTCAGCGGCGGACTGCTCGCATGGGGTTTGCTTGCTCCGGTAATCCTTTATTTCATAACACCGTTTATTGACATGAATTTTATCGGTCAATGGGCAGCTTATCTGATGGGTAAAGACACCACACTTTCACTCCAGGCAGCCACCGCAAAAGCAAGTGACCCGATTTTTCAAATTAATGCAATTTGGAGATTTATTGTAAAACCGATAGCCATAGGTGGTATGCTTATGGGTGCAGGTTTTACACTGTTTAAAATGAGAAAGAGCCTGATAGCTGGTATCGGACGCTCAGTGACGGACGTCAAGAAAGCTGCATCCGGTCATGAAGTAATTACAGACAGAACAGAAAAAGACCTTAAATTTTCCTGGGTTATAATCGGTATTTTGGCTTCTGCATTTATGACATTCATAATATCCAAATTCCTTTTCGGAACTGATTATCTCCCGGCAATTGTTGCAGCTACATTGCTAATCATTCTCGCATTTTTCTTTGCTGCTATATCGGGATATTTAGTCGGCATCATGGGTTCAAGCAATAATCCTATCAGCGGTTTGACCTTGACCGCCCTCGTTGTCACAGCCCTTATAATGGTAATTATGGGTGTTGATGCGGGTCATGGCGGAGTGGCGGCAGTTCTCGGTGTGGCGGCAATTGTCTGCGTTGCGGCAGCCGTGGCAGGAGAAATGCTTCAGGACTTGAAAGCAGGTCACATACTTGGCGGTACACCTTGGAAGATGCAGCTTGGCGACATAGTAGGCGTGGTTTTATCGGCAGCTGTTATGTTCTTCGTTCTTGATTTTCTAAATCAGGCAGATATTGCACAAGGACTGAAAGAAGGTTACGTTGGAGGTTTCGGCAGTCCGAAGCTATCTGCTCCTCAGGCAGGACTTATGGCAATGCTCTCCAAGGGAATTGTCGGAGGTGAAATGGCATGGCCACTAATTATCGTTGGAATGCTCATGGGTCTCGCATTCATACTAATGCAGGTGAAAAGCCCGATGCTTGTCAGTGTCGGTATGTACCTGCCACTCGAAACAACATTCGCTATTTTCCTTGGTGGTTTGATTAAAGGTCTCGTTGACATATTCGTGAAAAAAGGTAATTATAACGATGCTCAGAGAGCGAGGATAGAAAACACTGGTGTCCTTCTGGCTGCTGGTTTCATAGCAGGCGAGGCGTTAACCGGATTGGGATTTGCCCCGTTCAAAATAGCAAAGATAGATTTGCTTCAGATATTTACTAACGTTCAGGCATATTGGCCCATATCCATTTTGGTTTTGATTGTTATTGGGTACGTAATGATTAAAATTCCGTTAAAGAATGCAGGCAATCCGGATGAACCGGCACCGCCGACAGCGATGATGTAAAATCTCGCAAGTAAATTTTTAATTTGAAGTTCTTTACATACTCATCCGATGATAGAAAATCATCGGATGAGTACATTTTTTTAGCAAAGGCTTCGTCATTTATCGGAAATCCAAAATAACATCAAACTGATAAATTCAGAACGATGTGTTTTTCTAATAAAATATATTTCAAATGAGCGAAAAGAAAAAGAAGCTGACCCGCTATCTTATAGCATTGGTTATTGTTGTTGCATCAGTTTACTTTACTGTCAGAAGAGTTGACTTAGTAAAGCTTTGGCACTATCTGGTTAATGCAAATTACTTTTGGGCTATCGTCCCGATTCCCATTATGCTTTTGTCACACTGGGTAAGAGCTTTGAGGTGGCGAACGATGCTTGAACCTGCAATCGGCAAACGGCATACTTGGAATCTGTTTTCTGCCGTCATGGTCGGATATGCTTTTAATAATATTCTTCCACGCGGTGGTGAATTTTTAAGACCTTACGTTTACTCCAGAAGAGAAAAAGTCTCATTTTCGACACTTTTCGCAACCATAATGCTCGAAAGAGTAATTGACCTTATCACATTATTGCTTCTGTTCGGAGGAGTATTTTTCTTCTTCCGGGAACAACTGAAACAAGCAATACCAAATCTACAAATAGATAAAATTCTTTTACCGACAATTTTGGTTATTGTTGCTCTCATATTTTGCTTCTATCCTCCGTTTGTAAAATTCATGCTTAGAGTGTTTATCAAACCGATTTCCGGTAAATTTTTCGATAAAATTTCAGGAATCTTTGATAGATTCATGGAAGGCTTTACAATATTAAGAAGACCTTCTCAATATGTGAGACTAATTTTGGAATCATTATCAATCTGGCTGTTCTACACTATGCCGATGTTTATTATGTTTTTTTGTTTCAATTTCCAGTCAGTGTATCATCTGGGTTTTGATAATGCGATTCTGTTAATTGTTATATCTGGAATCGGTTTTACTGTGGCTCCCACGCCTGGGGCAATTGGTGTCTATCATTTTCTTATACAAACATCATTAATAAGGCTCTACGGAATATCTGCCGAAGAAGCCCTTGCATACGCAACAGTGACACATGCAATGAACTTCCTGGTTCAAGTAATTGTCGGAGGACTGTTTGTTATGCGAGAAAATATCAAAAAGCTACCACACGAAGAAGATATAAAAGATGAGAAAGATTTAGTTACTTCTCCAGAATAATAAGTTCCACTCTTCTGTTTTGGCTTCTGCCTTCCTCGGTTGAATTGTCGGCTACTGGTCTTGTTTTACCATACCCTTTCGGTGACAGCCTTTTTTTATCAATTCCTTTTGAAGAAATAAACTCCACAACGCTTTTAGCTCTGTTTTCCGAAAGCTTGAAATTGTAATCGTCAGAACCAACATTGTCTGTATGACCTGCAACTTCAATTTTCATCCTTTTATATTCATTCATAAGTTTCACAAGACGGATGAGTTCGGGATAAGAATCGCTATTGAGTTTGGTTTTGTTGAAATCAAAAAATAAATTGTTCATAAGTGCAACAGAGCCTTCTTCTATTGGAACAAGCTGCAAATCCTCCTGAATTTCCGAATATTTATTTGTTTTTGTTGCGTCAATGTTTTTATTAACCGAAATAAATCCCTTTGCTTCAGCTCTGTAACCATATTTATTACCCGATGGAAGTGCAATTTTGTACTCACCGGTTTCGGGATTTGTTCTGGCAACACCGGCTTCTTCACCTGATGGAAGAATTTCATAGTAAACCTCAGCATGAACGGGTTCTTTGGATTTGGAATTAAGCACTTTTCCGGAAATCAGAATAACCGGTTTGGGTTTGAATTTGGAAGGCATGGTCGCACGGAAAATATCTTGTTTTCCAATTGAACCTTCTGAAGAAGAAAAATAGCCATATTCTGCATCAGCAGGAATAAAAAAAGAAATGTCATCGCCAGGTGTATTGAAAGGCGCTCCAATGTTTTCGGGTTTGGTCCATTTTTTCCATGATTTATCTAATCGTCTCGACATGAAAATATCGGCTCCTCCTTTACCTCCGTGACCTTTGCTAGCGAAAAACAATGTCAAGCCATCTGCAGCGAGAAAAGGAGCATCATCATAACTTTTTGTATTAATAGTGGAACCAAGATTCATAGGTTCGGTCCAAATATCATCATCACCAAGAAAGCTAACGTAAAGGTCTACGTCACCATGAGAATCATCTCTTTCGATACCCATAAGGAGAATCTTTTCATTATTGGAAAGAAAAGCCGAAGCAAATTTACTTCTGTTATAGAAATTTTTAATAGGCATTTTCTGAGGATTGCTCCACCTGTCTCCATTTCTGAAGGAAAGTGAAAATCCTTCTCCTTTTTTCTTATAAACATTTCCCAAAAGTAGAACATTGCCATCCGGAGATACGGAACACACAAAATTTTCTTCATCATCATTGAGTGGTTTTCCGACATTTCTTGCTTCAGACCATGAACCATCGGAATTGAGGGTAGAATACCAAATATCCTGTTTATTCTTTTTCCCTGTATTTTTAGGGTGTCCGTCTCGGCAGAAATACAATGTTCTGCCGTCGGGGCTGATAACCGGAGCTATTTCATCATATTGTGAATTAACAGCGGGTCCCAGATTTTCTCTCTCACCTGGATTATCTTTAGCCGAGAGTAAAAAAGAAAGAAAAATAACGAGCAGAAGAGAAATCAGTAAGTTTTTCATTGTTGTTCCTGAATAGTTTCTTAATCAACATTCCAAAGTTATATAATTATCATTTTATAAACAAAAATCTTTTAAAAAAAATTAAAATAATTGCTTTCGTTCAGATTATGAAAAATTTCTTTACCTGTTTTTTGCCTTAAAAATAAAAAAGTTTTGAAAAGACAATAAAAAATCCAAGATTTGTAGTTCTGTTAAAAGTAAAAACGGTGAAACTTTTCCGTTAAGTAATTTCTTTTTGAGGAGACTATGCATTTAAAAAATTTGAAATCATATTTGACTGCAATTATTATTTTTTTAATTCCATTACTTGCAAAAACGC
>Ga0172369_10009809_pt1 | contig 10524 bp, 10 predicted proteins | sample LakKiv25m_FD_114539 | JGI IMG/M metagenome (GOLD analysis project Ga0172369, IMG submission 114539) | Freshwater microbial communities from Kabuno Bay, South-Kivu, Congo - kab_022012_11.25m | ecosystem: Environmental > Aquatic > Freshwater > Lake | place: Democratic Republic of the Congo...
CCGCAATAAGCGCACCAGTCAAGCACGCAGTTGCCCATACGTTTGCACGTGCACGAGTCTCAGCACCCATAATCTGCCCTGCGGCGTAGATAACTCCCGCAAGCACAATCATGAGCATCGCAGCAACCGGAAGAAGGTCTTTGATTCCCCTGCACAGCTCCTTTATTGCGCTCGTAGTGCCGCCCAATATAGAGTTCTGTGCAAAGAGCGCCCCTGCGAGCACCACAAATGCCAAAATTGCATACGTTTTGTTCATTTATACACCTCTGTTTTAACAGATGTCAGCAGCTATCCTCATTCCTGCATCCTCAGTTGGATTGTAAATCATGTTCAGCACAGATGGCGCAATCGCCGCAATCAATACTGCAATAAGCGCACCAGTCAAGCACGCAGTTGCCCATACGTTTGCACGTGCACGAGTCTCAGCACCCATAATCTGCCCTGCGGCGTAGATAACTCCCGCAAGCACTATCATGAGCATCGCAGCAACAGGAAGAAGGCCTTTTATTCCGCCACAGAGTTGGCTGAGCGCGTTTGAAACGCCGCTAAGCGGGCTTTGCGCAAAAAGCATCCCGGCAACCAGCACAAATGCAAAAATAGCGTACATTTTTCTCATTTACACACCTCTTGTGAATATTGTTCCCTATTCTCCCTCAAATGTTTATAAATATTCACCCAAGAGCATGCCAAAAGGTGCCTTTTTCTCCCAAAAGCCCCAAATCCCAGCTTTAGCGCCTATTCGGGCGGCGCGTTTTTCCCCAAAAAGCCGCAAATCCCAAGTTTCAGCACTTTTAGCGAAAGAAGCGCGCATTTTGTGCGCACAGGGCTTATCTCCCCGAAATTAGAAAGCACGTCTTCTCTCTTTATTTTGAGCGCAGCCGTTAGCTTTTTTCCAGCTGCCTTTTCCATCAGCATTGAGCTTGACGCAATGCAAATCGCGCACCCGTGCCCGTCAAATTTTATTTCCTGCAATTTCCCCGCTTTTACTTTCGCGCAAATTGAAATCTCATCCCCGCAAAGCGGGTTCGTATCATGCGCGCAAAAGTCCGCGTGCTCAAGCTTTCCCTTGTTCCTCGGGTTCTTGTAGTGGTCCATGACTTCTTCAACGTATGCCTGCCTATCCATAAAAATCACGCGAGTATGTGTTTAGTTTTCTCAATTGCCCTGCACAGCCTGTCCACTTCCTCTTTAGTATTGTACACATAGAAGCTTGCCCTGCACACCGCATTAACGCCAAGCTGCGCAAGGAGCGGCTGCGCGCACGCATGCCCTGCCCTTATCGCAATCCCCTCTTCATCAAGCAATGCTGCAACATCATGCGGATGCAGCCCATCAACGTTAAATGAAACTACGCCCAGCCTATCCTGCGCATTTTTGCTCCCATAAATCGAAAGCCCGTGAATCTCCGAAAGTTTTTGCAGCGCATATTTAGTAATTTCCCGCTCATGCCTCCTCACATTCTCTATTCCAATTCCTTCCAAATACGAAATTGCAGCAGCAAGCCCGATTGCACCCGCAACGTTTGGCGTTCCCGCCTCAAATTTCCAGGGAAGCGCATTCCAGCTCGCCTCAAACTTCCCAACGCTCTTTATCATGTCCCCTCCATACAGGAAAGGCTCCATTTCCAAAAGCATCTCTTCCTTCCCATACAGCACCCCTATTCCCATTGGCCCAAGCATTTTGTGCGAAGAAAACGCAAGGAAGTCGCAGTCCATTTTTTGCACGTCCACTTTCATGTGAGGAACACTCTGAGCCCCATCCACAACCGCAATCGCCCCATTCTCATGCGCAATTTTGCAGATTTCCTTTGCATCATTAATGCTTCCCATCACGTTGGATGCATGCACAAAGGAAACGACTTTAGTCTTTTTTGAAACGATTTCCCCAAGTTCCCCATAATCCAGCTTCCCGTCTTTTCCAAATCCCACGTACCTAAGCTTCACTCCCTTCCTCTGCAACTGCTGCCAAGGCACAATATTTGAGTGGTGCTCCATGAGCGTGAGCACAACCTCGTCCCCGCTTTTCAAACCCTTTCCAATGCTTCCGGCAACAACGTTCAGGGACTCGGTTGCATTCCTTGTGAAAACAATTTCCTGCATCCCCCGCGCCCCTATAAAAGAAGCAGTTTTCCCGTGCGCCCCCTCGTACATTTCCGTAGCTCGCTCCGAAATCCTATACAAGCCCCTATGCACATTCGCATTCGTGCTCTCATAAAAATTCTTTTCCGCATCTATTACGCACTTTGGCTTCTGCGTTGTAGCCGCATTGTCAAGGTATGCAAGCTTTCGCTCCCTTGAAAAGATTGGAAAGTCCTTTCGCACTTTTGCTGCATTAATTTTAGCTCCCATCCATGCACCTTTCGCTCTTTTTCTTTCAATTCCTTAGCTTTTATCATTGCGCAATTTCCTTTCAACCTTAGCTTTCATCAATGCATTTTTCTATCTCTTTCTCAATTTCTTCCTTTGCCTTTCCCTTGCAATTCTCAAGCATTTTCGCAAAAAATCCCATTGCAACGAGCTTTTGCGCCTCTTTGTCCCCAATCCCACGGCTTTTTAGGTAAAAAATCTCATCCTCATCAAGCTGCCCAACGCTTGTCCCGTGCGACGCCTTCACGTCGTTCGTCTCAATCTCAAGGTATGGAATCGCATCCACGTGGCACCTGTCTGAAAGCATTATGTTCTTTGAATTTAATTCCGATTCGCTCTTCACCGCATTCCTTTCTATGCGCACGCCTCCCTTATAGTCCAGCATTGATTCGTGCGAAAGCGCGCTTTTAGTAAGTATGTCCCCAAACGTTGCAACTGCCGCATGCCTTGTTCCTGTGCGCACCACCATCCTTTCCTTTCCAGTAGGGAAAAATATCCCGAAATTCCTGCAGTTTGCGCCTTCCCCAGCAAGGCTGTTTTTAGCGTGCGCGCACCCAGTTCCCCCAAAGCCCGCAACAAACCATTCCAAGTGCGCATCCCGCTCCACATTCGCGCAAGTTTGCAAGAAGTGCGTTGAATTTTCCGCGTAAGTAGACAAGACGCTTATGCTTGCGTGCGCATTTTCCCCAAGCACAGCTTCTATGGTGCCCATGCTTTCCTTTGCGCCCCTAATCCGTATAAATATATGAGCTGCGGCATTTTTGGCAACAGAAACCAGGACATAAAAATTCCCGCCATCCTTTGCATCCACCTCAATTTCAACTTCAGAATTCTTTGAGCTTATGCCCGCAAAAAGCCCGTCTCCAAAGCGTGCGGCTGCAAAGTATGCAAGCCTTGTTTTCCAAAGCGTTGATGCAAACGCAGAACGTACCACCTCACTCGAAGAAAGTGCGTCTTTGAGCGCAACGGCCTTTGCATTCTTTGCCTTATATGTTAATTTTATTTTTTCATTTGCCTTCTGTTCCTTCCCTATTTCTGCAAGAAGCCTCTCCTCAATTTTCCTTTCCGCATTTTCAGGCATTATTGAATGTGCCGCAGCCTCAAGCTCCTTTCTTTTCTTTGAAATCCAATCCTCCATAAACTCATCTGCTATCCTTACCCGACCGAACCTTCCATTTCAAGTTCTATGAGCTTGTTCAGTTCCACTGCATACTCAAGGGGCAAAAGTTTCGTAATGGGCTCAATGAATCCGCTTATTATCAAATTCACCGCCTGCTGTTCCGTAAGCCCCCTGCTTTGCAAATAAAATAGCTGCTCCTGCGATATCCTGCTTGCAATTGCCTCATGCCCGATATTTACGCGGCTTTCCTTCACGTCCATCTCCGGATAAGTGTCCGAGCGGGACTTGTCGTCTATGAGAAGCGCCTCGCACCGAGAATTTGCCTTTGACCCAACTGCACCCTTTGCGATTTTCAAAAGCCCGCGGTACTTGTTCCAGCCGCCGTCTTTCGCAATGCTTTTTGCAACCACAATGCTTGTTGTGTTTGGCGCAAGGTGGAACACCTTTGCCCCATTGTCCTTTTCCTGCCCTGCGCTTGCAAAAGTGATGTTCAGATGCTCTGCGCGCGCGCCTTTCCCAACAAGCATGCTGCACGGATAAAGCATTGTCTTGCCGCTCCCAAGCGTGCCGCCCACCCATTCCATGAGCGCATCCTCATAAACAATCGCCCGTTTCGTATTGAGGTTGTACACATTCTTGCTCCAATTTTGTATTGAAGTGTATCTCACGCGGCTCCCTTTTTTCGCAAATATCTCCACAACAGCGGAATGCACCGAGCGCGTGTCATATCGGGGCGCAGAGCACCCCTCAATATAATTTATCTCGCTTCCCTCTTCCGCAATTATAAGCGTGTGCTCAAACTGCCCCTCGCCAGGGTAGTTCATCATGAAGTATATTTGCAGCGGCATTGGGACTTTTACTCCTTTTGGAACGTACACAAAGCTCCCGCCGCTCCAAAGCGCGCCGTGCAGCGCAGTGAATTTATTGTCCGCAGCAGGCACGCACTTTGTCATGAAATATTCCTTCACAAGTTCGGGGTATTCCTGTACAGCAGTGTCCGTATCAACAAACACCACTCCCATTGCCTCAAGGTCTTTGCGTATTTTGAAATACCTTGTTTCGCTGTCGTACATCGCCCCTACGCCCGCAAGGAATTTCTTTTCAGCCTCAGGAATCCCCAATTTGTCAAAAGTGTCCTTAATGTAAGGTGGGACCTCTTCCCATTTGTTTGTTTTTTCACCTTCGGGCTTTATGTACGGCCAGATGTTCTCAATGTCAAGCGCGCTTAAGTCCGCGCCCCACGTTGGCATGGGCTTTTTGCGGTATATCCTAAGGCTCTCAAGCCTTTTCTGCAGCATCCAGTCCGGCTCCCCTTTCAAAAGCGAAATTTCAGAAATGTGCTCTTCAGTAAGCCCCTGCTCCACCCGCACTGCGTAGGGCGCAGTCTTGTTCCCCTTTGCCCGCTTGCCCACGAGCCCCTTTTCAAGCGCATTTATGTTCGCATCCATAAGAATAACCCGCACCGCTGCAATTATGAATTACTTTTTCGTTTTCACAGTTCCGGTTTTTCCCGTTTCCATTCCCGCATAACCCGTTCTCTCAAGTTCTTGCGCAAGCTTTGCGCCGCCGGATTTCACAATCCTCCCATCCACCATTACGTGCACAAAGTCCGGCTTTACGTATTTCAATATCCGATGATAGTGCGTGATTATCACTATCCCCAAAAAGGGGTTTTTCAATTTCTCAATGCCCTTTGCAACGGTCTTTAGCGCATCAATGTCAAGCCCCGAGTCTGTCTCATCCAGTATAGCGAATTTGGGCTTTAGCATGGACATCTGAAGTATCTCGCACCTTTTTTTCTCCCCGCCGGAAAACCCTTCGTTCAAATACCTGTATGCAAATTCCTTTTTCATTTTCAGAAGCTTCATGTGCTTCTCAAGTTCGGAGTTGAATTCCATGCTTGAAATCGGGGTTTCCCTTCTCTGGTTTATCGCGGTGCGCAGGAAATTCGTGAGCGTTACTCCGCTTACCTCAAAGGGATACTGGAAGGAGAGGAAAATCCCCTCGCGCGACCTCTCATCAGTGGGCATCTCAAGCACGCTCTTCCCATCAAGAAGCATGTCCCCGCCTTCCACCTTGTATTTCGGGTTTCCCATTATTGCATTTGAGAGCGTGCTTTTTCCCGAGCCGTTTGGCCCCATTATGGCGTGCACCTGCCCCTGCTTTATCTTAAGGCTAAGCCCCTTTAGTATCTCTTTTCCCTCTACGCTAACGTGAAGGCTTTTTACCTCAAGTTCCATTGCACGCACCCGCTTACTTTATGCAGTATTTGTAAGGATAGTGCGTGTCGTCGAGCATTTTCTGCTGCCTCATGAGCTTGCATATCTCGCATATGCCGTCGTTTAGCGTCTTGTGCGGGTTCTTGCTCTTAAGCAGCTTGTCCGCAAGCTTCTTTATCGCAGCCGCAACCTTCTTGTTTGAGGTTATTTTCTGCAAATTCTTGCCCCTCTTGCCCTTTATGTACTGGGAGATTGCGGGCTGCGTAATATCCAAAAGCTCGCACGCGTAAAGCTGCGTTATCTTCCTTCCCTTCACAAGCTCTATTGCGAGCGCCGAGCGCACCGCCGGGAGCGCGTGCGCGACTACTATTTCACAAAATACTGCCATCCAAACCACCTCAACTTAATAACAACGTTATCATTTAACAACGTTATATTTAAAACCCTTTCCTTCCTCCCCTTTTGCTCCCCTTCCCCATCTCCTTTTGCCTTAAAGCGAAAGCATTTATATTCCACCTGCATTATCCAAGCGGTGTTTATGGCAAAGTTCGTGGCAAAGAAGAAGCCTCTTAGGCAAAAATCCCATTCACAGAAGGTTTCCCGGCAGGCGGGAATCCAAACTCGCAATGCAGCTTATTCTTCATCACAACAACCGCTTCGCGAGCAGCCCACTTCCCCTGTATTTGGCACTTTTGAGGTAAAATCCGGCCTTGCCCAGATGCTCAAGGGCGGCGTGATAATGGACGTTGTGAACGCTGCGCAGGCACGGATTGCAGAGGATGCGGGCGCGTGCGCAGTAATGGCGCTTGAGCGCGTTCCCTCAGACATAAGAAAGGAGGGCGGGGTTGCACGCATGTCCGACCCCACAATGATAAAGGACATCATTTCCGCAGTGAGCATTCCGGTAATGGCGAAATGCCGCATAGGGCATTTCGCAGAGGCGCAGATACTCCAAGCACTTAACGTAGATTTCATAGACGAAAGCGAAGTCCTTACTCCTGCGGATGAGCAGTTCCACATAAACAAGCACAATTTCACTGCCCCCTTTGTGTGCGGTGCGCGAAATTTAGGCGAGGCTCTTCGCAGAATACACGAAGGAGCCGCAATGATGCGCACAAAAGGCGAAGCAGGCACAGGCAACATCGTTGAGGCTGTTCGGCACATCCGCTCCATAAATTCCGCAATCGCATCCCTTTCAAACAAGCGCAACATAGAATATGCGAACCTTGCGCGTGAAATGCGCGTCCCATACGAGCTTGTAATTACAACTGCAAAGCTCGGCAGGCTCCCAGTAGTGAATTTCGCGGCTGGGGGAATCGCAACCCCTGCAGACGCATCCCTTTGCATGCAGCTTGGGTGCGACGGGGTATTTGTAGGAAGCGGCATTTTCAAGTCTTCTGACCCGGAAAGGCGCGCAGAGGCAATAGTGAATGCGGTTGCAAACTATGCGGACGCAAACGTTCTCGCATCCGTATCCGAAGGGCTTGGTGAGCCCATGCGCAGCCTTGACATAAAGGACATCCCGCCCAACCAAAGGCTTTCGCACAGGGGAGTATAAGAAAATTTAAGAAAAGGTATGCTTATGAGAATTGGAATTCTTTGTTTGCAGGGGGATTTTGCAGAACACTCGCAGGCAACGCTTGCGGCAGCGTATCGCCTTAACATTCCATGCACGGTTGTTCCCGTGCGCGCAAAGGAGCACCTTGAGGGGCTTGACGGCCTCATTATACCCGGCGGCGAAAGCACCACAATCGGAAAGCTTCTTGTGCGAAACGGAATGCTCTCGCAGATTTCAAAAATCCCGAAAATATTCGGAACGTGCGCAGGCGCAATAATGCTTGCAAAGCGCGTAGAGGGCGCAATCCCCGGGCAGCATTTCCTTTCCCTTATGGATATCGGAGTAAAGCGCAACGCATACGGTTCCCAAACAAGCTCTTTCCAGATGCGCCTCAAAACAGAGCTTGGGGACGTTGATGCGGCATTCATACGCGCGCCAGCAATGAATTCCATAGGGCAGCACGTGAAGCCCCTTGCATACAAGGACAATGAAGTGGTTGCAGCATACGAGCACGTTGGCGACAAGCATTACCTTGCGTGCACCTTCCACCCCGAGCTTTCAACAACGCTCTTCCACGAATTTTTCCTTCTCTTGGGTAAGTAATATGGACATTGTTGGTTTGTGTTCAATATGCGGCAAGCCTGCGAGCAGAAGCTGCGCCATGTGCGGAAAAATTACCTGCAACTTTTGCATGGAAAAAGGAATATGCAACATGTGCATGCAGGGAAAGCGGTAAACGAGCTTTGTGCGCATTTCAATTCAGAGTAGAAGGTGAAAAAGTGTTTTTATTTGAAGCAACCGTAACATTAACTGAGCCCAAACAGGGCAGGAAAAAGCAAAACGACTTGAAGGAGATAGTTCCTGTTCATATTGAAAATTACCATAATGCGCGTGAATTGGAGCTGGCTGCTATTAATTTGTTAAAAATGAATCCCAACACCAAAAATCGTGAAATTTATGCCCATGCAATCAAGTATTATCGGGTGGCACAAAAATCAGAAGCCAACTCTTCAAGAAAGGAAGAACTTGGAAAAAAAATAATGGATGCTTACGTGCGGTTGAATAAGCTAGATGTGTGCAAAAGCGCATCTTCAGCAAACATGACTCAAAGCGAAATATATATCCTGGCGCTTCAAAATACATTGCATCAGGCTCAAACAGAAAGCGAGAGAAATTACGTAAATGCTGAATTGGCTGACGCTCTTAACCCACTAGAATCATATTTTTCTAATGGAAAAATGGACAAAATTTTTGAAGAGCAAAAATCATGGGTGCTACACAATTTTTTCTGGATTCTATCAGACAGGCTTATTGCTGCCGGATTTGACAAATCGGCCGTTAATGAAATTATTCATGAAAATCATGGAGAAATTCGACAGAGGATTCAAGAGTTTATGCAAGCCGCGTACATAGTACATGGAAAACAAGAGCATCCGTTTTATGGAATGGTTATAGACCAAGATAACATCATGCTTCAATCGTATGAGCTGCTTAAAATATCCAAGTATTACGGGGATTTTGAGAAGAACGTCAGGGACACACTGATGCATGAACTAATCCATTTTCTCCAACCTAAACATAAGCGTATATACGGGGACCTATATTCTATGCTCGTTTTATCTGAAGGAGGTGCGGAATGCATATCAAATTCGATTCTTCAGCTTAATGGCGGGAAAGTTACTTATCATTCGCACGACGTAATCCTTTCATATGTCCTCTGGGACACCAAGAACTCGATATCCTTGCAAAAAGGGTTTCTTGAATTCAGCCTCATTGGTTTTCTTGATAATAACCTCTATGGTCTCCCTGATCAAGCTTCAATGCCATTGCACGAAAAATTGGCCAAATTCCTGCAGGCATTTGAAACAGAGTTCAATGCTTTACAGGCTTCATGCCAAACTGGTGCAAGCGATAATGAAATGGCGCTTAAGCTGCTTTCAAACGGAAAACTTCGGAAAGGACTTAAGTTCTTGTCGCGCGCATCATTCTCAACTGAAGAGAATGTAAAAAAAGTTTTTTCTGATAGTCTCAAAATTGCTGTGGAGAACAAAAAGTAGTTGCAAGATGCATTATTTAAGCGGATTGCTCTAATTCAGCTTCCCGAAGCCCGCCAGCCTCCATCTCTGCCCCATCCTTCTGCACAGCGCGACCTTGCTTTTTTTCTCGGCGCAAATCGCCCGTTTAAGTTTGAGGAATACGCTTGTCCCTTTCAATTTCACAATTACTCCTATCGTAGTGGCAGTGCCCACGCTCACAACAAGGGGCTCTCCCATTTTAAGAGCCGGATTGTCAAACCCTTCCCTCTTCAAAAGCGTATATTCAAGCTCAATATCAGAAAGAACAGGCGGCAATGTCCCTGGCTTGCCCACAAGGTTACCAGCAAGCGAATCTGATTTTGTAAGCGACGGGTCAAGCAATGTCCCAATTCCAATAAGCCCACCTGGCTTTACGTTTTTCACATTTTCCTTTCCTGCTGCAAGCGCATGCACTTTCACTATAATTGGCTCCACAACTTCCTTTTCCTTTACTTTTTTGGAAATCCCAGGGCGTATCTCAACTGAGTCCCCCACGTTCAGCTCTCCCTGTATTAAAGAGCCACCCAGCACTCCGCCCCCCAGCTTAGAAATTGCAGTCCCAGGCTTGTTTATGTCAAACGAGCGCGCAACGTACATCCTTGGCGATGCGTTCGGGTCGTGCTTGGGGGTTTTTATATGCTCCTCAATGGTCTTTATCAAAACATCTATGTTGGATTTGTAATTCGCAGAAATGGGTATGATTGGCGCCTTTTCCGCAACAGAGCCCTTAAGGAATTCCCTTATCTGCTTGTAATTCTCAACCGCTTTCTCAGGTGGCACAAGGTCAATTTTGTTCTGCACTACTACAATGTTCTTTATCCCCAAAATGTCCAGCACCATCAAATGCTCCAAGCTTTGCGGCTGCGGGCATTTCTCATTCGCCGCAATCACAAGAAGCGCGCCATCCAGTATGCTGGATGCCGCAATAGTAGTAGTCATCAAAGTTTCATGCCCAGGCGCATCCAAAAAAGAAACGTTCCTAAGGAGAGTGGTTTTCCCGCCGCACTTCTCGCATTTTTCGCTTATTCCGTAAGCGTCTTCCCCGCATTTTTCGCATTTGTAAAAAGCAGCATCCGCATATCCAATCTTAATCGTAATTCCCCTTTTTAGTTCCTCGCTGTGCGTGTCCGTCCATTTTCCTGTGAGTGCTTTTGTAAGGCTCGTTTTTCCGTGGTCAACGTGCCCG
>Ga0172369_10009812_pt1 | contig 10521 bp, 5 predicted proteins | sample LakKiv25m_FD_114539 | JGI IMG/M metagenome (GOLD analysis project Ga0172369, IMG submission 114539) | Freshwater microbial communities from Kabuno Bay, South-Kivu, Congo - kab_022012_11.25m | ecosystem: Environmental > Aquatic > Freshwater > Lake | place: Democratic Republic of the Congo...
ATGCTTTTTGCTATTTGCCTGGCCGATTCAGTTTTTCCACAGGCTTTTACGCCACGTATAAGCACTGCCCCCGAAGCGTTTAGCTTTCGGATTAACTCACTGTCTGATATACGTTCTTTGTAAATCATGGATCATCTTACCACGCAAATGTAATGTAATTTTACATTTTATAGGGATTTTGTTTTACATAATAATAGTATATCGGTTTACACTTATCACGGATATTTCTGGCAATTATTTGTCAAGTAATTTCCAATCCTCAATGAAACTTGACGATTCTAAATGGTCCTTGTTCAATTATAATCACCGTCAGATTTTCGGCCTTCCTGCTGAACAGCAATATTTTTGGTAATAATCTTTATGACCATGCCCGGGGCAGAAACATCGCCCGGATCTCCAGCCATTGTACCTATTTGTTGAATCAACTCACCGGGAATGGTAATGCTATTCCTTGTCTTTGCTATTTTGTCAGAAATATCAATGGCTCTGTCTGACAATAAATCCTGTGCATACAATTTGATGTTGCGGGGGAGGCGTTGATTGAATTCAAGTGTTAAGGATTCATAATATCCGAAAATGCCAATCGGCTTATTCAATTCAGCATCTTTCAATGTGATGGCAGCCTTTGGGTGGATCCAGCTTTGCGTAGGTGTAACCCTGCCTTCAGTTGCAATTGCAATTGCGCCATTCTTAAATTTAGAAGCCATCACGTAAGGTGCCAGGCCATTGCAACGAACCTCGGGAAGTGGAATATTGCGCGACATTATAGCCGGAGCACTTTGTCTTATCATCTTTCCATGTGCAGGCTTATACCAGGTGTCGCTTTCCTGAAAAACAATGCTGTCTATAAGATTGTGCCTGGAAAACTGATATGTGCCATAGCCGGATGGCATTGGTGGTGCAATTCGTTGCCATAATGCAAATCGGTCCATTTCATTCAGTCGCAAGTCTACATGGCGTTCGCCGGAGATTTGCAAATGGAAGTCTTTGCCTTTGTAAATCCTGGGCGTTTTCATGGGATGTCGTTTAGCTGCTGCAAGCAACCCCAATGCTGCGGCGATGTTACAATCGTCCTGAGCATTTAGGAATGCTGTATAATTTGCATTTCCAGCTGTTTGAACAAGGATGTCGTGTATTCTTTGCAGGGTGGTGGTGCTCACCAGCAGAGGCGCTGCATCATACGTTCTGAATACATCTGTATTTTTCAGAACGTCTAATGTTTTATCAACTTTTTCAGTTGCACTATTTAGCGATGCCGTCAGTTTTTGCGAAACAGCTTCCTCTCTGTTGTACACAGATGGGTACAAGGACAATCCGGGGATATCCCATTTAGGATTTAACGGTCCGGCGCCTGTAATATGTTCCAGTATTAGCTGAGGGTAAATTTCACGCTTAATTTTGGTGGCGTAATAATGATCAATATCGCCTCCATCGATTTTCCAATATTCAATACCAGCATATTTACTCCACTCAACAAAAACGCGCATTTCCGCCTCCGTCACGTTCCCTCTGACCCACAGTCCAAGCCCTTTCCAGCCTAATGCTTTGATGTCAAGGTTCATTTGCCTGATCCTGTCCTTAGGCTCCAAATGAGCATATCTTGGAAAGTCAAGGGTATCCATTCTTAAGGTGAAAAAAGTGTTGACGGGAATTCTTTTGTTCTGCCAACCATGGTCAATTACAAAGTAAAAATCCCCCCTTGTTTTTGGAAGCATGATTTGTGCCATTCCATTAATGCCAAAAACGCTCTCTTCATTGAGTTCATCTCTTGCTGCAGCATTTGAAAATACATTTTCAGCATCTGGGTTTCTGACTTCCAGCCCTTTCAGAATCAGGTAGTTTTGCCAATACCAGGTGCACCAGTAATTGGGAGCTGAACCAGGTTCAGCCGGAACAAGGTTTATGATCTTATCCCTTGAAGTGAGGCCCAGCAGGATGGGCGTAAACAGAAGTGCTATTATTGCATTTTTCATATTTTTATTTTTAGTGCGCTGGTTAAGGGATGTCTTTGTCGGTAAGCATTCAGTGAACCCCGTCTTTTAAGATCCAACCTGCCGAATAGTTTTGTCGGCAGTTACCAACCAGATCTGGCTATTCACGATGTTGACCGAGCAGACATTCAAAGCGATTTACGACGATTATCTGGAGTCCGGATTATCCATCCGGGCCTATTGTACGAACCAGGGGATGAACGAGTCCAAATTTTTTTACTGGCAGCGCCGGCTGAAGAACCATCCTGGATCGCGCCAAGCGATCCAGGTACATGAGCACCTGGTTTAAGGGATGTTAGGGGCATGTTATCTTTTTTTTGATTAGTTCGCTCAGCCATTGACTATCTTCTATTTGATTCTCTATCAAAAAACTGTTTTTTGCCCCGGGGTAAGGCGGAGCTTCTACAGGATTACCGATAAATTTCCTTCCAACCTAAGTTGGTTTGATGAAAAGCTTATTGTCACAGATGAGCCCAAATATTTTCCCATCCAAATAAATACCATATTCGCCAAACATCTTTTTGGCCGTGATTTCACCGACGCCGTTAATCTGATCCATTATGAAATCAACAAAGTTCTGATTTGATGCCATCTGTTATCATTTTTTAATTCTTATTTCGGGTTGTTGGCGTAATGACATTCTGTTTCCCACTAAGGCTCATTAGGAATTGTTAACAAATAATATTTACGTTTTATATTTTTTTGGTTTTATAGTATAGTTCCATTCGCCATAAAAAGAATGAGGGAATAGGTTAACCAGTTTAAGTTCCTCATCCGTGACAGTTATTCCCTTTTGGTAATTAATTACCGGAACCGGTCTCGTCCTTTGACCTGCAGCGGAGATCACATTACCCAGAAGAATCAGGATAATTAGGAATTTTTTCGTGGCTTGGTTCAGCTTATGGTGATCAATATTTAAATATACCAACCGCTATCCGAATTTCAATTTATCGGTTCCTTTTGTCCACGAGGGGTAACCTTTCTATTATTAAAACCACTAAACCGACCCGTCATTCCGAGGGAACCGAGGAATCCGTTTCAATCGAAAAGAACCACTTTCTGCGTATAACTCTTCCTCAAAACATCATCCGGAACAGATGGGATATAAGCGGAAAGGGTTCCCGGATCGGCTTCACCCAGGTATCTGACATACACGCATTCGGTCCGGAGCTTGCCTCCCCCTGAAAGGAGCAGGGAAGAATGAATGCATGTCGTTCCGGCCTTCAGGTTCACAAGGAAGCCGGCCGAGGTCATCTCAGGGGTAATTGCCATATTTTCAGTGATATTGCCCGCGGTCAGTTCTGCGCTGATGATCGGCAGGTCCTGGTCGCCCTGTTTGTTTTCCACTATCCTTTTACCTGACTCCACCGGCCAACGGCTGAGGTTTATCTCATACTTGCCGTCACGGTCGACATGGACCACCCAAATGTTCTGTCCATTTCTGGAGTATGAATCATGGGCATAAAGGGTGGTCGGATTTTCATGTTCCGAACCGACATGGATTTCGGCATACCAATTGGGTTGCGGCGCATTCACATCCCACCACTTCTCGTATCTGGAATACAAATCCCTGACAACCTCGGGATAGGCCGCGGCAAGGTCAATGTGCTGTCCGGGATCTTTTTTAATGTCATAAAGCTCATCCTTTTCGCGCCTGACCAGGCGCCACCTTTCGGTCATCACCTGATACTCCTTGTCCTTAACCGGAAATTCAACCCGCTGGTTATGGGTAATAATGGTTCTGTCGGGATCACCGTTGGCTTCGCCTTTTAGCAGCGGGGCCAGGCTTTGTCCGTCAAAGTCCAGATTTTCAGATGTTTTCAGATGGCAGAGATCGATCAGGGTGGGCATGACGTCAATATGAGCCGAAAGAGCATCGATATCTTTTCCTCCGCCGATTCCTCCAGCGGGCCATCGGATGAAGAACGGGACCCGGTGCGCATTTTCGTATCCCCATATCTTTCCACCTCGCATCCCGGCACTATACCCTTCCTTCGGGTACCCTGTTTCAAAATCCATGTCGATCCCTCCAAACCAGGGGCAGGGTCCGTTATCGGTCATAAATATGACAATAGTATTATCTTCAAGGCCAAGGTTTTTCAGCTCCTTTTTCAGCATGGCAAAATCCTCGTCCAATTTGGTCACCATGCCGTAATAATGCGCCAGGCGGTCGGATAGCCGGTCTTTATAAGGGGTGGCATAAGTTTCATCCACCCGCAGCGGGGCATGCGGCACATTGGTCGCCAGGTAGCAGAAGAACGGTTTGTTCCTGTTTTTCCGCATGTAATTGACCGCTTCGGTAAACCACACGGTATTGCAATAGCCGTCGTATTCCTGGTCCTCGCCATTATGGACGTAAGTACCATCGAAGTAATCATTATTCCAGTAATTGGGATTACCAGTCACACCTCCACCACGGTGAACGAGCGATTCCTTAAATCCCCTGTCCATGGGCCTGAAAGGGTAATTCTCCCCCAGGTGCCATTTCCCGAAGATGCCGGTCTCATATCCGTTTTCCCGGAATAGATCGGCCAGAGTAGGAAGCCCCTCCCGGAGCAGCGACCGGCCACCGATGGTATGCCATACCCCCGCCCTCAGGGAATAACAACCTGTCAAGAGTGCCGACCGGGAAGGAGAACAGCAGGGATCCACGTGAAAATTGGTAAACCGCACGCTCTCACCGTAGAACTTATCGAGGTTGGGGGTCGAAACGTATGGATTGCCATTGCAGGCAAGATCCCCGTATCCCTGGTCATCCGTCAGTATCAGCAAAACATTTGGCGGAGCTTTGGTACAAGATTGAAATACAGGCGCAAACAGCATGAGGGGCATGAACTTGAAACCCCATTTTAATCCATTTTGATAAAAGCCCGGGTTGCTTCTCATCGGATGTATTGTGTTGGGTCGACTTGGCCAATTGAATTTAAATATAGCAAGAGGAATTGTAATTGACCTCGGGGGTTCCAGGAGCTTGTCTTTCGGTCAATCAGGCAGATCGGTTTTTGTATATATTTAGGAATCCAAGATTTATTTCTTACCCATGATTCGCAAATTCACTTTCAGGGCAGCATCCATATTGGGACTGGGGGCAATCGCCTCCGGGTCGATGCCGGATCAACATCCGAACTTCCTTTTTATCCTGGCTGATGATCTGGGTTGGATGGATGTGGGCTTCAATAACCCGGATTGCTTTTACGAAACCCCCAACTTCGACCGGTTGGCGTCCCAATCCGTCAGATTTACCAATGCCTATGCGGCTTGTCCGGTTTGTAGTCCCACCCGGGCCAGCATCCTCACAGGCAAATACCCGGCACGGTTGCGGACGACTGATTATTTTGGCGCCATACAACCCGAGGCAGCCAAAAAACAACCCAATTACAACAGGCCCTTATATCCCGCGCCCTATCTGGAACAGCTACCTCTTGAGGAAAAGACCATCGCTGAGGCTCTCAAGGAGGCCGGCTATTCAACTTTTTTTGCAGGCAAATGGCACTTGGGCCCGGAAGGTTACTGGCCAGAAAATCAGGGATTTGATGTAAACAAGGGCGGGTGTGACAGTGGAGGACCCTATGGTGGGAATAAGTACTTCTCTTCCTATGGAAATCCAAGGCTGGAGGATGGCCCAGTAAGGGAGCACCTGCCCGACCGGCTTGCCACTGAAACGGTACGGTTTATAAAAAGCCATCAGGATGGGCCGTTTCTTGCGTACCTCTCATTCTATTCAGTCCATACCCCATTGATGGCCCGTGAGGATTTGAGGTTGAAATATGAGCAAAAGAAATTATCCGCACCGGCGGACGCCTGGGGACAAGAAGGCGAGCGGAAAGTGAGGCTTGTGCAGAACCATGCCATTTATGCGGGCATGGTGGAGGCCATGGATCAGGCAGTGGGCAAGGTTCTGGATTATCTGAGGGAGTGCGGTCTCGACCAAAACACGATCATTATCTTTATGTCTGATAACGGGGGTCTCTCCACCTCCGAAGGCCATCCCACCAGCAATCTTCCCCTGCGTGCGGGGAAGGGATGGCTTTATGAGGGCGGTATCCGGGAACCGATGCTGATCAGATGGCCACAGAAAATTCATCAGGGGATCGTTTGCGACCAGCCCGTAATCAGTACTGATTTTTATCCTACCATTCTGGATATCGCCGGGCTCAGACTCCAACCGGATCAACACCGGGATGGGCTGAGCATGGTTCCCTTGATGACAGGCAAAGCAAAACCGGAATCTAAAAACCATCAGGAGCGGGCCCTGTACTGGTTTTATCCCCATTACGGGAACCAGGGAGGCCAGCCCGGAAGCGCAATTCGCAAGGGGAAATATAAACTGATCGAATTCTTTGCTGACGGAACACAGGAATTGTATGATCTGTCTGCCGATATCAGTGAAAAGAATAACCTCGCTGAAAGTATGCCCTCCGTCCTTCAGGAGCTTTCAGATCAGCTTCACCGCTGGCAGAAAGAGGTGGAGGCTGTATTCCCCGAACGTGTGGCTCGATGAATTTGAATCCACTACATTAGTGGAGAAATCAATCAAAAAATCAAATTGAAACCCCTGCTATTTCTGGTTGTATCAGCCATGGTTTTACTTTCTCCAAATCAGGTGGCTTTTTGCCAGACTGATGCCAACACAAAGTATAAGGGCATCGCCATTTATATTGATTATCCCGATGTACCGGCCTGGGTAACGCCTGAGCGGCTCGACAGCCTTCTTAACGGCAGGAGTTACCAGGAAGAGGGGGCAGCAAGGAGCTTCAGGAAATATTGGTATGAGCAATCCAGGAGAAATGTCGATTTTACACATGATATATTTTTCTTCAGAGCCCCGCAGCCTTCAACTTATTATGAATCAATTACCTGGCAAGAGGGGATTTTGCTTTGGAAAGATGCGCTGGAATGGATCATCGCACAAAATCCGCAGTACGATTGGCGCACTCTGAGTATCATTGATGATAGTTTTGACAAGCCAGTTAAGGGTGGATTAGCCTCTGTAATGATCATCAGCTCAAAATGGGGCCCTGCGGGAATAGGTGCTTCCCATGGACCGAACTGGACCCTTTCGAACGGTGTCAAAGTGAATACGATTTATGGTTCTGTCCTTAAATCACCCTGGGACACCACTCCGGTAAACCTGTTTATGAACCTCCACGAATCGGGTCATGGAATCTTCAATTTTCCGGATACATATGATACCGATGGCGGGGCAGCCCATTCCGGCGGAACCGGTTTTTACAGTCTGATGTCAGGAGGATTGCCCGATGTTGAACCCATCGGCGGCCCATTTCTGTCCCAGTACAAATGGGGGATGTCTGTTGAGCCCCAGCCGGGAACCACAACAATTACCTTAAAAGCAGACGGGGATAGCGTGGTGGTTATGCGAAATCCTTACGACCCCTATGAATATTTTACCATAGAGGCGCGTAAAAGGTCGAACACTGGGAATTCACTATTTCCGGCTGCGCTGGGATTGCTCATCTGGCATACCGATTCCAAGGTTTTTACCTCAAACCGCCTGTCGGATATGACCCCTTTAAAACACTACCGTAATTCAATCGAGCAGGCAGACGGGAAGTTTGAATTGGAGACATCGGCCACCAACCGGGGAAATATCGGGGATATTTATCGTCCGGGTAACAAATTTACCACCGATTCAAAGCCGGACACGAAATGGTGGGATGGCCTTGCATCGGGAATTGAGGTCACCGACATCCAATTTGTGGGAACCGACCAGATCAATTTTACCATAACGGTTCCGGAGCCTTCCGGCCGCCTGCCCCTTATACCTCAAACCGACTGGAGGCTGGTTTCAGCCCCTCCTTCTCAGAACGGTTATCAGGCTTTCAAAGCTTTCGATGGAAATTTCAGCACCTATTACCATGTTCCATGGGGAAATTCTTATCCAAGGCCTCATGATTTCATAATCGACCTGGGTCAGGAATACGAGATCAATGAATTCTATTATACCGCAAACACCAATTGGATTGCCCCATGGGAAGGGCGGGTGGCCGATTATAAGATCTACCTGGGCACGGATGGTGTTTCCTGGGGCACACCGGTTGCTTCCGGAACCTTTTTTTACACCGAACTTACCCAGTATGTGCTTTTTGCTAAAAGTCAGGGCAGGTTCCTCAGGTTCTCCTGTTCAAATTCCTGGTTAGGTGATGGAAGCCTTACTGATATGAGAACCTCCATTGCGGAGATTGGTCTGAGAGGTTCAGGAATGCCATCCGGGGTCCCTGATAAGGGACAAATATCGATGAGGCTCTCCCTGTATCCAAATCCGGCAACGGATCTGCTCTATGTTCAAACCACAAGCCACCAGGAAGCCGTTGTCGGGATATACAATCTGAATGGCAAATTACTGATAACGGAGACGTTTGCAGGAAAAACAGGATTAGACATATCCGGGTTGCCTGCCGGTTATTACTTTGCCAGATTGATAACAGAGACGAACATCGAAATTGGTAAATTCATAAAAAATTAATCGTTAATGAAGCACTTGACGATATTGTTAACCATACTGGTGGGTATTGCAATGGGCAATCTATCCTGCCAGAAAACTTCTTTGTCAGGGGATCTGGAGAAAAACTTTTTGAGTCCGCCGGAATCCGCAAAGCCAGGGGTTTACTGGTATTTTCTGGATGGCAACCTCAACGGAAAGGAGATGACTGCCGATCTGGAATCGATGAAAGAGGCCGGCATCGGAAACCTGGTGTTCCTGGAGGTGGAAATCGGAAGTCCGCCGAAAGGCCCGGTTGCCTTCATGAGCCCACAATGGCAGGAGCTGTTCGTGCAGGCAGTGAGGGATGCGGAACGTCTGGGAATCGATATCACCCTGGGGATCGGACCGGGCTGGTGCGGTAGCGGAGGTCCCTGGATCAGGCCCGAAATGGCCATGCAGCATCTGGTGTTCAGTTCAGTTGAGGTCAAAGGACCCGCGAATTATTCGGGTACGCTACCGATACCTGAGCAGCGATCCACCCAGTTTCACAATATGGCCGATCCGTTTTATGAAGATGCGGCGGTACTGGCTTTTCCATCCCGTTCGCCAGTGATCAGCGACGTGGATGAAAAGGCGCTGTATATCCGGAGTCCCTATTCGATATGGAAGAACGTCAAGACCTATTTGCCGGCACCGGCTCAATACCAGGAACCCGGACCGGCGGGCGTGATCCGGCCGGATGAGATCATCGATCTGACAGGCCTTCTGAAAGCCGGCGGAACATTGGAATGGAAGATTCCTGAGGGGGAGTGGACCATCATCAGGATGGGAAAGAGGGTCACCGGGGCCAGCAGCCGGCCTGCACCATCCACGGCATTGGGACTGGAGTGCGACAAGTTTGACACCAAGGCCCTGGAATACCATCTAAATCAATATGTTGGAAAACTGCTGGAGAAAATCGGCCCGCGTGCAAAGGAACACGGATTGACCACCCTGCACCTGGATAGCTGGGAATCGGGAGCCCAAAACTGGACCGGATCCTTTCTGGATGAGTTTGCCAAACGACGCGGGTATGATGCCAGGCCGTGGCTGCTGACCTATACCGGGAGGGCAGTCGAGAGCCTGGAAAAATCGGAGCGGTTCCTTTGGGATCTGCGCTTGACCGGCCAGGAACTGGTGCTCGAGAATCATGCGGAAGAAGTGAAAAAATATGGCCGCAAGAATGGATTGTCGCTTTCGGTCGAACCATACGACATGAACCCCGCAGGAGACCTGGATCTGGGAGCGGTAGCCGATGTGCCGATGGCCGAGTTCTGGAACAATTCCGTGAATTCCGCCTACAGTTGTTTTGAATCCACATCCATTGCCCATGTGATGGGGCGTCCGATCGTTTCTGCCGAGGCGTTCACCTCCGTCGGCGGGTTGGATGCCTACCCCTGGTCGCTTAAGAATCAGGGCGACTGGGCATTTTCCGTAGGTATCAACCGTTTTGTGTTTCATACGTTCGCCCACCAGATTCTGGGCGACGAATATAAGCCCGGGATTTCCTTCGGACCCTACGGGGTGCATTGGCACCGGAACCAGACCTGGTGGCCGATGGCCGGAGCCTATCACGAATACCTAACCCGCTGTTCGGAACTGCTTCGTCAGGGTGTTACCGTCTCCGATATCCTTTACCTGACTCCCGAAGGAACGCCTCATATCTTCATGCCGCCGCCATCCGCACTGGAGGGGAAGGGCGTGCTGGCCGACAAAAAAGGACACGGTTTCGACGGTTGCTCGCCAAAGATGCTGATGGAGAGGGCCGAGGTAAAGGATGGACTCATCACTTTTCCCGGCGGAACCTCCTACCGGCTGATGGTCCTGCCGCAATCCGAAACCATGACTCCTGTGCTGCTGGCTAAAATCCGCGACCTGGTGAACGCCGGAGCAACCATCCTTGGCAATCCGCCTATGAAATCGCCCAGTCTGATGGGCTACCCGGCATGCGATGCGGAAGTCATGAACTTGGCGAAAGAGCTATGGGGCGGAACGGAGGTGCCACAGACGGCTACCATCCGAAGCTTTGGAAAAGGAATGATCCATTGG
>Ga0172369_10009815_pt1 | contig 10519 bp, 6 predicted proteins | sample LakKiv25m_FD_114539 | JGI IMG/M metagenome (GOLD analysis project Ga0172369, IMG submission 114539) | Freshwater microbial communities from Kabuno Bay, South-Kivu, Congo - kab_022012_11.25m | ecosystem: Environmental > Aquatic > Freshwater > Lake | place: Democratic Republic of the Congo...
CTCGCGAAGGTGTCCGACACCGAGGCCGTGCGGCGCGACTACGACTGGTACGGCGCCGGGGTGAACCCGCTGTGTGTCGCCGCGCGCGAGGCCGACGGCGGCCACCCCGGCGACTGCCTGTTCGCGCGCCACTCGGTACCCCGCATCTGGAGCCCTGCGCCCGCCGGCCTGGGCCTGCCCACCTTCGTGCAGCAGAGCCTCGAGGACGCCACGTTCTCGGAGTACCACGGCCTCTTGAACAAGCCCGAGTTGCTGGCGGAGTACGGCGCCCGCACGCTGGCCGAGATGGAGCCGGCCGCGCCCTGGCGGTTCACGGGGGCCCTGCCCTACCACGACGTGTCGTACTGGGACGATCGCGTGACCATCGGCCAGGCGCCCGACCGTATCTACGACCTCGTGACGCGCTTCTGGAACGACGGGCCGCCGGAGGCCGTGGAGTACCGCCCATAGGGGTCGGTCTTACGATCTTGACGATCTCGAGGGACGGAGTTACGATCTTGCCCGCAATGGAGGAGCCCATGCCCCGTTGGACCACGTTACTGGTGCTCGTCCTCGCGCTGCACGGTCCGGTGGCTGCCCAGACGATCCCCGCGGCGCGCGCCACGGACTGGAGCGTCGCCGGCTATCCGGGCGAGATCCCCTCCCCCGCGACCGTGGTCGACGTCACCGCGTTCGGAGCCAAGGGCGACGGCGTCACGCCCGACCAGGCCGCCATCGCCGCGGCGATCCAGTCGCTGAAGGGCGCGCCGGGCGTGGTGTTCCTGCCCGCCGGCAACTACCTGCTCACGGGCGGGCTCAGCCTGAAGAGCGGCGTCGTGCTGCGCGGCGCGTCGGCCCAGACCACGTGGCTGCGCTGCAACCTGGCCAGTTCGGGCAGCACCTGCCTCAGTATCGCGGGCGTCACCACGGGCGGGTGGCGAAACGTCACGGCGGGGCTCGAGGCCGGCTCGACGACGCTGACCGTCGCCGACGCCACGGGCCTCGCCCCCGGCGACTGGGTCGAGCTCCGCGAGGCCAACGGCGCGTGGGACACCGCCCCCGCCGACTGGGCCAAGAACGTGGTGGGCCAGCTGGTCCACGTCGTGTCGGTCGACGGCAACGTGCTCGGCCTGGAGCACCCGCTACGGACGACGTACGACGCGGCGCTCTCCCCCCAGCTCATCGAGGTCGTTCCGGCAACCGACGTAGGCGTCGAGGATCTCTCGATCGAACGCGTCTCCGACCCGACCCCCACCGCGGCAGGGAACAACCTGAGCTTTTCGTACGCGGCGCGGTGCTGGGTGAAGGGCATCGAGAGCAACAAGAGCATCGCCTCCCACATTGGCGTCTACACGAGCACGCAACTCGAGTTCACGGGCTGCTACTTTCACGACGCGTTCACCTTCGACGGCACCGGCACGCGCGGCTACGGCGTCACGCTGAACAGCCACACGGGCGAGTGCCTGGTCGAGGGCAACATCTTCAGCCACCTGCGCCACGCGATGATGGCCAAGACCGGCGCCAACGGCAACGTGTTCGCCTACAACTACTCGCGCGAGCCTCACCGCAGCGAGGCCATCAACGACTTCGCTGGCGACATCAGCCTGCACGGCCACTGGCCCTTCCTGAACTTGTTCGAGGGCAACATCGTCGCCAACATCATCGTCGACCAGTACTGGGGACCGGCGGGGCCCTACAACACGTTCTTCCGCAACCGCGCCGAGTTGTACGGGCTGATCATCAGCTTCGACTCCCCCTCGAACGACCAGAACGCGGTGGGCAATGACGTCATGGCGGGCAAGAGCAACCTGCTGCTCTTCGCCTACGGCCTGCCGTACGCGCTGAAGGGCACGGGCCACCTGGCCTGGGGCAATGACGTGAAGAACAGCGGCGTGCAGCCCCCCGGCACCTCCGTGTTGCCCGACGTCTCGTACTACCGCGACCCGGCCTCGGACTTCTGCCAACTGGCCCCCGCCTGGCCCTCGATCGGGCTGCCGAACGCCCTGGGCACCGGCTCGAACCGCGCGCGGCAGCGTTGGGACGCGGGGGGTGTGCTCACAGTACAGGACCTGCGCGTCGATGCCGGCCCGAGCGGCGAGATCGAAGTCGGGGAGAGCGCCCAACTGCTCGGCCGCGTGAGCGGCGGGCGCGCCCCGGTGTCGCTGAGCTGGAGCCCCGCCGAGGGCCTCAGCGATCCACTGGTCGCTGCACCGGTGGCCTCGCCCACGACCAGCACGACGTACACGCTGCAAGTGACCGACGGCTACGGCTGCGTAACCCGGCACACCGTGCTCGTGCGCGTGACAGGGGACGTCGAAGCGCCGCTGCTGGAGCCGCCGCCCGGCACGTTCACCACGCCGCAGATGCTCACCCTGACCACGTCCACGCCCGGCGCGCACATCACGGTCACCCTCGACGGGAGCGAGCCGACCGAGGTTTCGCCGCTGGTCACGGAGGGCCTGCCCCTCGACACGAACGTCACCGTGCGCGCGCGTGCCTTCCGCGACGACTGGACGCCGAGCGCGATCGTGACGGGCGACTACGTGTTCGAGGACGTCGACGAGTGCACGCTGGGCCTGGACGCTTGCGACGAGGGGGCCGAGTGCACGAACACGTGGCTCGCCTATACCTGCGCCTGCCGGCCCGGCTACGAAGGCGACGGTTTCACGTGCGCGAGCGTCTGCGGCGATCACCTGATCGCAGGCGACGAGGCGTGCGACGAGGGCGACGGCGTCAACGGCACGCCAGGCTCCTGCTGCGCCGCCGACTGCCGCCTCGAGACCGGCCGCGCATGCCACCCCGGCGGCGGCCCGTGCGACCCGGCCGAGAGCTGCGACGGGATCCACGCTGCCTGCCCCGCCGACGCCCTCGCCCCGGACGGGCTGGAGTGCGACGACGACGACGCCTGCACGACCGACGATCGGTGCGCCGCAGGAGCCTGCCTCGGGAGCCCGCTGGCGGCCGACGCGTGCGACGACGCCAACGGCTGCACCGCCGACCGCTGCGACGCGCTGGCCGGGTGCGTCCACGACGCCACCGCGGCCCCTTGCGACGGGCCCGACCCTTGTCGAACCTACGCGTGCAGCGACGGCGGCTGCACGGCCGTAGCGCTCGTGGCGGGCTGTTGCCACGTCGACGCCGACTGCGGCGCGCCGTTCGAGCTGTGCCACGTCGAGCTGTTGGCCTGTACGCCCGTGCTCTGCGCCGCCTGCGTCGCCGACGCCGACTGCGGCGCGCCGGGCAACCGCTGCACCCCCTTCTTCTCGGGCTCCGCCTGCACCGCCGCGTGCGACGACCAGGGCGCCTGCCCCGCGGGCTCGACGTGCGTCGACGTGGGTGGGGGAGAGCTGCAGTGCCTGCCCGACGAAGGCGACTGCACGTGCGTCTCCGAGGCCTCGACGGCCTGCAGCGCGGGCGACGTGTGGTGGGTGTCCAGCTGCGGCGAGCTCGAGATCCTGGACGAGGCCTGCGGAGGGCGGGGCTGCGTCGAGGGCGCGTGCTGCCCCGAGGGCACGACCGAGACCGGGGGAGCCTGTGCCCCGCCGCCCGTGGAGCCGAGCCCCGACGCCGCCGAGCCGGACGCCCCGCAAGCAGAGGACGCCCCGGAGCCGCCTCCCGAGGTCATCGAGACCCTCGCGGAAACTCCCGACGAGCCCTCCCCCGACGCCGCGACTCCGGAGCCTGCCGTGGAGCCCACGCCCGAACCCACCGCCGAGCCCTCCCCCGAGCCTGCCCCAGAGGCCGTTCCCGAGACCGCTCCCGAGGCCGTTCCCGAGGCCGCTCCCGAGGCCGCCCCCGAGGTGGTCGCCGACTCCCGGATCGACACGCCGGCCCCCGCCGATGTCACGGTCTCCGACGCGAACGCCGACGCCAGCCCCGCCGCCCCGGACTCCACCGACGACCCCTCCAGTACAGGCGGCGGGTCCTCGTGCGCGCTGGCGAACCTGCCCGGCGAGCCCTGTCGGGCACCCCTGGCAGCGCTGCTCGCGGCGGCGTGGTGGCTCCTCGTCAGGCGGCGTCGGCCGATCGGACTTGCCCCGGCGGCCAACCAAGGTCACGATGCGGGCGCCGTAGGAGGTTGACCCATGAAGACGACCATCCGCCTGACCGCGGACTTCATCAAGCTCGACGCCCTGATCAAGCTGGCCGGAGTCACGGACTCGGGGGGCGAGGCCAAGCACCTCGTCCAGGCCGGCCGCGCGCGCGTCAACGGCGAGGTAGCGACCCAGCGCGGGCGCAAGCTCCACGCCGGCGACGTGGTGCAGGTCGACGCCGAGGGCGCTCGCAAGGGCGCGACGCCCGTCGCGGTCATCACCGTGGCCGCCGCGGCGCCGGGCGACGCCCCCGAGGACGACGACGAATAGGGAGGAACGACCATGCCCACCCGCGTCGCAGCACGCTCGGCGGCCTCGCTGCTCCTGCTCGTCGCCGGGATCGCCGCCTGCGCCGGCACGCCCGCCGTGCGCTTCCAGGCCGTCTACCTCGATCTCGACGGCACCGCGCTCGGGTCCGACGACCAGGTGCGGGCCGCGACCGTCGACGCCCTGGCCCGCTACCGCGCCTGCGGCGGTCACGTCGGCATCGCCACGGGGCGCTCGCCGCGGCAGGTCGCCTCGGCCGTGGCGGCGATCCGTCCCGATCTGCCGCTGGTGCTCACCAACGGCGCCGTGGTGGCCTCGCCCGACGGGAGCCGCGTCCGCGAGGTGCGGCGCCTTTCCCCCGGGGTGCGCCAAGCCGCCCTGGCCCGCCTGCGGGAGCACGCGCCCGTCGTCTCGCTGATCGTGCTGCACGATCTCGACGAGGTGGTCTTCGACCGCGCCAGCCCCACCATCGACGCGTGGACCGCGAGCGGCGACGCGCCACCCTGGCACATCGACCCCGCCCTGGATTGGAGCCGCGACGCCGAGCCCATCAAGCTGCTGGTGCGGCTGGCCCCCGATGCCGCCGAGCGGGTAGCGGCCGAGCTGAACGCCGACATCGGCGCCCGCGCGCGGGCGGTGGTGAGCCACGACGGGATGATCGAGGTGCTGCCGCCCGACGTGACCAAGGCCGCGACCATTCGCCGCGTACTGGCCGGCGTCGGCCTGGATCCCGCCGACACGGTGGCCTTCGGTGACGGCGACAACGACGTCGAGATGCTCGAAGAGATCGGCCTGGGCGTGGCCATGGGCAACGCGAGGCCCCGCGCCGGCGCTGCCGCCGACCTGCGCATCGGCGATCACGACACCGACGCCATCGCCGCCTTCGTCGACGCCGTCGTCCTCGGCCCCGCCTGCCCCTCACGACGAGAAGGGAGGACCCCATGACGCACGCTTCGCCCACCCAGGGTCCAAGCGCACGCCGCACGCTGGTCGTGGGCGCGACCGGATTGGTTGGCCGCGCCTGCCTGGCCGCCTGGCTGGCCGATCCCGCCGCGGGCGACCTGGTGGCCCTGGTGCGCCGCCCGCAGGGCGATGAGCCGGTCGATCCGCGCTTGCGCGTCGTGCCCTTCGACTTCTCGCGGCTCGAGGAGCGCCCCGACCTGCTGGCCGTCGACCACGTGGTCTGCGCGCTGGGCACGACCATGAAGAAGGCTGGCTCGAAGGCCGCCTTCCGGGCGGTCGATCTCGATCTTCCGGTGAGCGTGGCGCGCCTGGCCCGTGCCCAGGGGGCGCGTCACTTCCTGGTGGTGAGCGCCGTGGGCGCCGACGCGCGCTCTCTGTTCTTCTACAACCGGGTGAAGGGTCAGCTCGAGCAGGCCCTGCGCCGACTCGACTACCCTTCGCTCACCATCGCCAGGCCGTCGATCCTGCTGGGCGATCGGCGCGAACACCGACCCGGAGAAGCCGTCGGCATGAGGCTGGGTGCGCTGGCCCCGGCGGCTTGGAAGCCCGTCCACGCGCGTCAGGTGGCTGCCGCCCTGCTCGACGCCGCCACGCGTGACCAGCCCGGAGTCCGCGTGCTCGAGAACCGCGAGCTGCGCACGTTCCCGAGCGTCGTCCGCCGCTGACCTCGATCGAAACAACGATATCGTAATACCGTCCCCAAAGATCGTCAAGATCGTAAGACCGACCCCTTAGTGAGGCCGACCCCTTGGTGTGTTTTTGACAGGTTGGACGCTCGGGTGCACCCTGGTGCGGCGTTCAACCGCCCCGGCACCTGCCCGATGAATCGACTGGTCCTGGCCCTGGCCGTCACCCTCCTCCTCCCGGCGTCCCTGTCCGCGACGCAGATCTTCGTGAAGACGCTCGAAGGCTCGACCCTCACGCTCGAGGTGGACCCCAGCGACACGACCGGGAACGTGAAGAACAAGATCCAGGTCAAGACCGGCATCGACCCGGAACGACAGCGCCTGATCTTCGCCGGCACGCAGCTGGAAGACAACCGCACGCTCGCGGACTACGACATCCGGAAGGAAGCGACGCTCCACCTGTTGGTCCAGGCCATCCCCACCCTCTCGGAGTGGGCCGTGCTGGCGGGGCTGGCCATGGTGGCGCTGTTCGCGATCCGAAGGCTCCGCACCGAGGCGATCGCGGTCCTGTAGCTTCAGTCCCAGGGGAAACGGTACTTCGTGAGCCCCAACTCGGTGCGCAGCGTGTTGCAGTCCTTCACGAGCGGCGCGTTCACCGGCACGCCCTTGTCCTTGCGGAACAGCCAGGCGTCGTGCTCCTTCTCGCCGGCGGTCCAGATGCGCTCGGCGCCGGGCGCCTTCTGCGAGGCGCGCAGTTGCCGGCAGATGTCGCCCGCGATGTGCTTGAAGATGGGCAGCGGCACGAAGTGCGCGACGTCGATGGCCACGAACCAGTGCCCCAGGTGGTAGGGCACCTTCTTGCCGTCCTCGTACCCGAGCAGGGTCTTCAGGTAGCTGCCGTTCTGCAGCGCCGATGACAGGATCTCGACCATCGTCGCGTAGCCGTAGCCCTTGTAGCCGGCCGTGGTCTCGCCCAGACCGCCCAGGGGCGTGAGCGCGGCCGTCCCGGCCACCAGGTCCTTCAGCGTGGCGTGCGGATCGGTGCGCGAGGTGCCGTCGTTGCCAATGACCCACCCCTCGGGCATCTTCTTGTCGAGGCGCGCGTACACCTCGATCTTGCCGCGCTGGGTGACCGACGTGGCGCAGTCGATGACGAAGGGGAAGTCCTCGTCGGTGGGGCAGCCGAACGTCAGGGGGTTGGTCCCGAGCATGTTCTCGACGCCGAAGGTCGGGGCGATCGACGGGCGCGCGTTGGTGCCCGTCAGGCCGATCTGGCCGTTCTCGATGGCCATGAGCGAGAAGTAGCCCGCGATACCGTAGTGCGTCGAGTTGCGCACGACCGTCATGCCGATGCCATACTGCTTGGCCTTGTCGATGGCCATCTGCATGGCGCGCTTGCCGATCACGTGGCCCATGCCGTCGTGGCCGTCGATGACCGCCGTGGCGCCTTCGTCCTTCACGATCTCGAAGTTCGTGACGGGGTGCTGGATGCCCTCGCGGATGCGGTCGATGTAGATGGGCTTCAACCGCCCGATGCCGTGCGAGTCGATGCCGCGCTTGTCGGACGTGATCAGGATCTCGGCGCAAACGGCCGCATCGTCGGCCGGCACACCCACGCCGACGAACACGTCGCGCATGAAGGCTTCCATGGTATCGAACGGAATCCAGTAGACCTTGTCGTCCATGATGAGGGCTCCCGCAGGTTCCCTCACCTCATAGTCGGTCGCGGGCGGGTCGACAAGGGGGAAAGAGACCGGGGCGGGACGTGCCCGCCCCGGTCGGGAGAAGGACTACTGGAACGCGGGGTGAATCACGGTGGTGTCGGCGATGCTGCCGACGCCGTGGCACAGCGTGCAGGTCTCGACCTCGGTGATCGTGTCGCGCTGCTGCCAGAGGGCGCCGCCGTTCTGCTCGAAGTGAACGTAGGCGAGCTCGCTGGTGTGGCAGCCGCTGCACGTCGCCGTGATCGGCGTGCTGACGAGGTCGGTCGCGGTCGGGGTCGCACGACGATTGGCCAGGATGGCCGCGCGGTCGGCGCCGGGGACGACCTGGATCGAGTCGGACACCTCGACGCCGGTGGTCACGTTGCTGATGGTGACCGAGGTGGGCAGCTCGGCATCGTAGGTGCCGGCCTTGTGGCAGGCCAGGCAGTTCGACTGCTCGCGCTGCGGGTAGGTGACCTCGGCGAAGTTGTAGTAGTACACGCCGCTGGTGCCGCGGTCGCGCACGAAGTTGAAGGGCACCTCTTCGCCACGCGCCTCGGCCTGGTGGATGCCGTGGATCATGTCCTTCAGGTTCTGCGACTGCTCGGGCCAGGTCAGCGGGTCGGTAGCATCGTAGCCGTCGGCCACGAGCGCGTCGTACGTACCGGTCGCCTGCAGGCGGGCCACGGCGACGGCCGGGTCGACGATGCGGCCGGAGCTGGTCAGGGTCGGCACGTGGCAGGTGGTGCACACGTCGATGTTGTACACGCGGTTGCCGCCGTGGCCCTCGAACCACTCGTGGCAGTTGCCGCACTTGGCGCTGTCGACGATCTGGCGACGGGGCACGTCGCCGGTGACGGTCTTGACGGCGGCCACGGTGTGACGGCCCAGGTTGCCCGTGAAGCCGGTCACGCCCGACTGGCTGAAGTAGCCCTGCAGGGCGATGGTGCGCATGACGGCGCCGGCCGGGAAGGCGTTGGTGCCGGTCAGCGTGGCCGTGTAGTAGCCGTTGGCGTCGGGATCCGACAGCGTGCCCTTGGTGCCGTCCTTGAGGTTGGCCAGCGAAACGCTGAGCGGCTGGCTGTTGGTGTTCGCGGTGGCCGACAGCGTGTAGCCGATGTTGTCGAAGTCGCCGGACTTCACGGTGGGATCGGCCGGGGCCGACTTGTGCGCCAGCAGGAACGACGGTCCGAACACGAGGTCGGCCGGCGAGGTCTTGAGGTCGATGGGCAGCGCGGCCGTGTTGCAGACGGCGCTGGTGCCGTCCGCCGCCACCTTGGTGCAGCCGATCTTGAAGGTGATGATCGGGTGGTTGGTGCCGTCGACGGTGGCTTCCTTGATCTCGTACGTGAAGTTGTACGCGCCGACCGGCACCTGGGTGGCGTGGGTCGAGGCGTTCTCGGCCTGGTGCGCCTTGCTGATGCCGTTGGCCGAGTGGCAGCCCTTGCACGAGTCGTTGGCGCGGATCTGCGGATCGAACGACGGGTGCGCGTTGAAGTCGGTCTCGGCGTGGCACGAGCCGCAGGCGCCCTTGGTCGGGTAGTTCTTCCAGTTGTCACCCTGGGCCGAGGTCGCGCCGTCGTGGCACTTCTTGCAGAGGGCGATGTTCTGGGGGTAGGTGACCTCGGAGTAGTCGTTGCCGGCGAACACGTAGGGGTGCGCCGCGCCGCGGACCGAGCCGCCGTGGATGGCGTGGGTCATGTACGCCAGGTCGCCGATGCCGTCCGCCGCGAGCCCCTCGACGTGGCACTGGTTGCAGTAGCCGACCTCGGTGCGCGAGCCGTGCAGCGTGAGCTGGCCGTGGCACTCGTTGCAGGCCGCGGTGGTCGCCACGATGCGGTTGTCGGCGGCGGCGGGGGCCGCGTTGGTCGCGGGCACGAAGTCGTAGATGGCGTTCATGTAGGGCAGCGCGCCGGCGACCGACGAGCCCGACAGCTGGATGGCCAGGCGGGTCGTGGCGTTGGCGTCGTAGTCGTAGGGCGCGGCCTGGCTCAGGAACTTGTTGTAGGCCGTGGTGTACTGGTAGGTGCCGTCGCCGTTGTCGAGCAGGGCGCCACCGCGATCGGACGAGGGGCCGCCGGAGGTCGAGCGGACGTAGGCCAGCCAGTCGGAGGGCTCGCCGGTGGTGAGGTTGGCGGGCACCAGCTTGGCCAGCGCGAAGCGCAGGTTGCCGCCGCTGGTGGTGGCCTTCAGGCCCACGACGCCGCGACCGATGTTGTCCTTGACGGTGAACTTGATCACGGCCTGGGCGCCGAACGTCACGTTGGTGACGGTGACGAGCAACTGGGCCGGGACCTCGGCGTTCACGTTCACGACGTAGGCCGCCGACGGGCCCGTGGCGCCGTCGCTGACGGTGACGCTGCCGTTGGCGCAGGTGATGGTCTTGGTGCCGTCGCCGTTGTCGACGACCGTGCAGCCCACGCCGTCGAGGCCGGGGGCGCCATCGGCGCCATCGGCACCGTCGGCGCCGGCAGCGCCGGTCGCGCCGTCGTTGACGGTGGCAGAGGTGCCGTCTTCGCAGCTGATGGTCTTCACGCCGCCGCCGTTGTCGGTGACGGTGCACGAGAAGCCCTTGTCGCCCTGGTCGCCCTGGTCGCCCTTGTCGCCCTTGTCGCCCTTCGCGCCATCGGTGACGGTGACGAAGGCCTCGCCGCAGGTGATGGTCTTGGTGCCGTCGAGGTTGTCGACCACGGTGCACGACGTGCCGTCGGCGCCGTCGATGCCGTTGATGCCGTCGGTGCCGTCGGCCACGGTGGCCTGGGTGCCGTCGGTGCAGGCGATGGTCTTGGTGCCGTCGCCGTTGTCGACCACGCCGCACGACGTGCCGTCGGTGCCGTTGGCGCCGTCGACGACCGTGACGACCTGGTCGCCGCAGGTGATGGTGGTC
>Ga0172369_10009821_pt1 | contig 10517 bp, 5 predicted proteins | sample LakKiv25m_FD_114539 | JGI IMG/M metagenome (GOLD analysis project Ga0172369, IMG submission 114539) | Freshwater microbial communities from Kabuno Bay, South-Kivu, Congo - kab_022012_11.25m | ecosystem: Environmental > Aquatic > Freshwater > Lake | place: Democratic Republic of the Congo...
ATAGTTCTATAAGTTCATTCTCACTATATTGATTTACTAAGAATGGATCGTCTGTTGAAATATCCTCTCTCTTTACTTTATCTTTTAATAACTCATAGAAACCTTTGATTTTCTCACAATAAATTCCGAAAGCTTTTTTCCAAGTATAGTATTTGTGAGTATCTTCATACTTATTGATAATGTTTTTAAGCTGATTATAATTTTTTCTAATTTTAGACTCAGCCCAGGCAACAAATCCACCGACAGGTAATAAAGCTGGTATTATTCCAATTAAATCGAATCCGAACAACCAGAAAATAGAGAATAAAATACTACCTAATAAAAAGCCAAAACCATAGTATCTAAATCTAATTGACCACGGTAGTGGAAAGTTTTCTATTAATTTTCTTAATTCATTAATATCTTCGGATGGATTTCCAGGCGGAACAAATACCCCTTCGCTATTTTTAAACCTCCATTGGTCTATAATCTTTTTTATTTGATCGCTTTCATTTTCATTCATCAGAGTATTGTCAATTTTTTCTTTAAGATACTTATACAATCCCTCAGTAAAAGCTTTTGCAGCTAAAGGTGAACTGTATTTATCATTTCCGTATAAAACAGAATCTACAAAAACATTCAATTTACGATAGTGTTCTTTAAATAATTCATCTAACCTTCTATCCAGTTCAGCTTCAAAGAATTCTATGGAGTGGCTTGAATCTATATAATCAATAACATCATAGTAAAGTAAAGTTATGTAATCAACAAAATTAAAGTAATTTCTGGTTACAGATACTTTGTCTAATCTGGGATTTTTTTTGTTGTAAATCTCTAATCTTATTTCATTTCTAAAAGGAGTGAATTGGTCTATACTTGGACAGCTTAATTGCTGAAACATATTTTCAGTCTGGGGATGACAGTCAATTAATCCTTTTGAAATAACATCATAACTAATTGTATTTTGGAACTCACTTAGTTTTTCTTTAACGAAGTTTTCATCAAAGGGTAATTTTTCTTTATTAAATAGTTTGCTCAAAAAATCAACTGTGAATATGTTGGTTAATGAATCAATATATTCATTTTTATTTAAATATGCAGACGTGCCACCAATCGCCACAAACCTTGAGGAATCATTATCTCCCCCACCGATAATCTTATTAGTTAAATCCTGATTATAATTTAAATCAAACAAAGTTTCTGCGGCTAAATCTTCATATTGTCGTTTTTCTAGATATATAAAGCCTTCATTTGAATTATGTGCAGATTTATTATAATCCGAAACCAAATAAATTGTATGAACCTCATCTCTATCAGTATAATTTATCTCATTCAAGAAGGAATACAGTCCTGTGTTTTCCTGTTCTTTATAGTCCTTAAATTTTTCCAAGAGTAAGACTATTTTTGTCCAGACTTGTGTTGTTGGATCAATTAATTGTGCTATGTTATTTCTAATGAATTTAACTAAGTATTCCGTTGATGATATTGCTAATTTATCATTACCTTTTAATACTATAAATATATTTACATCTTTATTAACATTTGAATAATTTGCAAGTTTTTTCCCATTGTCCTCAATACATTTTTTTAAATCAGAAAATATTTGGGCAGTAAATACTTGATTAAATAAATTGTAATGCTCATTTCTTGTTTTTACATCTGATTTTATGAAATAAATCGGATTATCATAATTGTCACCAAATGAACAATTTACTCTTTCTTCAGTTACGGAATTGAATGAAAATAATTTGTACCAAGGGACATCTGAACTGTTAGATAATCTTCGATAAAACTTTGCTCTTAATGATGACTTCTTATCATATAAAATATCCATTATCATTTCATTAAGAATCACAGGGATGGATTCCTCTTGTGGTGAATTGTAAACTTCGCCATCTGTAAGTTTTCCAAATTCCTCTAGCAAACTAAAATTTCCCTTGTAATCTCCACCAACATAAAACAAACTAAAAATACGAACTTTAGTAACAGAATTTCTCTGATACTCTTTAATTTCATTTTTTAAGTCATTATCTAACTGAGTCTTTTCAATAATTTGTAAAAAATCTTCATTAAAAACATAATCCTCATTAACTTTCTGAACTAAGCTATCAATAACATTCTTATCAATTTTCTGCGTAATTGACTGATATTGAGATTCGGTTAAATAACCCTGTTTATACTTTTTTATCAAATTAGTTACATCTGTTTTTTTTCGCTTTGAAGGAGTAACTCCACCATCACTAAAGACTATTAATATCTTTTCATTCTCTTTTCTTGCCTTAGTGAATTCATTCAATAAATCATAAACCCCATCAAACAATGCTGTAGAACCAGATCTTCCAAAAATTGCTTCAGGAACTGCTAATAAAAGCTCCTTAAAAAAATCGAAGTCCTCTTGCTTAACCCACGGACATACCTTTTGAACATCAGTTGCAAATGTCATTAACATTACCTCATCTGCAGCTGGTTTAGAAGTCGTAGATTGAATATTCGGGTTAAATTGCACAAGCGGATTTAATATTTGAATAAGTGCATTCTTTAAATTATAAAGCGGCTCACCCTGCATTGAGCCGCTTAAATCTATTAGAAATCCGATACTAAGTTTCTTTTCTTTAACTTCTTCACCGAGGTTAAAGAGAAAATTAAATGTTCGTCTCATGGTTTTTTATCCTAAAGGCTAAAGATTTTTATTAAAGTTCTTCTCATATCATCATCAAATTCTTGAGCCATCTTTAAATCCGTTTTATTAAATTTTATTTCTTCTTGAAGTTTATAAATATGGTCCGCAATAGAATAAAAACCTGTCTCAATTTCATTAATATTTTCTTTTATTGAGAATTTTATATCGGTGAAGTGTTCCGATAAAGCAATACAAAAAGATTTTAATATGATATCAAAACTTTTATCTTCTATAATTTTATTAAGTGAATCATAAAAGTTTAATAATTTTTTATCAATATCTAGACTTATTGAAAGTTCTTGTGCTTTGTCCTCTGATGTCAGTCCATCCTTGATAAGCAATTTGAAGTTTTTATCAACTTCTACTTTCCTGTAATAAACAAATTGCTTATTAATATTTTCATCGTAAAAAATTATAGATCTGTTAATAAGTTTTTGCTTTTTAACTATCTCGGGTACAGTTATAAAAAGTAAATCTCTTAATTTTGCATCTTTTTGCAGAATTAAATCTATTCCCACACATAAAGCAAATACTTCATAATAAGTTAAAGTATGTTCTTTTTTTATCTTTATATTAATATTTTTCTGCTTTATGTCCTCTGCATCTATTGGACCTCTTATATATTCATTCCATCTTTTATCTAAAAAGGGGCGGTAGATCTGTAAATCCCTACTTTTATAAACTTCAAAATGGATGTTATTTTGATTTATACTTTCATATGGTATATCTAACTTATATACAACTGATGTAATTATGTTCTTTTTAAGGGCACTATTTGTCACAATCATTTTTTGATCTACACCTAAAACATTTTTAACAAAAGCTGAAAGTTCATCATGAATATTTATGTAAGGACCGATCGGCATCGCTGAGGCAACCATTGGTGAATTTAATGGATATTCAACATCTGTTATTTCCTTGATTAAATTTGACTGCTCTTTAGTTGACAAACCTAAGATTACATTCTGAATAGTCTGATTTAAATATTTCCCAATATTTGAATCTGATTCAGAGCCTGTATTTTCAACATACTTTCCGTAAAAATATTTATTTATCATTTCATTTATTTCGCCAATGATCGCCTGCAAGCTCGTTTTGTCATTTTTCTTGAGTCTAGCAATAAGTTGAATGATATAATCCTTATCATAACCGCTGAATATACCTTTAAACTCTTCTTTTGTAATTTTCCCTTCTTTTCTAAACACATTAATTCTAAAGAGTCTATCAAGCGGGTTATCCAGTTTCCAGCCATCATCTGTATTTTCGTCCAATAAAGAGACTAAATCAGTTGGTTTATATTTTGTAAAGAAATCTTTCTCAGTTTCTCGAAATTTACTTCTTAAGTGACTTATATAATTATTTTTTATTGTAAATGTATCTTTTTTATTATCATTGAATTCTTTTATCAAACTGGTTACATTTTCGTCGTGTTTAAAGAATTCTACACCAATTCTTACTTTAAAGTCATTCTCATATTCTGATAAATCTGTTTTATTGAGTTGATTAGGAATCGCTGAATTTTTCAGTACTTTTATATCAATACTACCATCTCCTACGGCAAACTGATGGATTATTTTTTGTTTGATCATCAGTTCGTATTTTCTTGTCAGAGTTTCCCTCAAATCCATCCAATTCTTAAAGTAAGCAACTATTTCGTTTTTTGCACTACTTACTCTATTAGTTCCAAATAGTTTACCTTTTGATTTTTTTATTATCTCTTCTTGAAGTTCATTCATTTTACTTTCAATTTTAATTGTATCCATCTGCAACCACTCTTCTGTCATTTCACCATATAAGTTCGTTAATTGTTTTTTTATTATTTCGATAAACCCTTTTATGGTTGATGTCCCAGAAATTAATCCCACAATTGCAAAATAACCTTCCTCAATTATTAATTCGTAAACTTTCTCCCATAGCCTCTCCCGAATTTCATCGGCTGCATTTCTTCTATTGTTGTATTCTTCATAAAATCCAATATAGTTTGTGCTTTCAAACTGATTAAATATTTCTTCTACTTTGCCTTTAAATTTTGCAATTTCATCTAAATTATTATGGAATAAATTTCTTAATTCACTTTCTTCCTTAAATTTTTCGCCTTTTTCATCTTTGAATAATGAGGAAGGATCAATGAGATGCTCATCTTTAAAAACAATACTTGAAGTCAACCTATTCTGCTCTAAAGTTGTCCTGAATTTTGATGTTATTTTGACAAATTCATTTTTATCTGATTTATTATTCACAAATACTTGTTCTATAAATTCTTCTGCTTTCTTTTCAATTACGTTTTTATTAGGATTTTCATTTAGTAATTGTCTGTAAACCTCATAAATATACCTCGTCTTAAAATATTCGCTGAATTCTTCTTGAGGAAATCTTATTGTTTTTATACCAACTGTTGAATAGTTATAAGCACTTTCTTTATTAGCTCTTAATTTTTTACCCCCAGTGGGTTTAATAAATTTATTTCTTAGTACCTCACTTTGGAATTTATCATTACTAGCTGAGGTAAGTGTATAAAAAAGAATTTCTCCTAACGCAGTGAATAATTTCTTGTCAGGTATCACTGCTCCACCTGAGGTGGTCTGATCAAAAATTATAGCAGATGTAAATGGCGAGAAAATTACTCCACCGTCTATTTTTGCGTTTAAATAAGAGGGTTTAGAAAAATATTTACCCATCAATGATTGATCGTTATTAAACTCCTTTAAGATATATTCACATTCATCTATGAAAGCCCAACTGTTAATTTGTAAATTTTTATATACTGGGTGGGACTGGTTGTAGCCCTTATCAAGTTTTTGACCTAAATAATAATTCGGACATACAAAAACAAAAGCTTTTGTAATCATTAGAGTATCTGAATTAAAGACATCATCAACCAATAATGATAAGTCAAAAAACAGACTACTGCCAGTTCCACCTGAGTTACTGGAAATAATAATTACATTTAAAGAAGTATCCTGAAGTTTCCCTCCATCCTTAGTAATAATATTTCTAATCTCATCACCAGTTTCTCGTATTTTATTCCTAATAGTATCTGCATATTCATATCCACACATTCTACCGATCATTCTGTTAGCAGCAAGTCCGTCATCATAAATCTGGGGTAAAATTGGAATAGTTGGATCGAACCAATTCTCTAATTCTTTATATATATCATCCAATCTAGCTTTGTCTTTATGAAATTTTTCAATTTTTTTTGCTATATAGTAAGGCTGAAATGGTGTCAATGGAACAATTTCTTTTTGCTCTATTTTTGGATCTATTAAACGAGGATCATGATGTAAAAAATCTGCCCGATCTTTGAATTGTTTCTTATCATTCTCGAAGAAAAGAAATTTTACTTTATCTTTTTCCTCAGAGGGTAATAGAGTATGACATAAATATTTTAGAGCATGCCCAATACTCAAACCTGTTCCACCTATTCCAATTATTAATGAAGGTTTCATTGTAATATTCCTTTAAATTGATTATAAAAATTAAGATTTCTTAATTACAATTTTTAAAGTACATCTATCTCCAAGATAAGGTCTGGAAGATTCGATACGAATGCCGTTCGAAAAATTTATAGGGACATCCGTCAATTGATTACCTAAAATAATTCGGTTTCCATTACCTGAGGCTGCCTCTGTTAACTCATATGATTCATTAGTTTTTTCCCCTAATTCTAATTTTACATATGTACCAGCCTTCGGTTTTCTAATTATACATTTGGGTTTTTGAGGCACAAAAACAATTGCGAATTTGAAGATATCTCTAATATCAGGTTGTTCACTATTGACTTCAATAATTGTATGGCTTATTCGGAGAGGATTTTTTGATGAGGGGAAAAATGATTTTTCTAGTTCCACAATTTTATCATTTATATCTATTGAAACTTTGATTCCCTTTCTATCAAACAACCACACAGATTTTAAGCAAGGATAAAATAAATAATAGAGTAAAAGTAGAAGCAGTATTATGGTTATTAAAATTTGCCAGCAATTAAAACCAACTAAAAATGTAAGTGTTAAAGGATTCTCGATAGTATATATCTTTGCGGGATTTAAATTTAGCTTACCAAATTCAGTCACTTCTTTTGTTGAGGTAAATATCTCAAAGTTCTCAACTGTAACGGGATATTTTTGGCAAAAGGTTCCTTCGTTTAATAGCATTTCTCTGTTTAGAGGAATTTTCAAAGTTAGACCTTCATTAGGTATTGCTTCATCCATTAAACCAGATGACTGAATTTTCCCATATTCCTTTGAGCTTATTACAACTGAGTCAATATGCAGAGGTAACAATGATTTATTGAGAATATTAAGATTAAAATATGAATCTTTTTCAATCAAGCTAAAAGAATTTTCCAGATAACTGATTTTAATAGCATCTTTAATATCATTCTCAACAATCATCCTCAATTTTTCTCGCTCTATCTCAGCTTTCAATCTATCAAACCATTCCAAAAGCGTACTTTGATTAAGAAATATTGGGCTTGAAATAGTATGGAAAATATTTGCAAAACGGTCATAGTCCCGACCAGCATTTATTTCCAGAGGTAATTGCAATGCATAAAGTTTAAGTAAGCGCTCCGTCTGTCCAACAATTCGCTCATATTTTTCTTTGAGCGAGTGGATGTTTGTATGATTCCACCTGGTGTTTGATGGCGGATCGTTTATAAAATCAGTTATAAAAAATAAAAATTTGAGCTCGTTTGAATTAGGCCGATTTATTTCGTCAAGAGTTTTATCAACTGCTTCAAACAGATCAGTTTTTTGACCTGTTGGATTTGGAAGCCGTTCAATTTGTGAAATTAATTCAATTTTAGATGATTGATTTAATTTTCTTGGAACTACAAGAGCCTGACACTCAGAAGAAAATCCAAGTATTGATACATAATCTTCATCTGGTAAAGATCTTATTAGGGCACTGATCCCACTCTTTACATTTGACCAATAGTTTCTCATAGACCCAGACTGATCAATGACTATTATATAATCAGCCCTTTTACTATCAGCTTGATAAGTTTGATTAAGAACGGGAAAATCTTTTGAAAGATTATTTTGGGCTATAGTATTTATAAAAAAACATAAATGAAGGGAAAATATTAGTAATAAAAATTTCATCTAACCTCCAAATGAGATTTATAATAAATTAAAAAATTAATTTTTCGTAATACTTATTGCATTGCTCTTTTTAATAGTATCATTAATGAATTTTTCATCCACAACTAAATTAGTAATACTTTTATTTCCTAAGTCATACATTGGAAGAATTTGTTCAATTATTTTCACTAAACCTCTTGCACCAATATTTTGGTCGAAAGCAAGTTTTGCAATTTCTCTGACACCATCTTCAGTAAAGCTTAATTCACAACCATGAAACCGAAAGTAGTTGATATATACATTTAATAGTGAGTCTTTTACATTTTGAAGTATGTCTACTAAATGGTCAATTGTCTTTTGATGCAATATAGAAATAATCTGAAAGCGAGCAGCAAGTTGCTTAATCATTCCGAAATTTGTCAAATCTTCTATGGTAATGGAATCAAAATATTCTTGTCGGTCATTTACGCTAAATCCAAAATGTTTCTTTCTTTTTTTAATTAAATCTTCAATTCCCTCAAACGCACCACCGGCAATTACTAGAAGTTTTGATGAGTTAAACTTCAAATCCTTTTTAGCATATCGATCATCAGAAGCTGAAAATTCATAATCATCACCTTCAATAAACTTTAATAAATCCTGTTGAGGGCCTACAGTAGCAACATCATTATCTGAAGTAAACGTACCTTTAGCTAACTTATCAACTTCGTCAAAAAATATTATCCCCCCCCTCATTCTCTCCAATGATTTCGCTTTATGAAATAAGAAACGGAGAACATCTTCTATTTTATCTCCTACTATACCTCGTTGTGTAAATCTTGATGAGTCATAAATTAAAAAAGGAAATCGTGAAATTTCTGCGAGTTTTTGGATGATATAAGATTTTCCAGAGCCAGATGGTCCAACAAGCAATAAATTTCTCTTAGGTAATATTTGTTTTCCAGTTAAGTTTATTGATAGAGAATGTTCATAAAAGATTCTTGACAGAGTCATTTTTACTTCATCAGGTCCGACATAGTATTCTTCTAATCTAGATCTTATCTTCAGCGGGGAATCAAATACTTCCATTTCAGGTTTAATCTTTAATTCATCTGGAGAGACCGACAACGAATTTATTGCATCTTTAAATAATGTCGAATAATAAGTTCGTAATAAAGAAGTCCATTTATCCAAAGTCAAGAATCTTTCTTCTCTAAAATTCTCACTTTGCTTTTCAATTATTAAATTCTGTTTTTTCCATTCTAGTTTTAATTCACCTATGAGTCGAGTTATTTCTTGAGGTTTTTTTTCTGGAATAAAATCAATTGTTTCTTTAATTTTTTCTTTTGGATATGAAGAGGAGCCAAGACCGAATAGTATTTGTCTAACTTGAATTAAAGAGGGTGCGGGTTTAGGGATATTTATTATGTATGTCAAAAATAAATTCTGAGCAAAATGTTCAGTTACTTGAATCGCAGGAACGTCATTAAGCTCATTTTTCGGGAATAATTCCGAATTGATAAGTGAGATGAAAAAGCAATTATTACTTTTATTTTGATCCATAGCTTTTAATCATCATACAAAGAATTGTCATAGATAATACCACTTACTTTATGAAATATTCAAATTCGTAAAATAAACATAGTTAAAATTAGCAATTTTTATTTGGAAACTCTTCTTCAAGTTTATATTTCTCGCCATCTAAAATCATATTACATATATAACAGTTTTTGGGATTATCTAATTTTTCAAATTCTTCAACTGTCCAGTGATACCATCGCATTAAAAATAATCTCATCAGCATACCGTGAGTTATTATTACAACATTCTCCGGATAATTATCTTTTAAAAAATTTCTGTGTAAAGTGTAGAAGAAGGAGGAAATCCTATCATAAACATCAGCTCCATTTTCTCCGTTTGGAAAACGATAGAAAAACGAACCCATTTTTATATAATTCGGATCCTGAGTAAAATCAATAAACTGATCACGAGGATTTCCAAAATCCTGTTCTCTAATTCTAGGCTCTTCTCTTAATTGATAGTTAATTTTTCCCAATTGACTTAATATGTTATTAAAGGTTTGCTCAGTTCTTAGATAAGGAGATAAATAAAAGAAAATATTATTGGAAACAAGTTTATTTAATAAAATTTTACCGCAGTCGTTTGCCTGATTAATGCCTTCATCGGTTAAGGGTATTTTATGTGCGGGTAATGTATTGTAATGGTTGCGATCTAAATTTGCTATTGACTCACCGTGCCTTAAAAGAAAAATTCTTTGAGGTTTCATTATTTACTCAGATTCTCCAAAAGTTTTTTTAAAGCTTTGAACCTCATCGAAAAATTATTTTTTTCTTCTATCGTTTCAATCTCAGCAAAAGTTTTATTTGTACCCTCTGGTATAAAAATAGAATCCCATCCAAACCCAAATTTACCTTTGGGAGAAGTGATAACCCCATCAATCTTTGCTGAATAGAAAGAAATATCATTTGTTTTAGAATTATAAAGTCCGAATGAAGTAATTGCTTCAGCTTTATAGTTATTTAATTTCTCGCAAATATTAAATATGCCTTCATTTCCTACTGACTTCAATAGGAACTTAATTAATGGACCTGGAAATCCATTCAACGCTTTTAAGTATAGACCTGTATCCTCTACGATAATAAAACAATTAGAATCATTAATTTCCTCTTAGCTGCATTCAATTTGGCTCTAATTATTTCATTAATATCAACACTTTGTATTTCTGGAATATCTTTAATATTCGACATTTCCAAATTTGAAATATAAGCGGATAT
>Ga0172369_10009822_pt1 | contig 10515 bp, 9 predicted proteins | sample LakKiv25m_FD_114539 | JGI IMG/M metagenome (GOLD analysis project Ga0172369, IMG submission 114539) | Freshwater microbial communities from Kabuno Bay, South-Kivu, Congo - kab_022012_11.25m | ecosystem: Environmental > Aquatic > Freshwater > Lake | place: Democratic Republic of the Congo...
CTGCTGCTGGACGAACCGACCACGTTTCTCGATCTCGAACACCAGCTCTCTACTTACCGCCTCCTGCGCCGCCTGGCCGGCGAAGGATTGCTGGTGGTTTCCGTAACCCACGATCTCAATCTCGCCGCAACGTATTCGGATCGCGTCATCGCGTTGAAACGCGGCCTGGTCGAAGCCGACGCCTCGCCCTGCGATGCCCTCTCGGCCGCCGTGATCCGCCGCATCTTCGCCGTCGAAGCCGAGTGGCTTTCCCGCGGTTCAGGGAAGGGCTGGATCGCCTATGGCGAATAACGGCCCACTTGCGCCTCCCGCCAGCGGCCTCGCCCGCCGGCTCGCGTTGACACTGCTGCTGACCGGCCTGCTGCTCGCGACGGTCTTGCTGCTGGCGCCCCTCGTCGGATCCACCCGTATCAGCCTCCCGGCCGCCTTGGCCGGCGTCTGGCCCGACACGCAGGTCTACTTCGGCGTCAGGTGGCCGCGCGCGATCCTCGCCGCGCTGGCCGGCGGGGCGTTGGCCCTGGCCGGAACCCTGTTCCAGGCGCTCCTGCGCGATGCCCTGGCCACGCCCTACACGCTCGGGGTTTCGTCCGGCGCCTCGCTCGGCGCCGTGCTGGCGATCAGTTTCCGCTGGGGAACGGTGGCCGGCATCCCGATGATCTGGATTGCCGCTCTGGCCGGCGCAATGATCACTCTCGCCCTGGTGGCGGGCGTCGCGGCCGAGGGCAGGCGCATGTCGTCGTTCACCCTCCTTCTGGCCGGCGTCACGATCAACTCGATTGTGATGTCGGTGATCATGGTGCTGCACAATCTCGCCTCGGTCGGTCAGTCCTTCGCGATCGTGCACTGGCTGATGGGCGGCATCGAACCGCTGCCGGCTCCCTTGCTCGCCGGTCTGGCGGCCGTGGTCCTGCCCGTGTCCGCCGCGGTCTGCTGGAAGGCTAGGGAATGGAACCTGCTGGCCGTCGGCGAGGAGTGGGCGGCGGCCCACGGCGTTTCCCCGCGGCGGCTGCTCCTGATGGGCTACATCGCCGGCAGCCTCCTCACCGCCACGGTCACCGCCATCACCGGCCCCATCGGCTTCGTGGGCCTGATCGTGCCCCATGCCTTGCGCCTCAAAACCGGCGCCGACCACCGCCTGCTGCTCCCCGCCTCGTTCCTCGCCGGTTCCGCTTTTCTGGTACTTTGTGACACGGCGGCTAGAACCGTGATGTCCGTGGAAATCCCCGTTAGCGTGGTCACGGCACTAGTCGGCGGACCCTTCTTTATTGCACTATTGAGGAGCAGGCGGAAAAGTTTATGGCTCTAGTTGTCGTAGGTGGCGGCCGCAGAAGCGGCAAAAGCCGGTACGCTCTCGCCCTGGCAAGCGCGCACGGCCCCAGACTCGCTTTCGTCGCCACCATGCGTCCCGGCGACGACGAGGAAAACCCATCCAAAATCGCCACCGCCCGCGAGGAGCGTGGACCGGGCTTCGTCACCTTCGAGGAGCCGCTCGATATCACCGGCGCGGTCCGCCAGCACGCCCAATCGTTTGATGCGATTGTTGTTGACGATCTCACCGTCTGGGTCTCGAACCTCGTCATGTCGGGCGCGCCCGACCCCGAGGCCGAGGCCGCCCGGTTCCTCGCTCTCGCCGCCAACTGCGGCGCCGAGGTTGTCGTCGTCACCAGCGATGTCGATTTCGGCTTCCCGGTAGACGCGCCCGCCTCGCGCCAGATGCGCCGCCTTGCCGGACTCATCAACCGCCAGGCCGCCGAGACGGCTTCACGCCTTTACTGGATGGTCTTCGGCATCCCCAAACGCATCCGCTAGATGTATCAGACTCTGCTCGATCAAATCGGAATTCAATGATCTCCCCGGAAGTGAAGACGGCGCTGGACGCCATCGTGCCGTTGTACGACACCCGCGTCGCCGGCATGCTCGCCCGGCGCATCGATGCTCTCGCTAAAGCGCCGTCGGCGTTGGGACGGCTCGAGGACCTCGTCGTTCATTTGGGTATCGTTCAGGGGACCGCCGAGCCCGCGTTGCGACGCAAGGCGGTCTATCTGTTCTGCGGCGACCATGGCGTCATGGAGGAGGGTGTCGCGCAGCCCTCGCCATACTCGGGCCTGCGCCGGGTCCACTCGATTTTGCGTGGCGCCGACCCGATTTCCGTGCTCTGCCGGCGTTTCCAGATCGAAGCCGCCGTCGTCGATTGCGGATTGGCCGGAGAGGCACAGCCCGGGATCATCCAACTTCATGCCGCACCGGCGGCATCCAACATCGTGCGCCTTCCGGCGCTGACCATCGACGAAACCAACCACGCCCTGCTTGCCGGCATGAACCTGGCCGCCGAGGCTGCCGCCCGTTTTGACGCTGCCGGACTTGTTCATGTCGGCGATGGCGCGTCCACCTCGGCTGCCGCACTGCTCACCTCCCTGTCCGGGCATGAAGCGTCGGAGACCTGTCCGTGTCCCGACGACCAGCCCGAATCCGTGCACCATCGCATGGTCTCGGCCGTCCGCACATCCGCCGGCCGGCACTCCGCCGAATGTGTCAATCCGTTTGGCGCATTGCGGTGTCTCGGCGGCTGGGATATCGCCGCCATGGCGGGCTTCATCCTCGGCGCGGCCCGCCATCGCCTGGCTGTCGTCATAGACGGGTTTGTGCCCGCCGTGGCGGCCCTGGTGGCCCGCTCCCTCGCTCCGGATTCGCTCGACGCCGCCATTTTCGCCCACGAATCGGCTCAGCCCGCTCACGCGCTGCTGCACGACATCCTCCGTGTTGAGCCTTATCTCGCCCTCCATCTGCATCCCGATTCCGGCTGCGCGGCGCCCCTCTTGCTTGACCTCTTGGAAACGGCTCTCCGGCTGGCCGACGAAACCGCCCCCGCCGCCGCCGCATCCCCCGATTCCGTCTGAGCAACAATAGAAGTGACAGCTTTCATGTAAGGAACCGTCCCAAAAGAAGTGATCAATCGCCTTGTCATTGAAAACCTGAAGCACCGCCGGTTGCGGACCACCTTGAGCGCTCTGTCCATCGGCTTCCAGGTCACCATGATTCTGGCCGTCGTCGGCCTCAGCCGCGGCATGTTGCAGGATTCCCAGAATCGCGCCAGGGGCGCCGGCGCCGACATCTTTGTCAAACCTCCGGCCGCCAGCGCCATCTCGCTCGGCGGAGCGAACATGCCGGAAAAAATGATACCGGCTTTCTTCATTCAGCAGCCACATGTCGTCCGGGCCGCCGGCTCCCTCATCCAGCCCATTGGCGGCATCAGCACCGTCACTGGCGTCCAGTTCGACGACTTCGCCGCCATGAGCGGCATCCGCTTCATCGAGGGCGGCAAGTTCAGGGCGAAGTTCGACGTCGTCATCGACGAGTATTACGCTGAGCAGAATAAAAAGAAGGTCGGCGATTCGATTCGCTTTCTCAACACCGCCTGGCGCGTTACCGGCATCATCGAGGCAGGCAAGCTGGCCCGCATCATCGCTCCGCTCGCCACACTCCAGGAACTCACCAGCAACACCGGCAAGATCAGCCAGGTCTTGCTCAAACTCGATAATCCGAAAATCACTCCGTCCGTCATCTCGGCCCTGAAAAACACGCCTGGGCTGGAAGGCTACTCGATCTACTCGGTGGAGGAGTTCGTCAGTATGTTCTCCATCGACAATGTGCCCGGCCTCAAAGCGTTCATTTACGTCATCATCGGGCTGTCGGTCGTCATCGGGTTCCTGGTCGTCTGGCTCACCATGTACACAACCGTGCTCGAACGGACGCGCGAGATCGGCATTCTCAAAGCCCTCGGCGCGTCGCCGTTCGACATCATCAACCTGCTCTTCCGCGAGACGCTGATTCTCGCCCTGGTGGGTTGGGCCGCCGGGGTCGGCTTGAGCTACGCCGCCAACGCGGCCATCAACGGGTTGGTCCGCGCCTCCCTCCAATCCGTGATCGTTTACGACTGGTGGCCCACAGTGATGGCCATTGCCGTGTTCGCCTCCCTCCTCGGAGCCGCCTGGCCCGGCTTGCGGGCGGCCAAACAAGATGCGATCGAGGCGCTCGCCTATGAGTAACGACATCATCCGGATCAGCGGGCTCAAAAAGGTCTATCGCGTCGGCGACATCGACGTGCCCGCCCTGCGCGGTGTCGATCTCAACGTCGCCCGCGGCGAGTTCCTGTCCGTCGTCGGCCCATCCGGATCCGGCAAGTCCACCCTGTTCCACATCGTCGGCGGGCTGACCTCGCCCACTTCTGGCACGGTCATCATCGACGGCCAGGATATGGCCAACCTGACCGATCTCGACCGCACCCGCCTGCGCCGCGGCAAGGTCGGCTTCATTTTTCAGAAGTACAATCTCCTGCCCACGCTCTCGGCGATGGACAACATCCTCATGGCCCGCCACTTCGGCGGGGGCAACGGCCAGCCCCTCTCCGAGCAGTTCAACGATCTGCTCAAACTGCTCGGCATCCACCACCGGCTCCACCACAAGCCCCGGGCGCTCTCGGGCGGCGAACAGCAGCGTGTCGCCATCGCCCGCGCCCTGGTGAACCGTCCGGCCATCCTGCTGGCCGACGAACCGACCGGCAACCTGGACACCGAAAACTCCGATCGCGTGCTTTCCGTCCTCCGGGACTTGAACGTAAAACTCGGCCAGACCATCCTCATGATCACCCACAATCCCGAGGCCGCCGCCTACGGACACCGGACCGTGACCATGCGCGACGGCCGGCTGAAATAACCCCAATCACGCGGCCAGAAATACCACGTTGGTGAAGATCCCCCCTTCGCCCCCCCACACGAACTCCATGCGTTCGCCGCGGCCTATCCGCGCCGCCTCGAATGCCTTGTAGCCGCATGACCCCATGAGGCCGAGCAGCCTCTCCGGCCCGTCGCCGGCATACTGTTCCAGCGCATGGGTGTTGAACTCGCATAGCACCGCCGGATGATCCCGTTCCAGAATCTCCCGCAGCCCTTCCAGCGCCTCCGGTTCAAAGCCTTCGACATCGATTTTGATGAAGTCTACTTTCAGGCCGGCCGGCACGCAATCGCCGGCCCGCACCATCTCTGCCTCCGCCGAAACCGCTTCGCCCGCGCCCGCCACGTGCACCGCCCCATAGTTCGCAGTGCCCGGCTCCCGCGCGATCCCGGCCGTTCCAGTGCGGCTCCCGCAGGCGGCGCGGCGTGCCACAACCCTGGCTTCCATCCGGTTCTCCCGGACATTCTTCTCAAGAAGGAAGAAATTGAACGGATCCGGTTCAAACGCAAACACCGTCGCGCCCTGGAATGCCATCTTGACCGTGTAGTAGCCCAGGTTCGCCCCGATGTCCAGGCACACGCTCCCGGGCTTGGCGAACCGTTCAAAGACCGGCTGCAACTCCCGCTCGAACACCCCCACCGCCACCGGAAACCCGACAAAGGTGTCGCGCACGCTGAAAAAGTACCGCAATCCATCGCTGGTTTCGCTCATCACGATACAGTCGTGCGCCGGCCGCTCGACTTCGAGTTCGGTCAAACGCGCCCCAAAATCCGGCGCGGCCATCATCCAGCGCGCCAGATTGTCGAGTCCCCCTTTTCCGCCTTCCCGTTCAAACCTCAGCGCCTCGCCCGGCGTCGGCCAGCGTCCCCAAAGCATGCGCGCGCCCCAGCAAAAATCCAGCCAATCGGATTGGCCGCGGTCGCACGTCCCCGATCTCATCCGGTCCCTCGCCGCCGCGTAGTCGCGGTCGAGAGCCGCGGCGGGCACTCCGGTTTTGGCCGCTCCCGGCGCCGGCCGCGCCTGGGCGGCGATCATGATCTCGTTGCGGAAATGTGGAAACTCGCGTAACAGATCCGCCCGCCATTTCGGAAGCCAATTGTTCGGCTGGCGGAAGTGCTCCTCGGGCAACGAGTTATAGAGAACCTCTTCGAAGCGGGTCTCAACCACGTCGAATCCCGCCGCGTCCAACAGCGTCGCCAGGTCCTGTTTGGAGTAAAAACGCACATGCCCGCGCCATTCGTGGAAGACCATCGCCGCCGTGCCTTCCACCGGCTCATGCAGGAATCCGCCGCCCTCGATGTAGTTCAACAATCCGCCCAGCAGAAAACTGTTGTCCGTGGTGAGAACCAACCGTCCGCCGGGCTTCAGCGCCCGCCGGATCTCGCGCAATATGTCCAGCGGATGGTACAGGTGCTCGATCACGTGCGCCAGCACCGCGAAGTCCGCCGCGGCGTCCGGCAGCGGAAGCTCGTCGGTCATGCCCGGCAGGGGATCGGCGACTTTCACCAGCGGGTCCAGATTCACCGGTATCGTCTGAACCCGCCGGCCGGCCAGGGCCTGCCGCGATTCCGCGTCCAGGTGCTGGTTGACCGTCGCCAATACCCGGCAATCGCGGCGAAGGTAATCGTTCACCGCCACGCTCAGCGCGAACGGATAGGCGCCCACATCGAGCACGGTCTGGCCCGCCGCCGGCCCCATGTGACGGCCGATCATGTCCAGCGTCACCCAGACCCGGTGGCACTGCGCCAGCAGGAACGTCGTCGAGTCGTCGTAACAATCCGGGTTGGCCGGAATCCCGTCAAATGGCATCCTCGGCACCGACCGCGCGTAGTCGAGAAACGCTTCCGGCGGCAGGTTGAGCCATTCCATGCCCGGCGACCGCGCCGGCGCCGGAGTCGAGTCGGAAAACACCTCGGCCAGCGGAACGTTGCGAAACCGGTCAAGAAAGCTCTGATACGTTCGCGCCGGTTCTGACTCGGATTTGTCCGATCGAACGCCTCCCCCGGAAGAAACTACGGTTGTTGCCATCTCACTGGACCTAGTGCGGGCACGCCCTGGAAGTTCTAACTTTTTGTTCGCACCGTCTTGCGGCAAGAATTACCAAGGCGTCCGCCGGCGACCGGTAGTTTTTTCCGAAGCTCGCCGGCTGGAGTTCGTTTGGTTGCTTGTAACGTGTTGATAAAACAGACGATGTGTGGTTGGCATCGGCGTTGCTATAAAGCTGGGCAGGTCAAAGTCTACAATGACAACACTTTCAGACGAAATCACCCCCGTGAAACGCAACGTGCCCTGGCTAGGAGTGGTCCTGGCGGCGGGGCTTGTCGGGGTGGGCGGGTTTGCCGCCTGGCAGCATTCCAACCTGGTCAACCTTCAGCTCGAGCTGAAGCAAATGAGCAGGGAGGTCGGCTCGCTCCGGGAGTCCGCAACCCAATCCGACCGGCAGATGCTGGAGACTCTCGATGTTCTGAGAGGCGAGCTGGACTCGACGAAGAAGAAGAATCAGGAATCGGTCGATTCGGCCCGTGCCGCCATCCGCCGCCAGGCCGACCAGATCACCGCCCGCCTGGCAAAGCGGCAGGACGAGCACAGCCAGAAGATTGCCGCCGAGATCGACGAGATCAAGACCACCAGCGAGCAGACCAAGACCGCCCTTTCCGCCAAGTTGACCGACGTCAGCACCGAGGTGGGCACGGTTAAGACCGACGTCGCCAGTACGCGCACCGACCTGGAGCGGACGATCGGCGAGCTGCGCCGCACCACCGGCGACTTGGGCGTGATGAGCGGCCTGATCGCCACCAACTCGCGTGAACTGGCCGCCCTGAAGGAACTCGGCCAGCGCGACTACTTCGAGTTCACCCTCACCAAACAGCAAAAGCAGCAACGCATCGGCGACATCATGGTGCAGGTGAAAAAGACCGATCCGCGGCGCAACAAGTTCACCCTCGAACTGGTCGCCGACGACAAGCGGGTCGAGAAAAAAGACAAGACCGTGAATGAACCGGTCCAGTTCTATGTCGTGACCAAGTCCAGGGTCCCGTATGAACTGGTGATCAACGAGGTGAAGAAGGATACAGTGATCGGTTACCTCTCGACGCCGAAGGTCAAACTGACGGCCCAGGGCTTCCAGAGGTAAGCGGTGTGTGGCTGGCGGGGGCGCGCTCCTGTGCGACTCGTAGGAAACGCCGCCGTCAGCCACGCAAACGAGTTTCCGGCGAGCTGGCCGAGGCGCGCTGAACAGGCGTGGGAGCGGGTGCCGGCTTCCGGTAGTGGCCGGTCGGGTGCTTATCACCGGCAGGGGGGATAAGCGCCCGGCCTGGACCATCGATCTTTCGAAATATATACGGGCCGCGGCGATCTCCCCCAAAAGATGGCCGCGGGCATCCTCCGTAACGCGGTAAGAGACAGGTTGTTCTCTCATCGACTCCTTCCCTTGCGGCGCCCCAACGCCGCTCACGAGGCGGACCGACCTCCGACGGTCCGCCTCAATTTTCTTCCCAACCCGCACTTTCGCCATGCGGCTCAGCCGCCTGCCGCGGTTCTCGTGTCCCTGGCGTGATGTCCCGGCCTCGACCATGACGGAGGGCCGCCGTCGTCAGCGGGCGTCTGCGATTGTTGCCCCTCGCGCTCATGCGTCAGGATTGCAAGGCTGCCCCCAGGACTGCACAAGGCGCCCGCAGGGTGCCAAGCGCTGCCGGCCCCGACACAAGTGACAAGGCTGCCGGCATGTCTTCCCGCGCCACTATGCAATGCCAAACGAAAGGGCAGCCCCAGCAGGGACTGCCCAGGTGCCTATGGGATTTGACCGGCGGCTTACCGTTGAACGCGGGCCGAACCGCCCTTGGCGAACTGCCGGACCTGGTCCACTGTCGCCATGGTCGTGTCGCCGGGGAAGGTGGTCAACAGCGCGCCGTGCGCCCAGCCCAGTTTCACGGCTTCCAGCGGTTCCTCGCCCGACAGCAGGCCATAGAACAGGCCCGAGGCAAACCCGTCGCCGCCGCCGATGCGGTCAACGACTGTCAGTTCGGCGGTCGGGGCGGAGTAAGTCTGGCCGTCGATCCAGGCCACGGCGCTCCAGCTATGGTGGTTGGTCGAGTGAACCTCGCGCAGCGTGGTGGCGACCACTTTGACTTTCGGGAAGCGCTTGGTCACGGCGTCGATCATGCCGAAGAAGACGCTTGGGTCGAGCTTGGACTTGGCATGGACTTCGGGGCCCTGGAGACCGAGGCCGAGTTGGAGATCCTCTTCGTTGCCGACCAGGACATCGACGTTTTCGACGATCCGGTTCATCGTCTCGACAGCCTTATCAGCGCCGCCGGAGATCTTCCAGAGCTTGGCGCGGAAGTTCAGGTCAAAAGAAACGATGGCGCCGGCCGCCTTGGCCGCCTTCATGCCCTCGATGATCAACTCTGGCGTGGTGGGTGAAAGAGCCGCGTAGATGCCGCCCGAGTGGAACCAGCGGATGCCGCCGGCGAACACGTCGCTCCAGTTGAAGTCGCCTGGTTTGAGCAGGCCGCCGGCTTCGTTCGACCGGTTATAGAACACGATGGGCGGGCGGACGCCCTGGCCGCGGTCGCTATAGACGGTGGCCATGTTGGGGCCGCGCACGCCGTCGTGTTCGAAGTACTTATAGAAGGGCTTCACGCCCATGGCCTTGACGCGCTCGGCGATCAACTCGCCGATGGGGTATTTCACCATCGCCGTGACAATACCGGTCTTCAGACCGAAGCAGTCGGCGAGGTTGGCGGCGCAGTTGAACTCGCCGCCCGAGACGTGGATCTGGCACTGAGTCGCCTTGCGGAAAGGGATGATGCCGGGATCGAGGCGATGAACGAGGGCGCCGAGGGACACGAAGTCGAGCGCGCCGGTCGCGGGGATGTTCAGTCCGTATTTCATGGGGTTTTCCTGACTTTTCGAAGGGCGTGCCTCAGCCACCTCGGGCCGGGCCCTCGAAAGACCCAATATATCAGACCCCGGAGTCGGCTGGCCTCAGGCGGCGTCTTCGAGGTGGAAGACGAGGCGTTTTCCGAGGGCGAGGAAGGCGGCTTCGAGCTGGTCGAGGCGGGCTTTGTGAGTGAGGTCGAGCAGGCGGTCGATCTGGGGCAGGTGGCAGTTCAGTTTGCGAGCCAGGGCGGCTTTGCCGGTTCGCGACGCCCGCATCGATTCATAGAGGGCGAGTTTGGCTTCGCCAAGCGCCGATACGGCGACGCAGCGCTGGCCGCGTTTGGCGCGGGATGGAACCGGGATCAGGCGTTTTGCGCTGACGTACAGCGAAAGGGCAGTTTCCAGTGCGTCCACGGCGAGCGTCAAGGCCTCGCGTTCGTCGCTGCCGTAGGTGATGGCTTCGGGGACATCGGGGAAACGGACGAGGATTGTGCCGTTATCGTCGAGAGTCAGGTTGGCCGGGTATTGCCTCACTTTAATCCTCCAGGTTTGAGGCCCAGTTGCTTCAAGACCGATTCAATTAATCCACGGCCCAACTCCTTCTTGCCGTGCATTGGCAGGACCGTCGAACGCTTCCCGAGGTGAACCTTCAGGTGGCTCCCCTTGCCTGGCTCGGAGGTGCAGCCCTACCATAAGCTACCGCCGGAACTCGAGAGCGGTCACACAATCAGTATGCAGCCAGGCGGGCGATTGTAGTCAACAGAAGTGTTGACCATCGGCGAGGGCTCAATCCAATTCGGCGCGGCCGGCGTAGAGGCGTTCGACGTCTTTGCGGAAGTTGTCGAGGACCTGTTTGCGGCGAAGCTTCATGGTGGGCGTGAGTTCGCCGTTTTCGATGGAGAA
>Ga0172369_10009825_pt1 | contig 10513 bp, 7 predicted proteins | sample LakKiv25m_FD_114539 | JGI IMG/M metagenome (GOLD analysis project Ga0172369, IMG submission 114539) | Freshwater microbial communities from Kabuno Bay, South-Kivu, Congo - kab_022012_11.25m | ecosystem: Environmental > Aquatic > Freshwater > Lake | place: Democratic Republic of the Congo...
TCAGCGGATTTATTGCTGCAGGAGGCCAGATAGATTTTCCATGTACTGTGCCGGATCCAAATATTTCACTCATGAATGAAACTTCAGATAATTACCTATGTCCAGAGATCATCACTCGCTCATATCAGATTTGGGACGCCTGCGGGAATGTAGATATATGTCAGGAAATTATTACAATCAATGATACAATCCCGCCAGTGCTCAATACCCCGGATTCCGTTCATTGGTGTGTGCAGGATATTGTTGCAGCCATATGGGATGGGGCAGGTGATTTTACCCCTATCCGGCCTGACTGGCACACTTTCCATAGTGGTGAAACCTCCCTCGACCTTAATCCTTCAACATTTTCAGATAACTGCACTGCTGTTGAAAACCTGATCCTTCACTGGAAAATCACCCTGGTTGGGGGTCCCGTCATCCTGGGTAACGGACAGGTTTCATCTTATGGCAGCAACATTCAATTCCCTCTTGGGGACAACACAATTACTTACTGGCTTGAAGATCAATGCGGCAATTTAACCCCAACAATTGATCGTCCGCTGGTTATCATCAAGGTGTTTCCCCGGCCAGATATTATACGAAATTTTTAATGGAAACAAAGTAATAATTAAAACTTAAGCTTATGAAACAAAAACAAGAGATGAAAAACAGTCAATTTAAAATTAATATAAAAAAATCACAAATCCTTAAAAATTGAAACTATGAAAAAGCAACTATTACTTCTCGTACTGGCATTATTTGCCGGTTATTCCTCACTCTTCGCACAGCCATGTCTTCCTGAAGGACCACTTTCACCAGCTGCAGGGACACCTTATAATTACACGGCAACCGTCAGTGGCGCAGGCTATGATGGGACAGGACCCTTTACCTGGTATGTGACCAAGGATGTAGATCTGATCAATGGAGTCGTAGTACCGAATAACGGAGGCGAAATTATTGCTTCGGGAGCCGGTTCTTACAACTCGCCCATTAACGGGGCAAATACAATCACTATCGAGTGGACATCTCAAGCAATAGCCAACAATGTCCCGTATTATCTGGTTATTAAATATGCGCAGACAAATTCCGGAACCAACCCTGCTTGTTCGGCAATGAATATGAAAGTATGGCAGGTTAAACCCCAGAACAAATTCCTGCTTGCTGTCAACAGTTTTGCAGGTACCATTGGAATGGATGGAGTTTACTGTTCGGCTGACGTAACTTCTGCAATTGTGACACCAGGAACTCCGGGTAGTGTAGCCTATGTTTATGGAGTTAATAACATTTATGCAGAGATTACGGCTTCCAAGTATACAGGAGAATGGACACCTTCATTCAAAATTACCGGACTTGATGCTGTTCAGACTATTGCAGATGTAACATGGGATACCAGTCCTACCGGTACATTTACCAATACTACTACCCCAGGAGCCGGACCAGGTGAATATGTCTCCACTACCAATGCCATCGCTGCTTTTGATGGTTCTTTAAAAATTTATGTCAAGGTCGCTGTCAATAATAATTACTTTGAAAACCTGGCAGGCCTGACAGTAAATGTGGCTGTGGATGGTGTTATTCCGTCTACTCCTCCTCTTCCTGACGTAATTTCCGAAACCGACTGTACCCCGGAAGTTCCCTTTGGAAAAAATACGAACCTTACTATCAAGGCTCGTCCTACTATTACTCCTGATCCTGCAACCGGAGACTTTATCCCTAAGAATCCTTAATCCATACCTAGGTTTAAGCTTCTGTGAAGTTTAGTTTAGTTGCTTTATCTCTGAAATAGAAATGTTTTTGGGGTGACTAAGAAGGTTGGATTATTACCTTCTTAGTCGTCCCCCTTAAACCTGGAGATAAAGAAAGATAATATAGAAGCCACTTCCCGTTGGGCAGTGGCAGGCTGCGTCTGAAAGTTGGTGCACAGGTATACAGTTCATTCCTGAATACCGGTTTCCGGCTATAAGACATACCCATTGAGGGATTATTGTTTTATTGGATTACTAATATTGATATTGAGCTTAGATGCGACTTTTGAGCGCTCATAAACAATTTTGGATAGCATGCATTCTGGCTATTCTGACGGTGGTAAAAACCACTGCCCAGACGGGTATTGTTGTTCTGGAAGGTGAAATTCATTCCCTTGGAGTTGTTGAAGTGCCTGGGGAAACCTATGAATGGACCGTATATTCCGACTATACACTAACCACAGAACCCGGCCCGGATGAAGTCGTCTATCTGAATGGCCGGACAGGCCCATTAATTGATGTCCTCTGGAAGAAACCAGGCACCTATTATTTCACTGTTATTGCGACCAACGCGATGGGTTGTATGAATTTGAAAGTAGGTCTTGTCAACGTAAATGAAGCCACAGCGTTGATGCCAACTATCACCATAGTAGTAGATAAGAATCCTATATGTGCGGGAACCAGGGCAAACTTTACAGCAACAGTAACCAATGCCGGAACCAAGCCTGTTTTTGTTTGGACAAAGAACGGCAACCATGTGGGGAACAACCAACCTGTATATTCGGACAATACCCTCGTGGACAATGATGCAATCAGTTGCAGACTGACTTCAAATGCCAAGGATGTAAATCCTGCAACTGTTCAGTCTGAAGAAATAATAGAAACCGTATTGAGTATCAAGGCGGCATTCACAATATCCGAGGACCATAGCAACCTGTCGTGGAAAGTTCAACTGACCAATAAATCCTCAGGGGCAGATCAATACTTGTGGGACTTTGGAAATGGATTTACCTCTACCGAAGAGAATCCGGTTGTGACCTATTACCAGGATGGACAATATTTGATCCAGCTGGTTTCTTCAAACTATTTGAGTTGTTTCGATACGGCAAGGTATAAATACGATCTGATGTTCAAAGGTCTTTTCATACCGAATGCTTTTGCCCCCACAACCAATGTCTCTCCCGCGAACCTGTTCAAGCCCGTCGGAAGGAATCTGAAACGATACCGGATCGAGGTATACGACAACTGGGGACACTTGCTATGGCAATCGACTGCCCTCGATGAACAGGGCAGACCAATTGAAGGATGGGATGGGACCTGCAATGGCGCGCTGATGCCGCAGGGAACATACATGTGGAAAGTAGAAGCACAATTTAATGATAACACCATCTGGCTTGGTTCTGATATTGGTAAGGGCAAGGCCAAAACGATGGGTACGGTAACATTGATAAGATAATCTTAAACAATGAAAAAATGAAAAGAAATTTACACTTTCCGACGATCCTCCTCCTGGGAATCATATTGTTTGGATCAAACGCACGCGGCCAGGATCCAAATTATTCCCAGTGGTTAAATGCACCCATTTATTACAACCCGGCATTTACCGGTGTGAATATCGGTCTCAGGGCCAGATTTTCATACAGGGAACAATGGCCAAATTTACCTGTTGATTTCCGTACGATGTATTTTTCAGCGGATTGGGGTGATCGGAAATTACCCGGATCCGGAGGAATAGGAGTGATCATCAATTCAGACAATGAAGGTATCGGCTTCATAAAGAATTTTTCGGCAGGACTAGCACTCTCAGTGCGGATCCCGATTACCTCCTACCTGATCAGCCAGTTGGGAATTAAGGCTTCGGTCATGCAAAAACGGCTCGACTGGAACGACTTTGTCTTCAGCGACCAGCTGAATGAAACCTATGGAAATATATACAATTCTGCTCTTTCACAACCCGACAATGAGCAGAGAATATTTCCGGATTTCGCGGCGGGAGGTCTGATCCAGTTTATCAACCCGGGCGCGAACATTACTGGGACTGCAGGTTTTGCGGTGGATCATATTTTCCAGCCGGATGAATCATTTCTTGCTCTTTCCAAGTCACCGCTTCCCCGGAAATATGTCGGACATCTTGATCTTATCATCTCTCTGGGAAGTACTCCCTCACTTGCGCTAACGACAATCAGGGGTTTTGAAGATCCCCTGAAGATCAATCCCGGGATTCTTTACCAGAACCAGAATAACAAAAGTTCCCTGCAGTTTGGGGTAAATATGTTAAAATTTAACATCTATCTGGGTGGATACATCTATACTACCAACCTGAACAAAGGTTCCACCTCCTTGAATTTATTAGCCGGGTACCGGTATATCTTTGCCAATGATATGAGTTTGAAGTTTATGTACAGCTATGACCTGCAACTCTCAGGGAACCTTAATGGAACGGGTGGAGCTCATGAAGTCAGCCTCATTCTGGAGTTTTCAAGAATCAGGATGGTTAGTAAAAATAATTATGAAGATTGTCCTTCGGAAAGACAGCGTGACCTAAGATTAGCTCCACTTGAATGCAGTCCGTTCTGATATTTTATCAGTGATATTATTTATTAAAGATCTTTTAAGAACCTGAGCCAGATTTTAATGACATTTTTTTCAGCTTTGACCGCTATTGCAAAAATTTCCGGGATATCTGCCGGAACCAGGTTATCCGGATCGCACTCGTCGGTAAGGATGGATATGGCCGCACACGGCAGTTTCATATGGTTCGCGACAATCACCTCAGGAACGGTCGACATGCCGATGGCATCGGCCCCTTTATAACGGAAAAAACGATACTCTGCACGGGTTTCCAGGTTAGGACCCTGGACTGCTACATAAACTCCTTTCTTTAATTCTATTCCTTCATTTTTTGCTGCAAGTTCCAGTTTCCAGTTCAATTCGGGATCATACGGTCTGCTCATATCGGGAAACCGCGGTCCGAGTTCATCATAATTGATTCCTCGGAGTGGGTTTTCCGGCAGGAAGTTGATATGATCCTCTATCAGCATCAACATTCCTTTTCTAAGATCAGGATTCATGGCACCGGCAATGTTCGAAAGCAACAGTATTTTTATCCCCATCATTTTCAAGACCCGCACCGGAAAGGTGATCCGCTGCATGTCGTACCCTTCGTAATAATGAAACCGGCCGTGCATCACAAGTACCTTTTTCCCGCTTACAGTGCCGTAAATCAAACGACCTTTAGTAGCATCAAAGGTTGAAGTCACAAAATGGGGGATGGTTTCATATCCGGCTTCTGCCAGAATTTCAATTTCCCCGGTGAAATTCCCCAGTCCGGCACCCAGGATGATCCCGACTTCAGATTCTCCGAATCCTTTGCTTATTAGAAAGGAGACTGTTTCGTTGATCTTAGCGAGCATGGTGGTGAGTTTGTTAATATAGGATCGAAAATGGCTGTGAATTCTCCATAAATATAAGCAAGAAAAAAGGAAATGCTCGCTACTTTGTTATTTTGTTATAATGGTGATCAACGCCTGTTGGGATATCTCACCTGAATTCAGGTTCAAAAAATAAACACCTGAAGGCAGATTAAGATTCAAATCCTGACTTCCTGGCGCCAGCGTTTGATTGAAAACCACCTGTCCCTGCAGGTTATAAATCGTTGCTAACAAAGGCTTCTGATGGTTTTCTTTTAAAATATCCAGATGAAAATTGCCTGAACTGGGATTCGGATAGATCCTGAAGAAGGCTTCCTCCTTTGGATGTGAAGTGATTCCTGATGAAGGGTCAAAGAAAATTCCTACGGTCGACACAACATCTTCTTCATAATTTTCGCCGCCGGCAACAATCAGGTAATTTTCGATCCCCAGCACTGAGTGGTCCAACAGTGGTTCCAACAGGTTATCCGTCGACCAGGTATCACTTTCCGGGTCATATATGTCGACAACATCCGAGGGTGAAACAAAGCCATTTCCGACAAAAACTCCGCCACCGGCAATATAGACCTTCCCGTTGACTGTTGCGGCATTGGAACTTATAGAAGATCTGGGCCAGGAAAGATTTGCGGTTGTCCAGGTATCTGTTGAAGCATCGTAAATATCCACTTGGTCGGTTGGATTATTATAACTGGTCACGCCGCCTGCAATGATCACTTTATTCCCCACCGTAGTGGCATTGGCCTGGCTCCGGGCAAGAGAAAGGGTTGTCGTGCTCCAGGTATCGGTTGTAAAATTGTAGATATCGACCACGTCGGTAGTGGTAACATTACCGGTATTTCCTCCTGCGAAGATGGCCAGATCATTGACAACGGTTGCAGCCATACCTTCTCTTGGCTGTGAAAGGTACGCTGCTGACCACTGACCCGTCAGGGTATCGTAAATGTCTACAATGTCGTACCATGTTATATTTGGAAATTGAGGAAAACCACACCCACCGGCAAATAAAACCTTGCTTCCATAACTTACTGCTGCCATGTCAAACCGGTCGACCGAAAGCTGTTTGACGGTCCATTGATTTGTCAGCGTACTATAAATATCTACCGTGGCAAAGGATTGTGTCCAGTCGAAACCTCCTGCAAAAAAAATCCTTGAACCGCAGGTTACCCCGGCTACCATAAATCTGGCTTCAGATAAATTACCGGCGGTACTCCATGACTTCGTTATTACATCGTAAACTTCGACCTTCGACCGGTAACTGCTTCCTGTAAACCCTCCCGCGAAATAGGCTTTGGTACCGAGCGATGCTGATCCCATACCGCTTTTTGGCTCCGACAGATCAGTATAAGTCCACTGCCCGTAAGAAACCAGAACAGAACTGAGAAACAATGCCGAAATGTAAAGTTTTGTTTTCATGGGACATCCTTTTTTAAATAATGTTTTGTTACAAAATTACTTCGCAGGCAAGGTGAAATCAATACGCATTTCGTCGTATAAATGGGGGGATTATCTCGGGAAAGCCTTATTCAGCGCTTCGGTCCTCGACTGAACATGGAGTTTTTCATAGATATTATGAATGTGTGTCCTGACAGTCTCGAAGCTGATACAAAGCCGATCGGCGATCTCCTTATATCGATATCCCTTTGCCAGGAGATCTAGCATTTCGCGCTCTCTCTTGGTCAGGTTTTCGATGTCTGCATTAGGTTGAATCGTTGGCTGAAAAGTCTGGATTACCTTTCGTGCAATGGTCGACGACATGGGAGAACCTCCATGATAAAGATCAACGATGGCATTGGTGATTTTTGATGGAGGGCTGTTCTTCAGGAGATAACCGGAAGCTCCGGCACAAAGCGAATCAAACACATTTTCATTATCCTCGAATACGGTGCACATCATGAACTGAGTCGATGAGAGCAGGGGTTTAAGTTTCCTGATGCATTCAATGCCGGATATACCGGGAAGATGAATGTCCATCAGAACAATATCCGGAATATGATCAGGAATGATATCCAGGGCCTCTTCCCCCGAAGGACAGGTGGCAATGCACTCCAGCACCGGGTGCGAATGAACGATCGATTCAAGCCCTTCCCGCATCTCCCTGTCATCTTCAACGATAATAACCTTTATCTTTTCCGTTTCATCTGACATGTTATAAAATTAGTATGATATTTCAGAAAAGGCAATCACCCTTTTGTTGTATTTTCTGACATAGTAATTATGAAGAAAACTCTGGTCCCTTTCCCGGGAGAACTTTGTATTTCAAACCATCCGCTCAGATCCTCCGCCCGCTTCTTCATATTCAATAAACCATTCCCATGTAAACCATTTTTATTTTTATCAAATCCCTTTCCATTGTCGGAGATGATGATCGTTAAATGAGTTGGTATAATGCACCTTTCCCCCGACTCCCCCTCTCCTTGAGGAGAGGGAGTTGGGGGGTGAGGTTGGATGGTAAGATCGATTTCAGAACAGTCTCCATGTTTGACTGCGTTGTGGATTGCTTCCTGAATTGCATAAAAAACATTTCGCCTGAAATCAGGAGTTATGGCTAATTTCGGGATGGCGTCGGTAAGTTCCATTTTAAAACGGATCCCCGAATTGTCGAGGTATTCTCCGAAATACCGCCGTGAATAGGCAACAAGGCTGTCGAGGGTATCATATTTCGGGTTCAGCGCCCAGACGATGACATTCAGCCTTGAAATCATCTCTCTTGAGGATGAAGCGATCCGGTCCAGGCGATCCTTCAACTCCTTTCCCCCGACCTCACCTCTTTTCCGTACATCGCTGGTTATCTTATCATCCAGCATCCTGCCCGGTGCTTCGCTTATCATCGCAATTTTGGTCAGGCCGGCGCCGATATCATCATGCATGTCCTGCGAGATCCTTGCCCGCTCGCGTTCAAGCGTAAGCTGCCGGTCAAGATCTTTTTGATAGAGGTTAGCGGTATGGAATAAAGCATTTACCCTCTTGGCAAGCAGGGAAAGAACACGGATATCCTGCAGGGAATAGACCCTTTCCGACCGCTTCGGACCACAGATAAAGAATCCGTTTGGATGAATTCCGGAAAGCAGAGGAACGACCAATTCCCCTCTGATCATCTCAAAAATTGAAGGTTTTATGTTTAGTTCGTCGGGAGAGAAGATCTTTGATGTACTGAGCTTCCGTTCGAGTTCGTTTGTCCCTTCAAATTCAGCATTGATACTTTGGTCATCGATTCCTAATAAAGATACAGGTTCATAGAAGGTCTCCTTTGTCTTCATGTTAAACACGAATGATTTAAAATGGAATATCTCATCCAGGCTTTGTGTGATCTTCGATTTCAACTCATCGAAGTGATAAATCCCTGCCAGCTTTTCTTCAAAATCCGATACAACTGTGGCAGAATCATAGGATTCACGATGGAAAAACCGGTCGATCAGGTGTTGAATCCTGTCTCTCAGTACCAGGAAGACGATAACAGAAATTGCCAGGATCAGAAAGCGGGTAAGATCGTTTTCGCTGATTGTCAGCAGATTTACCAGGTAGATCAGAAGCAGATAGGAAAATAATATCACAAATGTTGCGCACAGGTAAAGCAATGTTTTCCTGATAAGGATCTCCGTATCCCAGATCCTGTACCGGAAAATGGCAATCAGGCAGCAGACAACCATAATTAAGGTTCCGGCCCCGCTAAAAAACTCCATTATGAAAGGAAAATATTCCTGTAACCGATAAAGAGAATCATGAAAGAAGGTAAAACCTATGGGTGTGGACAGGGCAAAGAAAGAACCAATGATTACAATCCGGAGCTGGTTGCGGGCGAGCGTATCCTTTATTTCATGGAACTGGTAGAAGGCTGTTACCAGAGCGAGGATATAAGTAAAGGTGATCCAGATCAGCACCATCCTGTTTAAAAGCCAGTATGTTGATTCGAAATCATTACCGATATAAGTACGTAGAATACTAAGAACAGAATAGAGGATAAATAAAAGGAACCCGGGCACATATAGCACTGCAGGAAGCCGTGAAAACCGGGTGATCATTTTTGAAGGCCTTGGGAAGAACAGGTGAAAATGGACCAGTACCGGACCAAGCATGCAGGCGGCAAAGTTGAAAGCAACAAAGGTAAATATTGGCAATAGTTCAGGAAACGGAAGACCGATTGCATTCTGACATACGGCGAAACACAGCATATAGATAAAAAACAACCTGACTGCCAGGTCGTGAGGTTTTTTATAGATGAGGTAAAGACTGGCAATTGAAAAAAGGCACATAATTGCTGACATCATGATGAAGAACCAGGAAAACCCGGCATTACGCCTGTCATAGATGAGGGGAAGCGTTTGTTCCTGGCCGTCGCGGAGTATAGTGTATCTGGCCGTATCACCGGCTTTTACCCGTTGAATGCTCGTCCATTCGTAAAGTGTAAATGAATTGACCGAAACCAGGATATCCCCGATTTTGATTCCCGCTTTTTCACCCGGGCTGCCTGGCGGAATATCCTTAAAGACACACTGACCGTCTTTGAAAGTTGACACAGTGCCATCTTCCGGTAGTTGCCTTTTGTATATAAAATAGAGTATATTAACGAAAATTACCAGAATCACGAGCAGATAGGCCCAGTATGGGATCCGGCGAAGGGATTGAATCAATACACTCACGGAGATAGTATGAAAAAGTTATGTAAAGATAAAGGATAAAAAATGAATTTGTAAAATAACAAAAAGGCAAAATATTTCAGTTAAAAAATGTTAATAAACCAACAAATACATATATAAATATAAAGATATTCATCCATATGTTACCTTTGTTTGACTTAAGGATTCTATAACCTTCCGGTAACCCGATTTTCTCGTTTACTATGTGAACAGCCTTGAATTGGTCATTTTTTGCAGGCATATAACCTAAAATTGTGCCATGAGAAAAAGGAAAGGAATATACGTGACATTAATGTCCAAAATTTTTCTTTCCTGTGTAGCGCTTCATGGACAGGGTACAAGCAATAATTCAAACAGGAAACCTGTATCAATCGAGGGTCAGTTAAGTATTTATACTTCATTTTATTCTTCCGAAGGGATCGATCCCCGTAAACAAAATTTCTCCTGGTACATCACCGGAAACCCGGTCCTCCATATCTGGAATGTTTCAATTCCGATTTCATTCATAGCCGGGGAACCTGAAAGAAGTTTCCGCCAACCCTTTGACCAGGCAGGAATTACTCCTCAATACAAATGGATGAAAGGATACCTGGGATATAGGAATGTTACGTGGTCACCGTTTACCTGGGCAGGTCAAACCCTATTCGGTGTCGGGATCGAACTGACCCCGGCAAAGTTTCGGTTCGGGTGCCTTTATGGCCGTCTGAACCGGCCTGTACAGGAA
>Ga0172369_10009828_pt1 | contig 10512 bp, 7 predicted proteins | sample LakKiv25m_FD_114539 | JGI IMG/M metagenome (GOLD analysis project Ga0172369, IMG submission 114539) | Freshwater microbial communities from Kabuno Bay, South-Kivu, Congo - kab_022012_11.25m | ecosystem: Environmental > Aquatic > Freshwater > Lake | place: Democratic Republic of the Congo...
AAGAAGTTGCATCAATAACATCGGTATGATCTCCTTCGCTTGGCCCTATTGTTTGGGCTTGGTCGATAAAAATTACTCCATCCCATATTTCCATTTTAGCTGCAGAGAGAGATCCACTTCTATTAAATACATGAGTGAGAAAAACATTTTGGACTATGGCATCACTTGGAATGCCAGGAGAAAAAACAAATTCAATATATTTATTTTCATCGTAAGTACCACCATTTGGCCAAGGCCCATTGCTCCCAACATGAACATCACCACTACTGGTATTAAGCTTAATAATGTCATTCGGAGAAAAAGATTTGATTTCACTTCCTGTTGTATCTATGCCACTGACTACTCCGAAATTGGCATTAATACTGGCAAAAGCCGAAGGAGAATTTACAAAAAATAAAAGAGAAAAACAAATAAATAAAAAATACTTGTTTAACATACTAAAATTATATGCCCAAAAAATTTAAAAAACATAGCTCTAACATAAAATCTGTGGAAAACCTGAAAATACTTATAGGCAAGACCTGTAAAGAAAAAAAGGCTCGTTGTTAAACTAAGACATTCCTAGTTTAGATAGTTTTGGTGGTTTAATAAATTTACGTATATCTATATCTGAAAAAACTCTCTGTATGTCAGTTTTACTAAACATCATCATTAATGGTTTTGTTGATTTTTCTAAATTACCACTAGAATCAGGAATAGAAAACCCGATATACTCCACTTTTTTATTCATTCTATTGCGAATCCAATCTATAGCCGGAACAAGATCCGAATCTGAACTTACAACAATAGCAGTATCGTATTTATCATCAAAAGCACCAACTAAAAGGTCCGTCGCAATTTTTACATCGATACCCTTTTCGCGCATTCTTTCTGTTTGTATTCTTTCAATACCAAGCTTTTCGAGTTTTTTGTATTCAATAACGCGACTATCAATTACCAATTCTTCAACCCTCCTTCTCAATTTACTATGTTTAACTTCCCAACCACCTTTTGCCAAGGTGGTGAATAACTTTGTTTGTTCAGACATCAATTCCTTACTATGAAGATCTCCTTCTTTTTCACGAACAGAACCTTTATAAAAACGCTTACACTTTTCACTGACATTTCTCCCATCAACAAGTAGATTGGCAAAGGCATCAAAATCAAAATCGTTTTCTTTAATGCCAAGCTTTTTAATAACTAAATGATAAAAATTACCACCATCAATTAGTATAGAAATTCTTTCTTTTTTACTCATACACATATATTATATACCCAAAAAAGAAACCCGCACACTCTTGCGAGGCACGGGCGACTTATGAATATATTATACACAAAACAGATGAAAAAGCAATGTATGTGTATAACTAAAAATTCCTTACAGGCAAGGCCTGGAAGGAATTTATCGCTTGTTTAATTGATTCATATCATTTTGATACGATAAAAAATACAAAAATAAAAAAGAAAACATTGATACCTTAACGCCTGTGGAAAACCCAAAAACAAAAACCACCATAAAACAAAGGCCGAAGGGTGATTTTTGAACCCCAACTTAGAGAAATTGCTACTTGACTTTCATTTTTTACTTTGCTATCCTTTAAGTAACTTTGGCTTCGGCCTCCGAGAAACCCCCCCGCAAGGGGGTTTCGTTGTTTATATATAATTTTTCAATGCCTCTTTTATTATTTCAAATTCTTCAGCTGAAATAAATTTTATTTTTCGAGTAAGCCTTCTTGTGTCAAATAATTTTACTTGGGAAATAATAGCCGAAGAATCAGTAGAACCTATTTCTACATACCAAGAACCTTTCTTTTTATTTGAAGTTAGGGGCACTCCAATAAAAGTATTAACTGTAACTTTTTTAATAACAAGAACTGGCCTTTCAAATAATTCGTGTTTGCCACTTTGTTCACTTCCAACATTTAAACCGACAGAACAAAACCATATATCCCTTTCAGATACATAAATCGGGTTACGAGTATTGATTTTTTTCTTCAAAATATTCCACTCATCAAAATTTTTCTCCATTTGTTAAAATTATATGCCCAAAAATTGAAAAAACATAGCTCCAACACAAAACCTGTGGAAAAACAAAAACCACCCTAAGATTCTCGAAGGGTGGTTTTTGAAAAATAATTTTTTATTTTTACAAAGCCTTGATGGCTGCTCGAGTCTTTGCTCCAAAGTATCCAGAAGCTGGAGTAACGCCTAGCGCCTTTTGCCATTTAGCTAAGGCTGCTTTAGTCATTTTTCCAAACTTACCGTCAGCCGCACCCGAAAGATAACCATTCTCTTTCAAGATAGTCTGCAAAGCTTTTACTTCCTCTCCTTTCGCACCGATTGTTAGATTTTTAGTAACCATTTTAATCGCCGTCAAGCTTGCATGTTCATTGGCGGTTGTTCCAGGAGTGATAACTGGGTTTATTGTACAATTACTTGCCCAAGTTTTTCCATTTGGACAAAGTTTATCCGAAGTTGTAGGAGTTTCTACTACTGGAACAACTACGGCTGGAATTTCTACTACTGGAGTAACAATTACTTCTGGTTCTGGAGTAGTTGTAGTGGTTGTTGAAATTATGGGAATGGATGTAGAAACTGTAGGTTTGTGAGAAACAGTTAATGTTCCTGTACTACTAGAGTTGAAATAAGTTGTACTGTTATTAGTTGCTCCAGAATAAGCCCAAGTACCAATTGCCTTCCATGAACCATCAAATCTAAATGCAAAGGCAGTCGCAGTTTCACTATTTGCAATAAGGGCTGAAACTCCAGTAATCATCGATAGGTAATTGGAGACAGCAGTGGTGTTTGCAATAGTTTTTAATCCACTACCACTTAATGTGAGATCATAGTAGGTTGTAGCTTTAACTGTTTGAGCCCCAGCTAAATTGTAATTTACAGTGTTGCTAGTTCCAGTAGCTGTCAATGTCGTGATATTAGCAGCCGCAGTCGTAGCACCAGAAAGATTCAATGTACCTGTGTTTGTAAGAGCAGTTAACGTACCGGCAAAAGTAGTGATAGTCATAGTGCCAGAATTTGTAATTGTACCAGTACTTGTCGCCACACTAGAAATAGTCGCAGTTCCATTATTTGTCAATGTACCAGTACTAGTTACAGCTACCGATGCAGGAGTTAAGGTATAAGTAGCAGCATTAGTCATAGAAGTTCCTGAACCAATAGTCAAAATAGCGGTTGTAATACTAGAAGTAGTTGTCCAAGTGACTGTTCCACTCAAAGCTATTTCATCTGTTACTGTTGTTACAGCACAAGTCACCGCACCACTTCCAGTGAAATTTAAAGTATCATAAGTTGTAACCTTACAATTTGGCGCAGCTGCTGTGTAATTTACAACATTTCCTGTTGCTGTCGCAGTCAAGGTTGTAATAGTTGGTGCTGTCGCGAAACCAATATTCAATGTACCAGTAGCACTGTTTGTGAGAGAACCAGCTCCAGAAAGTGCAGTAGAAACTGTTAAAGTTCCATTATTTGTTGCGGTACCTATAATAGAGGTCGTCGGAGAAATAAGTGTACCACCACCAGTAGCTATCGTTAACACACCACCACTTTCAACAGTTACACCAGTAGTAGTTGTTAAAGTAAATGCTCCCACAGCCAAAGTTCCTGTAACATCTACAGAAGCTGCAGCAGCTGTAGCCCCCACAGTAACAGTCATACCAGTTGGGATAGTAACAACATCTCCTGCAACAGGAACAACACCTCCTGTCCATGTAGCAGTATCAGCCCAAGTACCTGTTTGTGCGGCAGTTATATCTGTTGCTTCTGCTTTTCCAGCAAATGAAAAAACAAATGCCAAAGCAAGAACAACAAGACTTAAAGAAAAAATTCTAGAAAAATTTTTCATAATTAATCTTATGTTTATAATTTAATAATAATTTTTTTGATTACCTAATAATGCATTTATAGACAATCAAAAATGTCATGCGTATTTCGACAACGCTAACATATTTATATTATAACAATAATTTTCCCCAAAAACACAAAAAAACTAAAATGTGTGGATAACGGAAATTTCCTATAAAAACAAAAACCCACCGCGATAAGCGGTGGGTTTTGAATACGTTTTAAGGTGTATTAACCAGAGATTAAAATGAATTATGAAGCCTTTACGTAAACCTCTCCGGTTTTGATATCATCAAGACCCCAAGTCTGAGTGATAGGAGTAGGAGAAGTTGCATGGTCTGTAGCAGTCCATGTAACGTTTACTGCTTTCATACCAGTGAATCCTGCTGTACCACCAGCTGGAACATATCCTGTAACTGTAAATGTTGTTTTAGAACCTGCTACTACTTTATGAAAACCAGTAGCAACAGCTCCTTTTGTGGTTGTCGATGATGTAATTGAAGAAGCCAAAGTTCCACCTTTAGCTGCAGTCTTCGCAACGGCAGTAAGAGTAGCACCATCAGCATCAACATAGATATCACTACCTGCAGGAGCAGTAACAGAGAATGCTAATGAGTATGTTCCATCTTTATTATCAACTCCTGTGTTATCAGCTGAAGCTGATACAAATGCTATAGAAGGAGCATATTGGAAGAAATACTGAGCATTTCCAGTAACTGTAGGAGTGATAGAAGCACTAGTAAAGTCAGTACCAGTTGTAGCAGTAACTGCTGTAACTGCTGCGATAACTGATTCACCTGCAACTAATGTAGCAGAGATAGGATTTACTAGACCATAAATTGACAACACTTTTGTTGCACCCTCAGCAATATCAATACTTAGATCACTGAAAGCAAATGTGTTAGCTCCAGCTACAGAATCAAGAACGGCTGAACCATCTCGAAGCTCTACTGAAGATAGACATTCTGCTGAAGTACATCCGGTTGGAGTAATTGTACCAGAAAGAGCGGTAATATTGATTGGCCCATCTGTTGCTTTTAGACTAACATCCATCAACTTAACTGCTGTCGTCACACCAGAAGTGGTACTAAGACCAGAAACTGATTGAGCATCTGGTGAACTTGAAGCCAAAGTAGCTGTCAATGTACCTGTTGCTCCTGTAACGTTAGCAAGATTTAATGTTCGAGTTGCTGCAATTGTATAAGCCTCAGAAAGACCAGCAGAATCAATTGCTCTTACAGAAACATCATTAGCGGCGATTAAAATCGTTCCACTATTTGATGTAAGGGTTGGGCGACTGATTTTAACTGACAATACTTTTGTAGCATCTTTTGGAACATTAACATTCAAGCCATTAAATTGAAGTTGATATTCAGATCCTGCAGTAACTTCTGTTACTGTTGAAGATGAGAGCATAATTTCTGATAGAACTGTTGAGCCATCTAAAAGAGTTGCTTTATCTGCAGCTAACCAAATGCGTGGACTAATTGTTCCAGCAGTAAGATTAACCCAAACACGATTAACATTCATATCAGCACCTGTAGCTTTGATTTTTATACCAAAAGCTTCCTTTTCCTCTCCCTTGTTTATAGCAAGACTATTTGCTGGAGTAGGATTGTAGGTAACTGCTATTGAACCTTCTCCACTTTGAGAAACTGTTCCACCTGGAAGAAGAGTACAGTTACTTGCCAAAGTCATTCCGTTTGGACAAAGAGTTTCGGTTGTGGTTCCACCTGGAAGAAGAGTACAGTTACTTGCCAAAGTCATTCCGTTTGGACAAAGATCTGTTGGTGGAGTAACCACTACAGTTGTTGCAAGAGCAGCACGGGTCATTGGTCCAACAACGCCATCAGCGGTTAAACCTTTGTTAGCTTGGAAAGCCATAACAGCTGCTTTGGTGATTGTTCCAAAGTATCCTGTTTGTGGAGTAACTCCAAGTTGTGCCTGAAGAGCAGATACTTCTGCATTTCTCATTCCTTGCTTCAAAGTCATGGTGTAATCAGCGGAAGCGGTAGATGCTACTAGAGCAAAACCGACAATCATAACTGTTACAATCATAACTCCAAGAAGGATTTTTGATTTTAATAATTTACTCATAATAATTTTTTGTGCCATTAATAAGTTTCGACAAAACTAAGGGCACTTCATTTTTCCATTTTCAAATTTTATTTACATAAAATTTTTACAACAGAAAAACTTTTTTCTATCACTATTTTTAAATTTGCCAATAATTAATAAACACTAATAATGGGGCAAATAAAAAAGAGTGAACAGATTATAACTTATCCGCCAGCCGGCGGAGAAAACTGAACTATTTTAATGAAATAATTTCACTAAAATATTTTGTCCCGATTAGAGATAAATCTCTAACGGGATTATTCAATTTTCAATGACCTTTCCTATTTTCATTCATAATTTTTTCGACGAAATTATGAACGAAAATAAATACGGGTTTTATGTCTGCAAGATGCATAAACCTTCCGTCTCTCGACAGAGGATACTTTCTCGCAAACATAATACTATTATAATATAGAGTCGTAAAATACGGCAATATATTATGTGGATAACTCCACTTTTCTTTCAAAGAAGTGGAGCAAGTCAACTAATTAAGTGAACTTACCACGAGTAAAATCTATCATATTTTACTCGAGAAAGCAACCACCTAAAGAGGGCCCTTGGATCATCCAAATTTCCCTCTTAAGAGATAGACGCACCAACCAGGGATATCTTACAAAAAATGCCCCAAAGAGGGGGCAATTGGGAGTAGTTTAGAGAGGAAAAATGTTTTAATTTTTGAGTCGATATTTGCTCCAGCGCTTCTCGCCACTCTTTAAAAGGACACCGTCTGATACCATAGAAACAAGTTCTCTCTGAAGAGTTTTCTCTCCGCAAGAAATAAGAGAACTATGTCCGATAGATTTAATGTCTGTTATAGTAGCTCCAACAAAGTTTACATTATCTTTAGCTATGTCCTTTATCGCCAAGATTATATCTGCTCGCCTTTTTTCTTTTAATTCATGGTTATTGTTTTTATTTAAAAGGACACTGGAAGAATCATTTTTTTTCTTGGCTAATTCTGGAATTCTATCGGACAAAGCTCTCATTAAAGTACTCCCTTTCTGAACCCCAATTCTGGTGCCAGTATGTCCGTTAGAAATACTCTTTTTCAAGAGAATTGTCTTTGTGGTTGAGTCATTGTAATAGTCGTCTTCTTTGCCCCCTTCTTTGATAAATTCTTGAAGCCAATTGTCTCCTTTGGGCGAAGTAAATTCTTCGATTGATTTTCTTAGTTCTAAGAATTCCTTACTAATAATTTTTGAGTTCATTTGGGAAATAATCCCCACCCCTGAAGCCACTTCTAAAAAGGACAACAGCTCTGAAATTTTGCCACTTATTTGATCAGACGAACCCGAATGTCCTTTAAGATAAAAAGTGTCCGATAGAATATTCGCTCCCAAAATCCTTAACTTATTCCTCAATGGCTCATCTTTGTCCATTATGTCCGTTACCATGTAAAGCGCAGTAATAAGCTTATTAGTTTTGGTATAGGATCCGGCAGAAAAAAACTCTCTTTCGTATGGAACAAGCATCCCCTCTTTGTCCTTTACTATGTCATTTTTCTGACCATTAGATTCTGCCAACATATTGTCCATTATATATAAAGGACAAACTAAGTCAAATTTTTTGCCTGTCTTTTTAATGTAATTTTTTTGAATATTTGGTATAAAAATTTTCAATTTATAGAGATTCTTCAAGTTTTTTAAAATTGATAATCTTGAGCAAAAACATATAAAAAAATTTAGTTATAAAAAAGTAAATATGATAAAATAACTAAATGGCAAAAAATAAAAAAACGAAAAACAATTCAAAAAACATTTCTCCCGCCAATAAATTGAAAACAGAAACAAAACATGGAATCTTAGCAGTGGTGTTTTTTGTATTGGCACTATTTCTTTTAATGTCGGCTTTTAATTTGGCTGGCCCAGCTGGTAAATTTATTTATCGAATTTTTAATTACCTTCTCGGAATTGGTTATGCACTGCTCCCGATTCTTTTTGTACTGCTCGGATCTTCTTTCGTAAAATCAGAACGTCCTAATATCGGAATCACCCGCACCATCAGTTCACTTCTTTTTTTGCTTTCCGGATTGGGTATTATTGATATCGCTTCAAGCACTCATGCTGGAGGATTCTTGGGAAGAATTTTAGCAATTCCTTTTGTCTATCTTTTTGATATTTATGCCAGTATTATTTTTTTGGGAGCAATTTTAATAATTTCTATTTTGATTATGTTTGACGCAAAGCCCGCCCTAATTCCATTTTTCAAAAAGCTTCGAGATTTGTTCCGAAAAAAGACAACGCCAATTGAAGAAGAAATCGAAGAAGAAATTCTGCCAGAAAAAGAAATCGTTTTACCGGAAGAAAAAGAGGAAGAGGAAAGCGCTGGTGAAAAAATTAAAAAAGCTCTTGGAGTAAAAAAGAAAGAGCCAGAACCAGAAGAAGAAATTCCAATTAAAAAAAGAAAAGGCGGGCTAGTGTCTAACTATGTTCCTCCCCCACTCTCACTCTTGGAAGGAGATCAAGGAAAACCAAATACCGGAGACATAAAAGCAAACGCTAATATCATCAAACGCACGCTTGCAAACTTTGGAATCGAAGTCGAGATGGATGAAATAACCGTAGGTCCAACAGTCACTCGATACGCATTAAAACCAGCCGAAGGAATGAAGCTCTCACGCATTGTCGGACTGCAAAATGATTTGGCTTTGGCATTGGCTGCCCATCCAATCCGAATCGAAGCTCCTATCCCGGGGAAATCTCTAGTCGGAATTGAAATTCCCAATAAATCAAAATCGATCGTAGGTCTTGCCACCATGCTTTCTGATGAAAAATTCCAACATTCTTCAAAAGTGTTAACGGTTGCCCTCGGTCGCAGTATTTCTGGTAAAGCTCTCTTTGGGAACTTAGCAAAAATGCCCCACTGCCTAGTAGCCGGAACGACTGGGTCCGGAAAATCAGTCACGATTCATTCTATGATTGCTTCCCTGCTATATCGCAATGGACCGGATGATTTGAAATTTATTCTAATCGACCCAAAAAGAGTTGAGTTGACGATGTATAACAAAATCCCACACTTACTCACTCCGGTCATTACCGATGCTAAAAAAACAATCTTAGCCCTAAAATGGGCTGCAAAAGAAATGGATCGTCGATATGATATTTTGGAAGCTGAATCTCTTCAAAATATAGAATCTTATCACCACAATGTCTTGGCCCAGAAAAAACCTTCCACCAATAATAGTGGAGACAATGGAGAAGAAAAAGGTAGTAGCCCAGAACGCATGCCTTATATTGTGATAGTCATAGACGAGCTAGCCGACATTATGAGTACTTACCCAAGAGAGCTTGAGTCAGCCATCGTACGACTTGCTCAGATGTCTCGAGCAGTTGGGATTCATTTGGTACTTTCCACCCAACGTCCAGAGGTAAATGTCATTACCGGACTTATTAAAGCAAATATTCCCGCGCGAGTAGCCTTGAAGGTGTCTTCTCAAATAGACTCTCGTACAATTCTCGACGCTGGTGGAGCTGAAAAGCTACTTGGTGCCGGCGACATGCTCTACTCTTCCGGAGAAGCCCAACCGGAACGTTTGCAATCTGCTTTTATTTCCGAAGGAGAAGTCAAAAAAGTGGTAAAATATTTAGCAGATGCTTATCGAGACGAGGTCTCGGAAGAAATATCTCTCAGTAGTGGTTCTATCTCGGCTGATAAAAGTATCTTCGAAAGCACCCTAGACGAGAGTGAAGATGATGATGAATTGTATGAAGAAGCTCGAGCTTGTGTGGTAGAAGCTGGCAAGGCTTCCACTTCCTACTTGCAAAGAAAATTAAAATTGGGATACGCCAGAGCGGCCAGACTAATGGATATGCTTGAAGATCGTGGAGTCATCGGACCTGGAGATGGCGCCAAACCACGAGAGGTGCTTGAAAAAATCGAACGAAATGAAAATGGAGAGAACGTAATCTAGATACTCTATATAAAATAAATGCAACCAGACACAAAAAAAATATTAAAAATATCGTTAGTATCTATCCTATTTGTTGTTATGGTAATTTTTGTTTTTTTTAATACTCGAGATTTAATCTTTGGAGTAAAAATAAAAAACGTAAATATTAGAGATAATATTAAAACAACAGAAGGAATCCAAAAAATCACTGGCCAGGCAAAACACGCAGTGAAACTTGCCTTAAATGGCCGAGAAATACCGATCGATCAACAGGGAAATTTTAGTGAAACAATTGTCTTGCTTTCGGGTTATAATGTAATCAATCTAACTGCCCTGGATAAATTTGGGCATAGTGATGAAAAAAATTATAAGTTAATTTATGAACCGGCTCTAGGATTCTAGGCCCAAAAATATATACATATGCAAAAGAAAAAAGAAAAAAAAGAAGACAAAACAATGGGGGCAGGAATGCTCGACGACACCCTGAAAGCCATCCAAACAAAATTCGGCGAAGGTTCCATTATGAAAATGGGAGATGCTCCCAAGGTAGACCTGAATGTTATCCCAACAGGATCTTTGGGTCTTGATATGGCACTCGGTGTTGGAGGAATTCCTCGCGGACGAATAATAGAAATATTTGGACCGGAATCATCCGGTAAAACAACTCT
>Ga0172369_10009829_pt1 | contig 10512 bp, 8 predicted proteins | sample LakKiv25m_FD_114539 | JGI IMG/M metagenome (GOLD analysis project Ga0172369, IMG submission 114539) | Freshwater microbial communities from Kabuno Bay, South-Kivu, Congo - kab_022012_11.25m | ecosystem: Environmental > Aquatic > Freshwater > Lake | place: Democratic Republic of the Congo...
CTGGTCTTTGCCGTGCTGGCGGGGATGACGCCGCCCGAGCACGAAATCGCCTTTTATGATGAACGCTGCGAGCGCGTGCCAACCGAGGTGCGCTTCGATCTGGCGGCCATCAGCGTGGAAACCTACGCCGCCCGCCGCGCCTACCAACTGGCGGCCGAGTTTCGCAGCCAGGGCACTCCGGTCATCCTGGGCGGCTTCCACCCCAGCCTCTGCCCTGAAGAAGCGGCCATGCATGCGGACGCTATCGCCCTCGGTGAGGTGGAGAACACCTGGGAGGCCATTCTGGCGGATGCGCAAGACGGACGGTTGCGGGGCATCTACCGCAGTCCCGGTCGCACCAACCTGGCCGACATGCGGGTGGATCGCGCCATCTTCCGCGGTAAACCCTACCTGCCCCTCGCGCTGGTGCAGTTTTCGCGCGGTTGCCCGCACGGCTGCGATTTCTGCTCCATCCGGCAATTTTACGGACCGTGGCTGACCCATCGCCCGCTGGAGGAAGTGCTGGCGGAGATCGACAGCCTGCCGGTGCGGAACATCTTCTTCGTCGATGACAACTTCACTGCCGACCGTGATGCCGCCCGCGCGCTGATGACCGCGCTCAAAGCCCGCCGGGTGCGCTGGGTCAGCCAGGCCAGTCTCGACCTGGTGCAGGATCCCGCGCTGCTCGACCTGATGGCGGAGAGCGGCTGTTTCTGCCTGATTGTCGGGCTGGAATCGCTGAACCCGCGCAACCTGGCGCAGATGAAGAAGGCGTGGGCCGGCGGCCTGGGCGGATATGCGCACGCGCTGGATGCCATCAAGGCGCGCGGCATCCTGGTGTATGGCGGCTTCATCTTCGGCTACGACGATGACACGCCGCAGAGCTTCACCGAGACGACCGATTTCGCCCTTGCGCAGAAAATCTTCATCGCCACCTTCAACATGCTGCAGCCCTTCCCCGGCACGCCGCTGTATGCCCGGCTGCAGGCGGAGGGGCGACTGCTGTATGACCGCTGGTGGATGGAGCCGCGCTACCTGTGGGATTGGCCGGCTTTCCGCCCGGCGCGCATGACGGTGGAGGAGATGGCGGAGGCCTGCCGGGCGGCACGAGCCCGCTTCAACAGCCCGGGCAGCATCCTCGCCCGCAGCCTGGACCTGCGCGCCCACCTGCGCGACCCCTTCCGCGCCATGATTTATTTCGCCGGCAACCTGATCTCCCGCCAGGACATCGCGCGCAAGCAGGGATTGTCGCTGGGTGTCGGCTCGGAGACGCGGGCCCTCTCCCCCCCAGCCCCCTCCCCCAATCCTGGGGGAGGGGGAGCACCGGTGCGGAACGATTGATACGTTATCATATTACCAGTAAGCCTACTCCCCTCCCCCAGGATTGGGGGAGGGGGCTGGGGGGGGAGAGGGCCCACGTCTCCGAGCCGCCACCGAGCAACAGACCGTATGAAGATCACATTCATCAAACCGAATATGGGACGCACGAAAGACGGACGCCCGTATCGCGACCGGGCCTGCATGGAGCCGCTGACCTTTGCCGTGCTGGCCGGGCTGCTGCCGGAAGGCGACCAGGCGGTCCTGTATGATGATCGCCTGGAAGATGTTCCGTATGGCGAGGCGACCGACCTGGCCGCCATTAATGTGGAAGTCTACACCGCACGCCGTGCCTACGAGATTGCCGCCGAATACCGCCGCCGGAAGGTGCCGGTGGTGCTGGGCGGGTGCCATGCCAGCATGGCGCCGGAGGAGGCGGCAACCTTTGCGGATGCCGTGGTGATCGGTGACGCCGAACGGAGTTGGCCGCGATTGATCGAGGATGCGCGGCAGGGATGCCTGCAGCCGGTGTATCGGGACGAGACACCGGCGGTGATACATGGCGTACACACGGACTGGTCGATCTTCCGCGGCAAGCGATATCTGCCGTTGCGGCTGACGCAATTCAGTCGCGGATGCCATAATCAGTGTGAATACTGCGCTACTGCCGCTCTCTACCAGGGCATGCACCCCCATCGTCCCGTCGAGGAAGTGATTGAGGAGCTGCAGACCCAGCATGCCCCGCTTGTCTTTTTTGTCGATGACAATATCACCGCGGACAGCGAGGCGGCGAAAGAGCTGTTCCGCCGGCTCATCCCGCTGCACTGCCGTTGGGTCGGTCAGGCAAGCCTGGATTTCGTGCGTGATCACGAGCTGGTTAACCTCATGCAGCGCAGCGGGTGTGCCGGACTCGTCATCGGGTTCGAAACGCTGGAGATCAGCAATCTACGGCAGATGGGCAAAGCGTGCAACGCGCTGACGCCGTATGATGAGGCGTTGACAGTGATCCGCCGCATGGGGCTCATGGTATGGGCCGCGCTGCTTTTCGGTTATGACGCCGACACGCCGGCGGGCATCCGGGCGGCCGTCGATTGGACCATCGCGCAAAAATTCTGCTTCGCGGCGTATAACATTCTCACTCCCTATCCTGCCACCCCGCTTTACGCCCGGCTGCAGGCCGAAGGGCGCTTGCGTTATGAGCGCTGGTGGCTGCATCCCGACTATCATTTCGGTGATGCCGTCTTCCATCCGGCGCAGATGCCGGCGGAGACACTCACCGATCTCTGCATCGAGGCTCGGCGCACCTTCAACCATCCCTGGAGTATCGCCCGCCGGTTGTGGGATCGGCACACCAACGCCAGGGATCTCTGGTCGATCGCCACCTACCTGACCTACAACCCACTCTTCCGGCGCGAGGTATTTAAAAAGCAAAGTATGCAGTTGGGGTATTATGATACGCCACCGGTACCCAATAATTGTTTTGAAACCGCCGATTTCACAGATTGATAATATAGTAATCATATCAATCTGTGAAATCGGCGGTTTCAAAACAATCCTGCAGATTGTCGAGATGCGGTGTTACGCAAAAGGATATGTATGCTCGGACCGTGGTTCTGGCACTGTTACGCACAGGGTTACGATGTGCTGAACGCGCTGCGTCCCTATCAGCGCATGCTGGACGACGTCATCGATGCGGCACCCATCGCTCCGGGCATGCGCCTCCTCGACGCCGGATGCGGCACCGGCAATTTTGTCCGGCAGGCGCAGGCACGCGGCATCAACTGCCGGATTATCGCCGTCGATGCCTGCCCGGCAATGCTGGCGCGCGCGCGGCGGAAATGCTTGACCGCGACCGGGGGCGAATTCCACCTGCTCGATCTCAATACCCCACTCCCCTTTGCCCCCGCATCCTTCGACGGCATTATCGGGTGCAACGTTCTGTATGCCGTTCGTGACGCCCCGCTGACATTGCAGCGCCTGGCGGTGCTGCTCAAGCCCGGGGGTCGGATGGTGCACACCATCCCACGGTACGGGTATAACATGTACCGGATCATCCGGGAGCATCTGCGGGAAGCCACCTGGCGTGAACGGCGGGGATTCCTGCGCCTGCTGCCGGCGCTGCTGCTGGTGCTGGCGTGCAATCTCCTGCTCCTGTGCGTCTATTCCATCTCGCACCCTTTCATACAGCGCGCCGGACATCGAAAGCTGCGCGCCCGGCAACTGGAGGAGATACGCGCCTATCTGCAGGTCGAAGGTTGTTCGCTGTCGATCGCGAAGACATACGCGGAGCAGAACTGGCTCCTGTGCTATGAGAAAAAGGAGGCGGCATGCCCCGCCTGACCCTCGTCTACCCCTGCATCGGGCGCTTCCCCGGCGACCGCTACGTGCGCTCCTGGCAAATGCAGCCGCTGGCTATCGCCGTGCTGGCCGGCATGACGCCGCCGGAGTGGGAAATTACCTTTTTTGACGACCGAATGGAGCCAATCGGTTATGATACGCCGTCTGACCTGGTGGGCATCTCCATCGAGACCTTCACCGCCCGCCGGGGGTATCAAATCGCGGCGGAGTATCGGCGGCGCGGGGTGCCGGTGGTGCTGGGCGGCTATCACACGACTTTCTGCCCGGAAGAAGCGCTGGAGCGTGCCGACGCCGTCTGCGTGGGGGAGGCGGAAGGCATCTGGCCGCAGCTTCTTGCCGATGTCGCCGCGAAAAGGCTGCAGCGGCGCTACCAGGGGGATGGCCGGCAGACGCTGGCGGGCATCACGCCGGACCGGCGGGTCTTCGCCGGGAAAAATTACTTCTCGCTCGCGCTGGTGGAGACTGGCCGCGGGTGCCCCTTCCGCTGCAACTTCTGCTCGATCAGCGCATTCCACGGTGCCACGTACCGGCGGCGACCCGTCGAGGAGATTATCAACGAGCTGCGGCGGCTGCGCGAACGGTATGTCTTCTTCGTCGATGACAACATGATCGGCGACACGCAGAACGCCCGCGAGCTGTTTCGCGCGCTGGCGCCGCTGGGGTTGCAATGGGTGGGGCAGGCGAGCATCAACCTGGCGGGAGACGAGGAACTACTGCGGTTGATGGTGTCGAGCGGCTGCATCGGGCTGCTCATCGGCTTCGAGTCGCTGTGCGGTGACAACCTGACGGCGATGGGCAAGCACGTCAACCATGTCGAGCGCTACCGCGAGGCGCTGGCGAAGTTGCGCGCGGCGGGCATCGCCATCTACGGCACCTTCGTCTTCGGCTACCCGCACGACACGCCGGCACTGTTCGCGGAGACGGTGCGCTTTGCCCGCGAGACGAAGCTGTTCCTGGCTGCCTTCAACCACGTGGTGCCTTTCCCCGGCACGCCGCTGTACCGGGAGATCGCCGAAGACGGACGGCTGCGCTATCCCCGCTGGTGGCTCGATGACGACTATCGCTTCGGGCAGGCGCCGTTTCACCCACAAGGCATGTCGGCACCGGAAATCGAGGAACAGTGTTACGCTGCAAGGAAAGCGTTCTACAGCGGGGTATCTATTCTACAGCGGGGGTCTGATCTGCGTGCCAACTGCGCCAATCTGCGCATGGCCTCCGCCTTCTTCGGGTTGAACAGCCTGCTGCAGCGCGAGGTGGCGCAGAAACGCGGCATTCCGCTCGGTGAAAGGAGGGAGCGGTGAACACCGGCGTATTGACCATCCGGCTGGCCACCCGTGAAGACGATGCGCAGGTGCGGGCGGTGCTGCGGCGGAACATCATGCCCGGCATGATGACGCTGGCTTTCACGCACGAGCCCAGCTTCTTCGACGCTGTTGAAGTGGAAGGAGATGATCCGCGGGTGATCGCCGGCGCGATGGACGGACAGGTGGTGGGTGTGGGCCTGCTGGCAGCACGCCGCATCTTTCTCAATGGCGAAGCGGCGGAGATCGGATATTTAAGCAGCCTGCGCATCGACCAGTCGCAGCGTGGCACTACCGCGCTGGCGCGCGGGTACCGTTTCTTCAAGCGTTTGCATCGAGAGCGGCCGCTGCCATTCTATCTCAGCACCATCATGGAAGAAAATACTGCCGCACGGGAGATGCTCACCAGCGGGCGCGCCGGACTGCCGGCGTATCATGCGGTAGGCCGTTACCGGACACTGGCGATCCCGCTGATGCGCAGGAAGCGAAAAAAGCTGCCGGCCAGGTTGCGCCTCGTTTCCGGGAGCGCGGTAGGGGCTGAGGCGATCGCGGCCTTCCTGCGGGACAGCGGACGGTCGCGGCAGTTCTATCCAGTTTACACTGCAGTGGATCTGCTGTCACCGACGGGTTTATTGCGCGGTCTTGCGCTGGATGACTTCACCGTGGCCCTCTCCGGGGATGCCATCGCCGGCACGCTGGCCTGCTGGAACCAGTTGCCTTTCCGGCAGCACCTGGTGACCGGTTATCATGGCGCCATGAAATGGTGGCGGCCCGCGCTCAATCTGGCGGCGGCGCCGTTGGGCTGCCAATTGTTGCCGCCGCCGCGCGCGCCGGTGCGATGCCTGCTGGCCGCCTGCCTGGCGATTCGGGAGGATGATCCGAACATATTTCGTGCGCTGCTCGGGGAGATGCTCTCCATGCGGGCGGGCGCCGATCATGATTACCTGTTCGTGGGATTGGCGGAAGGCGACCCGCTGCTTCCTGTCGCCGTAGAGCCGCTCCATCTCACGCTGCGCAGCCGCATTTACGCCGTGGCCTGGGATGCGGCGCCGGCGCTGGATGGCCGCGCGCCATACCTGGAATTGGGGAGTCTGTAAGGAGTGGAGATGCCGCTTACCGCTTCGATCAACGATACCGCCCATCTCACCCCCGCCGAGTGCGGGCGGATGCTGGCGCTCATGCACACCTATTTCATCGGCGTCGAGCGCGAGGTATTCGAGCGCGACCTGGCGGAGAAGCCCTGGGTGATTGTCCTGCGCGACGACAGCGCCTGCCTGCAGGGCTTTTCCACGCTGTGCCTGCTGGAGGAGACGGTGCGGGGGGAGCGGGTGCGCGCCTTTTTCTCCGGAGACACCATCATCGACCGCGCGCATTGGGGCTCGTTGGAGCTCGAGCGCGCCTGGCTCGAGTTCCTTTACCGGCGCATTGGTGCTGAGCCGGAATCTCGCTGGTACTGGTTCCTCATTTGCAAGGGTTATCGCACCTACCGGTATCTGCCGGTCTACTTCCACCATTACTACCCCTCGCCGGAGCAGGCGCCGCCGTTCGAGCAGGAGGTGCTCGACCGGCTGGCCATACGGAAATTCGGGCATGCGTATGATGCGGGCACGGGGGTGATCCGCTGCCGGCATGACTACCGGCTGCGTGAGGGAATCGGCGATATCACTGAGCGCGAGCGCCGCGACCCGCGTATTGCCTTTTTCGAGGAGCGCAACCCCGACTGGCGGCGGGGCGATGAGCTGGCCTGCCTGACGGATCTGGGGTACGGCAATTTGAAACGGTGCGCATACCGTATGCTGGGAAAGGCGCCGGTGGGATGACCTTTTCTACCCTGGCGGCCAACAGCGCCTGGTGGCTCGCTTCGCTTGCGGAAGCGAGGCGTTTCCGGCATGCCCTGGCCGCTGTGGAAGGGACACAGCGCGCCATGCTCGCGCGCGTGCTGCGGGAGAATGCCGCCACCGCATACGGACGGCGCTTCGGCTTCGCCGGGATCGATTCGCCGGAAGCCTATCAGGCGCGGGTGCCGCTGGTGACCTATGATGACCTGCGTCCGGAGATCGAGCGGATGGCTGCCGGGGTTCCGGATGTGCTCTTCCCCGGCCGGCCCTCCTCCTTCGTGCCGACCAGCGGGTCGGCGGCGGCGACGAAGCTCATCCCGTATAATGCGGCGCTGCGGGCGGAGTTCCAGGCGGGCATTGCACCGTGGATCGCCGGTATGTTCCGCGAGCATCCGGCGCTGTTCGGCGGGCCGGGATACTGGTCGATCTCGCCGGCAACGTGGGCGCGGCGCGCGACCGCCGGGGGCATCCCGATCGGCTGCGAGGACGATACCGAATACCTGCATCCGGCCATCGCGCGGCTGCTCGGATGGGGGATGGCGGTGCCTTCCGCGGTGGCGCGCATCCCCGAGATGGCAACCTTCCGCTACGTGACCCTGCTGTACCTGCTGCGCGCGCGGGAATTACGCTTCATCTCCGTGTGGAACCCCACCTTCCTGCGCCTGCTGCTGGCGCCGCTGGCGGTATGGGGAGAAGCGCTGGTGCGCGACCTGGCGCAGGGAACCGTCTCACCGCCGGGAGAACTGCCGCTGCCTCCACCTGCTCCCGATCCGCGCCGGGCGCGGGAGGTGGAAAGGGCATTGTCATCCGGTGCGGTGGCGGCATTGTGGCCGCGGCTGGCGCTCATCAGTTGCTGGACTACTGTCGCGGCTGCCGGTCCGGCGCGGGAGCTGGCGCAGTTATTCCCGCGCGTGCCCATAGCCGGCAAGGGCCTGCTCGCCACCGAGGGCTTCATCTCCTTCCCGCTCACTGCTCGGTACGGGCATGCGCTGGCGGTGCGCTCACATTTCTTCGAATTCATCGATGAAGCCGGCGCCGCGCGCCTGGCCTGGCAGCTTGCGGAAGGCGCCGAATATCAGGTGGTCTTGACCACCGGGGGCGGGCTGTATCGCTACCGGCTGGGGGACATCATCCGGGTGACCGGATTCGCCGGCGCCTGCCCGCTGGTCGAGTTCATGGGACGATCGGACAAGGTCTGCGACCTGTATGGCGAAAAGCTGAGCGAAGGCCATGTCGCCGCCGCCATCACGCGGGCGTGCGCGGCTGCCGGGGTGAAGGCGGATTTCACGTTGCTGGCGCCTGAGGCGGGAAACCGGTATACCCTCTTCCTCGCCGGTGACGCGCCGGTGCCCGCGACCCAATGCGAGGAGCTGCGACAGGCGCTGGAGCGCGAGCTGCGCGAAAACGTGCATTACGATTACTGCCGCCGCCTCGGACAGCTCGACGCCGCCGCCGTTTGCCTGCTCCCCGCCGCCATCGCTGCCCACGCGGCCTACCAGCACACCCTTGCCGCGCGCGGCATGCGGATGGGCGATATCAAACCGCCCGCCCTCGACAATGACCCCAACTGGCGCGAACGATTCCTTCCTGGGATCGCAGGCGTCTCGCGCCTGCCCTTCCCCCGCTAGGCTTTCCTGTCAGGGCAGGCGACTTCCGGGGGACTGTCCCCGCACCTGACGCCCGCCTGTTAAAGACCAGCGCCGCTGCAGGGACTGTCCCCTCCGGCATTCGTTCACGAATTTGCCGTAAACAGGCAAACCTTCTGGGGAATAGTTCTCCGAGATGCTCGCGTGTTCACGCCTGACTGCGGGGCGGTGGCTGCAGGGCATTTCTTACTCTTGCTCTAATCTCTTGATCTTGCTCTGACAGCCTCTCCGTATTCCCGTAAACCTTGCGGGTATTCATCCATGTGAAGTTTCCATAAATGCGGAAAAGCTCTTCAGAGCAAGATCAAGAGATTAGAGCAAGAGTAAGAAATGCCGGACGATAACCGTAACTTGACGCTTCTGGGCTTGCCGGGGACTTATATCTCGAAATTGAATCCCCGCTCGGTCAGCGTCCGGTACTTCGCTTCATCAAAGCGGTAGAGCCGGGCGGCGCGGTGCGCGACGTCCTGCTCCACTTCGTCCAGCTCGACGAGTAGATCCATGCCCAGGATCTTCTTGCGGAAATTCCGCTTGTCCAGCGCCACGCCGAGAATCGTTTCATACAACCGCTGCAACTGGGTGAGCGTGAACTTCTCCGGCAGCAGCTCGAAACCGATGGGCTGGTAGCGCACCTTGCCCCGCAGCCGCTGCAGCGCCGTCGCCAGGATGCGGTCATGGTCGAAGGCCAGCGGCGGCGTGTCCTCCACCGCGAACCAGGCGGCATTCCGCGCGTCCGTCGCCGCGGCGGGCCGGTGCCGGAAGAGATCGACCAGCGCGTAATACGCAACGCTCACCACGCGCTCGCGCGGGTCGCGGTCCACCGCGCCGAAGGTGTAGAGCTGCTCCAGGTACAGGTCGGCAACGCCGGTCTCCTCGCGCAGCTCGCGCCGCGCCGCATCGTCGAGCGCCTCCTCGATATGCACGAAACCGCCCGGCAGCGCCCACTTCCCCGCGAACGGCGGGAGATCGCGCTGAACGAGCAGTACCTTCAACTCCTTGGCATCATAACCGAAGACCACGCAATCGACGGTCAAGGCCGGACGCGGATATTCGTAGGTGAATGACATCATACTCTCCACTGTGCGGTATAATGGGATTATAGTGTAATATTCACACTATATCAATACCTGTGGGAAATATTTTATAACCATTCACAAGGCACGCCTCTTTCTCATACTCTTTTTCTTTCTCTCCCCCATTTCCCAGGATGACGGAGAAGAGGGACGGATAGAATGACGGTCACTGTGCATGTTCTTTTATTCCAGTCTTCATGGGCCGGGGAAGCCCGCAAGGCGGAGGAGTGGGATGCGCATCCTATCCCATCGACCGGCCGGAAGGCGCATATCATCTGAAACCTGGCGAGGAATTCAAACGCACCTACGATCTTCGCTCGTATATTGTCGCGCTGCCCCCGGGCGAATATACCTTACAAATCATGCGCCGGGGAGGCTTCCTCGATAATACGGAAGGCGCGCCGGACAGCGGCGCTGTGTCGCTTCCCTGCCGGTTCACCATCAAGTAAAATATCCGGGACTGTCCCGAGCCCGCGGGACCAGAGCCGCCCACCTTTCACCACAATCGCTTACAATACCACGGGACTGTCCCCCCACGTGGATAGGCTTACCTCGCGCACGCGGGGGGGACAGTCCCGTGGTCCTGTTGCCGGACGATTAATGCGAGAAACGGGCTCTGGTTCTGTGGGCACGGGACAGTCCCCGTTGCATGGCTACCCCGCTCGGAGCGCCATAACCGCCCTGAGCATGGAGTCGAGATAACGCAACCGTTAGCGTGAAAAATATTTTTCACTTTGCCGGCAAGGCAATCCGCGTCCCGCCGCCCAACTGCACGAAGCCCATGCCGGCCACATCCTGTCCTTCGTATTGCAGGCCGGGCAGGCGCTCGGGATTGAGGACGAACAGGTCGGTGCGGCCCGGCAAAGATACTTCGAAGGCTTCGGCCCGGTAGGGGTGGGCGCCGTCCAGGGGAACGGGACGGACCGTCACTTCGGGCGGCTCGCCGGTGTAGGGGAAGAGCACGATGGTGAAGCCGAGGGCGCCGTCGTAGCCGATATCC
>Ga0172369_10009834_pt1 | contig 10509 bp, 5 predicted proteins | sample LakKiv25m_FD_114539 | JGI IMG/M metagenome (GOLD analysis project Ga0172369, IMG submission 114539) | Freshwater microbial communities from Kabuno Bay, South-Kivu, Congo - kab_022012_11.25m | ecosystem: Environmental > Aquatic > Freshwater > Lake | place: Democratic Republic of the Congo...
ACGTCAATTAGCTTATAGTTGGTAATAACAATTTGCTCAATAGTTTTTAAAAGTTTAATATTACTTTTATTTATTTCTATTTCTTTTTTTGTTTTATAAAGTAAATAGTAAACAGACTTAATATTATAACAAATATCAATTAATTTTGATAAATATTCCTGATATTTAGATTCGGACATAAACCCAGACTCTTCTCTTGATGCTTTTAGTGAGCCAAACCAAGGGAACATTTGCATTAATTTAATATCGGCAATTTGATTTCCGGAAATTAGTTCCATTGGTTTTAAATAATATCCTATTTCGATATTTGGGTCGGAAAGCGAATAAAATTGATTTCTCTTTTCGTCGAAAGCTTTATATTTTAAAAATGATGAAACCAATTCGGGATTATTTTGCTTTGCATAATTTAAATAATAGTTTAACGAATCAACAGTTTGTGTGTATGCACAATGTTTAAACAATATAAATAATATTATAATTAATAAATGATTTTTCATTTTATTTATTTAATCTTTTTAAGTTTGATTTTATTACATTTTCGCGCCAAATACACTGTAAAACAGGTACAATAAAAATCGTCATTATTTGAATTATCATGCCACCAAAAGTAGGAATTGCCATAGGAATCATTATGTCAGAACCTTTTCCAGTAGAGGTTAAAATTGGCAACAATGCAATTATTGCACAAGCTGCTGTCATTAATGCAGGACGAACTCTTTTTTTACCTGCTTCAATAACCGAATTACGAACCTCTAAAACTGAAGCAGGATTATTTTTTTCGAATACCTGATGAATATACGTTCCCATAATAACACCATCGTTAGTGGCAATCCCAAATAAAGCAATGAACCCTACCCAAATTGCAACACTTAAATTTATTGTGTGAACATGAAACAAATCTCTTAAATTAACACCTGCAAGCGAAAAATTTAAAAACCATGGCTGAGAGTATAACCAAATCATAATAAAGCCACCTGCAAATGCAACAAAAACTCCCGAAAAATGAATTGTAGATGCAGTTATTGTTTTAAATTGAAAAAACAACAATAAAAATACTATTATTAAGCTAACAGGTATTACAATTAAAAGTCGTTTTGATGCTCTTAATTCCTGCTCGTAATTACCAGCAAATTTATACGAAACACCTTGTGGTAATGCCAATTCGCCACTTTCTATTTTACTTTGAATAAAATCGTTAGCTTTTTCAACTACGTCAACTTCAGACACATTGCTTGTTTTATCGAAAATCACATAACCATTAAGAAAAGTATTTTCGCTTTTAATCATTTGTGGTCCTTTAACGTAATCAATTTCAGTAATTTCGCTTAATGGAATTTGTGCACCCGTTTGAGTTTGAACTAATATATTCTTAATTTCCTCGGGCGAATTCCTTAATTCACGTGCATACCTTACTCTTACAGGGAATCGCTCACGCCCTTCTACAGTATTGGTAATAGACATACCACCAACAGCACTTTGAAGCAGTTCCTGAACTTCGTTAACTTTTATACCATATTTTGACAGCTCTTCACGTTTTAATTTAATTTCGATGTATGGTGCACCAACAGCTCTGTCGTAAAAAACTGACGAAGGCACAACACCATCAACCTGTTTTAGAATCTTTTCGAATTGTAAACCTGCCTTTTCTATTGTTTCCAAATCGGGACCTAAAATTTTTAATCCCATTGGTGCTCTCATTCCGGTTGACAACATAATCAATCGTGTTTGAATTGGCTGAAGTTTAGGAGCAGAGGTTAAACCTGGAAGCTGAGTAACTTTAACTATTTCATTCCAAATATCATCTGGCGATTTAATCTCAGGTCGCCATAGTCGTAAATATTCACCGTTATCATCAACTATTAATAATGAAGTATCAATATTTGCATATCCATCAACAGAAAGATTAAAAGATTTACCATTTTTTAAAACATAATTATCATCATCATTAACTTTAAATCTTCTTCGGTGTCCATTGTTATCGAGAACATATTCGGGTTTGTAGTTAATTGTATTCTCGAACATTTGTACAGGAGCTGGGTCGAGTGCCGAGTTTACCCTTCCCCACTTGCCAACCGAAACGTCAACTTCGGGTATGTTATTTAATCGCTTATCGAGAAGTTTTATATAATTAATATTTTGTTCGATACCTGTATTTGGCATGCTGGTGGGCATTAGCAAAAACGAACCCTCGTCGAGCGCCGGCATAAACTCTTTACCTAATCCCGGAAATGTTTTATTTGATTTACTCCAAAACGCAGTATTTTTAATATCTAAACCAACTTTGTTTGTAGCATACGGAATAAAACCAAAGGTTTTGTTAAAGCCAAACCATATTGTAATTGCTAGTAAAATCGCGATAAATGGAATTAAGAAAAATTTTATTTTATTATTTAAACACCAGTTAAGAATATTTGTGTAATACTTAATAACCAATGCTAACGGCACTAAAACAACGAGCAAAACCAAAACAACAAAAAGGTAATTTACAAAAATAGAATTATGTTCTCCTAAAGGTAGCCACTCGTATGTTAAATAATAAATTATTATTAACGATGTTATAACAATATTAATTAAATTCGGATAATTTTTATATTTTTCGGTCCACTTATATTCAAAGAAATTATTTACAGCAATTAATATCAAAGCAAACGCAGTATAGGTTTTAAAAAAGAACATTAAAAATAATCCAACAACAATTAATGCAATATTCCAATATTTTGAAAAACTTTTTTTATCGAATTTTATTGAATACAAGTAATAAGCAAGAGTAGGAAGCACAATAATTCCTAAAACAAACGATGAAAGCAAAGCAATAGTTTTTGTAAAAGCTAAAGGATGAAACAATTTACCCTCGGCAGCTTGCATCGTAAATACCGGAATAAAACTAACTATAGTGGTAGCCAGAGCAACTGTAACTGCAGCTCTGACCTCGATATTTGCATCGAAAATAAGTTTTATTAATTGTTTCCCTTTCAAGTTGCCTTCTTTTTCGAGATGGCGATTCACATTTTCAATATCAACAATGCCCATATCTACCATTACACCTATTGCTATTGCTATTCCGGACAATGCCACAATGTTTGCTTCAATATTAAAAAGTTTCATTGCAATAAATGTCATCAAAACAGCCACCGGCAATAGAAACGACACAATTAACGATGCTCTGATATTAAAAAGTAACAAAACAATGACGATAATACTTATTAAAATTTCGTGCGATAATGAAGATTCGAGAGTTCCTATTGTTTCTTTAATTAATTCACTTCGGTCGTAAAAAGGCACTATTGTAACTTTAGATACAGTCCCATCTGCCAATGTTTTTGATGGTAATGCATTTGAAACTTCGCTAATTTTTTGCTTAATGTTATTAATAACTTCCATTGGATTTGAACCGTATCGAGCAACCACAACAGCCCCAACAGCTTCGGAGCCACTTTTATCGAGTCCGCCACGACGTGTTGCAGGCCCGAACAAAACTTTTGACACATCGCCAACACGAACAGGAACACCATTGTTGACCTTTATAACAGCTTTTGACAAATCGTCTAAATTTTTAATATAACCCAAACCTCTAACAACATATTCGACTTTATTCAGTTCAATTGTTTCGGCACCAATGTCGATATTCGATTTTTTTACTGCTTCCATAACCTCCATCATGCTAACACCAAACGACTTCATCAGGTATGGATTTACATCAACCTCGTATTCTTTTATATACCCACCTATTGAAGCAACTTCGGAAACGCCATCGGCACTTGATAAAGAATATTTTACATAAAAATCTTGAATAGTTCTTAGTTCCTGTGGACTCCACCCACCGGCTGGTTTGCCTGTTTTTGTGTTTCGCCCTTCGAGAGTGTACCAAAATATTTGTCCTAAAGCTGTAGCATCGGGACCCAGTGTTGGCTGTACTCCTTGTGGTAAAGTTCCAGATGGTAGCGAATTTAATTTTTCTAATATTCTTGAACGGCTCCAGTAAAAATCAATTTCATCTTTAAATATTATGTAAATAAAAGACATTCCAAACATTGAAGTACTGCGTATTGTTTTAACACCAGGTACACCAATAAGAGCAGATGTTAAAGGGTAAGTTATTTGGTCTTCAACATCTTTTGGTGAACGCCCCATCCATTCTGTTGCAATAATTTGCTGATTTTCGCCAATATCGGGTATAGCATCTACAGATATTGGATCGCGAGGCAAAAAATTTATATTAAAATTAAAAGGCGAACAAATTATTCCCCAAATAATAAAAATTAATAGTAATATCATCGATATTAATCTATTTTCAAGAAAATATCTAATCAAAAATTTTAACATCTAATAGTTTTTAATAAATTTCCCACTATAAATTTGTTCACTTTTTCTAATATTAATTTTATAAAAATACATCCCTTTATCAAATTTGCTAATATCAATTTTTATTGAACCAATTTGAGTTTTAATGCTTATATTCATTTTTTTGCCCAAACTATTATAAACTTCAATGTTGTAACAATTTTCACAATAATTAGTGTTTAAAAATATTTCAATAAAATTATGTGAAGGATTTGGAAATACTTTAACATTATTATACTCATTGTTATAATAACCTGTAAAATTTTTTAAAACAGCAATATAATTAAGATTTATTGTATCACTATGATTAAAATAACCACCTACAATTAAATCGTTATTGTAGCTTGTTATACAACTAATTCCGTTGTTAAAACCATTTCCTATGGCATGCCAATTGCTTCCGTCCCAATATGCAATTCTATTTGCAGGTAATCCACCGGCAATGGTAAAAAAACCACCACAAATTAATAAACCATTATAAACTTCCATTGAACTTACTTGACCGTTTACTCCAGTTCCAACCGGCTGCCAACTTGTACCATTCCACTTTGCAATATTATTGGCAGGAGTACTACCGGCAAACGAAAACAAACCTCCTGCATACAGCTCTCCATTATATACTTTTAATGAATAAATTCGATTATTTGTACCTATTCCAACGTTTTGCCAGCTAACTCCATTCCATTCTGCAATATAATTGCATGGTAAATGATTAACAGAATCGAACCATCCACCTATATAGAGCATATTGTTATATTCTTCTATTGAATAGACTCTATTATTTGTCCCACTAAGTAACGAATCCCATAAAAAACCATCAAACGAAGCAACATTATTTACTGTTACGCCTCCTGCCGTAATAAATCCTCCACCAACGTAGAGTTTATTTTGGTAGTTAAAAAATTTCTGAACAAAACAATTATTTGTCGTAAAGGGTACCGAATCCCATGAACTTCCATTCCATTTAGATACAAATTTTCGAATATAACTGCCCGAATTCGTAAACGAACCACCTGCATATAACTCGTTATTGTAATTTATTAAAGTATTTACATTCCCGTTCATTAATCCAACTCCCAAGTTTGTCCATGCAGAACCATTCCAAGCCGATATTCGGCTACAAAAACTTCCATCGGCTGTATCAAAACTTCCACCAGCATATAATGTATTTGAATTTGTATCTGTATATAATGTTAAAACATTACTGCTAAAACCATTCCCAAACGGCTGCCAAATTTGCGAAGACACAAATTCACAAATCAGCAAGAATAATATCAACAGTAATGTTTTCATTTAAAATATTAAATTTTTCAAATTAATTTTTGATTAATTTATAAGCTAAATTTCTGTCAATTGAAATAAAGTAAATTCCAGAATTTAATCCAGTAATATTTATTTGAAAATTATTATTATCTATAATATTTTCATAAACAACATTACCTAAAACATCTTTAATTTCAATAGTTTTATTAATTAAATAATCTGAATTTATATGCAAAATGTTACTAGCAGGATTTGGGAAAATATTAATATTAAGGAAGTCGTTTTCATTAACACCAACGAAAGTAATATTTAATATTTGTTGAGTTGTATCAGAACCACAAGAGTTTGAAGCAATTAAAGTAACTGTATAATTACCTACATTAGTATATGAGTGTATTGGATTTTGAACATTATCAGTAAAGGTGTCACCAAAGTTCCAATTCCATAAGTTAGAACTTGTAGAATTGTTAGTAAAAGTAACAGTGCCTTGGTTGTCAACATAGCTAAATCCAGCAATAGGTAATTTAATAGGAGTAACAGTTTTATTTCGTGGATTACTGCTACCACAAGCATTGTTTGCTGTAACTGAAATTATACCGGGAGTTGTATCAACAGTCGCAATAATAGAATTTGATGAACTAGTGCCTGTCCAACCAATAGGAAGTGTCCAAGCATAAATTATTCCAGTAGTATTAGTAACTGAATATGTTTGAACAGAGTTCTCACAAGGACTTGCAGCTCCAACAATTACACTAGGTATAGTTGCGGGTTGTACAACATTAATATATCCTGCTTTTGTAAGCGAAGCAGGTCCGCTACCGTCATTAGCAACTAATGTTACATTGTAAACTCCTGGTGTAGCATAAACAACATCTGGATTTTGAATAGTTGATGTTGCTGGGTTTCCACCTGTAAAGCTCCATTGCCACGAAGTTGGAATTGAACCTGTTGTTAAATCAGTAAAGTGAACAGTATCGCCTGCACAAACATTAACTGGTGATGCAGAAAAATCGACATATAAATTAGTATTTATTATATACCATTTCCACATACCTTGTGAAGTTGCATTAACATTAAACCAACCCGACCAGCCAATATTTGAATTAATAAATTCTACATATAAATGTTGTGCATTATCAATAATATTCCAATTAATACCTCCATCAATACTATATGATGAACCAGAAGAACCTGAAGCTGCACCTGTTGTAAAAACAGTATCAGTTCCAGCAATATAGCACAACCCATTTGTAAACACAGAACCAGATGTTGTAATTTGATTCCATGTAGCTCCACCATCAGTAGTTTTGTAAACCAATCCATTAATATTTACAATTAGACCGGTAGTTGAATTGGTAAAAGATAAATTACCACTCATTGTAGCTGACCCAAAATCAGTAAGTGGCGACTGATAAACCTGAAATGTTATTCCTCTATCAGTTGAATGATAAATTCTACCTTTGTTAGTAGTAAACCAAACATCGTTTCCAACTACTTCAATTTGTCGTGTATAGCCATACTCGCCTGAAAGAGGGTTAGGAATATTAGCTGCGTTTACAGGTACCCAATTTGTACCTCCATTTATTGTTGTATAAACTTCAAACTCGCCATTAATTGGGTCGCCCATACAAAAACCGTTATTTGCATCCCAAAAATAAACCACATTTGTAAACGAGTTTGCATTATTGTACAATGCTGTATTTTGTCTGATCCAAGTATTTCCACCATCAGTGGTTTTCCATATACCACCCGTTTGTCCGCTTGCATTTGGGAAAGCTGCTAACCATGCAGTATTAGCATTTATAGCCGTAATCATAGAAATACCCAAAGCTGTATTACCAATATTAATTGTTCCAGGAACCCAAGTGTTTCCACCATCAGTTGTTTTAGTAAATTCCTGAATATTTGCTGCTGAACCTGAACCATCGTATGCGGTAGCCCATACTACATTTTGGTCAACAGCCGACAAATAATTTATACCTCTTGAAGCTGTTGTAAAACCAGATGCTTCTTCAAGCCAAGCTCCATAAGGTTGTAAGCTTACGTTTACATAGTTATTACGAGTTAATGTTTGTGAACTTTGTGAATTTGTAACGGTTAGTGAAACAGTATATATACCTTGTGTAGAATAAGTTATAGGAGGTGGAACCTGGCCTATAAATGAAGATGGAGTACCACCTGGGAACGACCACTGCCAATTAGTTATAGCATTTCCACCACCAGCTGAGTTATCATAAAATGTAACAGATTGCCCTTCGTATATTGAAACCGGTGCTCCCCAAAAATTAACAAGTGGATCACCAGTTAATGTTGACTGAACACACTGCATTGCAGCATAAGCATTTATTCTTGGTCCAATATTTTGATTAATATTAACACCTGTTGTAAGTAAACAGTTCTCAATTTGAGCGGGGGTTAATGTTGGATTAACGCTAAGCATTAGACCTACCAATCCGGCTGCAAATGGTGTAGACATTGAAGTTCCACTCATTTTTGCATAGGTATTTCCTGTAGATGAATAAACGGTACTCTGCAAACCGCCATTAGTAAAACCACCAGGAGCGGCAATATCAACAAATGGAGTTGAGCCATTAAAGTTTGAAAAACTTGAACGAGTATCATCACCATCAACCGACCCTACACAAATAACATTTGTATATGCTCCAGGATATTGAACTGTAGTGTTTCCATCATTACCAGCAGCAGCTAAAAAAACAACTTCGGGATACGAATTTATTAGCGTCTGAACTGATGAACTTGCAGTTGGTCCGCCAAAAGACATACTTACCACATTTGCACCATTTTCGCAAGCCCATTGAATGCCTTCATATTCGTACCAAATACTTGCAGATGATGCACTACTTGGCGTGGCTTTAACTCCGATTAATTCAACATTACCACCAATTGAGGCAATACCTGTATTGTTATTAATATCGGCTGTTGCCAAACCAGATGTATGTGTACCGTGCGACCAACCCTGATCTGCACTATATGTTAGAGGTGGAGTTGCATCATTATCGTTATCGGCAACATCATATTGTTTAAATGTTGTTAAGTCAGAATGATTAGCAAATACAGCATTATCAACAATTGCAACTTTTACAGAATTGCTACCTAAGCTTATATCCCAAGCTTGCTCTGAATTAACAAGTGTATGATACCATTTATAATTTCCTGTATGGTAAGTATCGTTTGGTATAAAACCAATTTTATAAATTGGCTCTTTTTCAGCAAATTCAACTATGTTAAGTTGTTTTAATTTGCTTAAAATTGCATCTACCTCGGCAAAGTTTGTAAAAGTAATTCTGTAAATTTTTAAAAGTTCTGGTTTATTTGTATAAAAACTAGGTCTTTCAAGTTTTACAATTGAAAATTCTTTTAATTTAGATAACAACTCAGGGTAATCGGCTAAATTTTCGACCTTACTATAATTGTTAAAGTCGGTCCTTTTTACTAACTCCTTAGTTATTACATTTTTTTTTAATTTAAACATTATTCTTCCGTCTAAAAAATCGGAATTTAATGTTTGGCTAAAGGCAGAATTTATTAAAATACCTACCATTACTAAAAAAACACTTACTTTCTTCATATTATTTGATTTTTATTTATTATGATACAAATTATGTTCTTGGCGTAAACTATTCATATTGTTTAATAATTGATTTACATCATTATTTTGAGTATTACAATTAGTGCTATTATTCCCCATCATAATACTACTGTTATTCATCATACTAATATTCATTAAACTATTATGGCAATTATTAAAAGTAGCATCATTAGAATGAAAACAACTATCGTAATAACTTGTTAATAGTGTGTCAAACTGATTACAATTAAAAACGGAATCGTTATAATTTTTTGCAATCGTATATGATTTACTCATTTTGTCGACAAGTAATTTTTGTTCACCTATTAAATCACTTTTATTTTTTTTCATACAACTAACATTTATTATTGTTACTATAACAATTATAAAATAAATAATTTTATTAATCATTTATAAATTTTAAAAATTAATAATTAAACACTTAATACTTTTTTAAAAAATTGGGATAACACTCTTGAAACCAAAAGAATAATTGATTTGAGTGTTTTTTTAATCATAATCGGAAGTTATGTGTAATAATATTTATATTTAAATTTCCGGGTGGGTCTTCAATTAAATTAATAGTCTCTTGGTAATGTATTTCAGAAATAATTAAATCCGAAAACTGATTAAAAAATAAATTAATATTATTTACAGAAAAATTTAAAGCATCATCATTTGGTTGTAAATAACGAATTTTTACTTTAAATCCACCAGAAATATTTTTGCAATACGGACAATCATCTTTGCAACACTTATCAGCAATTTTAAAAAACGAAATAGATTTTAAATGATTGCAACAATAATGTTCAGAAATAAAAATTCCACTTGTTGAAAAAAGGAAAACAGTTAATAGTAATATTACAATAAGTCTTCTCAATTTTTTTTTATTTTTTTAGACTATAAAGATATTAAAAAGTTAAATATATTTTAAAAAAATTGCAACTTTCTCGAGTTATCTTTGTCTTATTAAAAATTTAAATATGGTAAGAATATTCTTTTTTTTAATTATTATTAGTTATAATTTAAATGCTCAAATTACTTTAGACATTACCGATTTGCCGAATGCTGGCGATGTTCAGCTTAGTTATAGGGTTGATAGCATTGAAGGATTAAATTTATCGCCCGGCGATTCGGGTGCAAATCAGGTTTGGTTTTTCGATTATTTAAATTTTTGGGGTGGTAATCCAACAGCAGCTTTAGATTCGGTAAGATACACTAATCCGGACTCTTTACAGCTATTTCCATTAGCAAATATGGCAATGATGTCGCATTGCTACTGGGTTCACAACTGGATTACCCATGTTATTTCTGAG
>Ga0172369_10009837_pt1 | contig 10507 bp, 14 predicted proteins | sample LakKiv25m_FD_114539 | JGI IMG/M metagenome (GOLD analysis project Ga0172369, IMG submission 114539) | Freshwater microbial communities from Kabuno Bay, South-Kivu, Congo - kab_022012_11.25m | ecosystem: Environmental > Aquatic > Freshwater > Lake | place: Democratic Republic of the Congo...
ATAAAATTTTTAAAAATTTTTTTTGGACTGTGGATAGTTTTTAGGAAAAATTTTAAAATTTAAATAAATAATTTAAATATCCCTTATATAAGGGATATTTTTTGTATCTATTAACTTTTGATCCTTTTGACTTATGGGTTTTAGTGGTATAAAATATATAAGTAATGGTAAAAAGTGGTTGAAAGTGGGGATAAGTGGTATTTTTTGTGGACAAGCTACAGTGGGAACACTACAGAAAACTACAGAATCTAAACACTGTATTTTTTCTGTAGGTATCTGTTGTGCAGTAAATAATTTCTTGTAGATTTATGTTTATCGGTGAATATCAGGCAACATTAGACGAAAAGGGCAGAATTTCTATTCCGGTTAAATTTCGAGCTCTTTTGAAATCAAAAATAGTCGTAACCAGAGGTTTAGACAGTTCTTTATTTTTGTATCCGGTAAACGAATGGAAAAAGCTCGGAGAAAAGTTGGCTAGTCTCCCAATTGCTACAGCCTCCACCCGTGCTTTTTCCCGGCATATGTTGGCCGGCGCTATGGATTGCGAAATAGACAAGCAAGGCAGAATAATTTTACCCGGGTACTTAAAAGAGTTTGCAAAAATAAACAAAAAAGTGATTGTGGCCGGACTGTATAACCGCATTGAAATTTGGAGCGAGGAATTGTGGAATACTTATAAAGCACAAACTGAAGCGGCCAGTAACGAGATTGCGGAACAACTTGGAAGTTTGGGAGTGTAGGAATTTAAGATTTAAGATTTAAGATTTGGAATATTTTCATATACCAGTATTGCTTAAAGAGGTTTTGGAATATTTGGAACCCAGCCCGGGACAAAATTTTGTTGACGCAACTCTGGGAGGTGGAGGATATACAGTAGCCATTGCAAACCTTATTGGTCCGGGAGGAAAAACGCTTTCCATAGATTTAGACGGAGACGCAATAAAGAATTTTCAATTCCTAATTTCTAATTTCCAAACAAATCCTAAATTAAAAAATCATAATGAAAAAAACATAACACTTCACCAGGGGAATTTTCGGGACTTAGATAAGATATTAAAACATCACGAATTTAAGGCGCCGGATGGCATAGTGGCGGACTTGGGACTTTCCAGTTATGAGCTGGAACACCGTGGCATTAGTTTTCAGACCGACCAGCCGCTGGACATGAGATTTGACCAGAGTCAGAAGTTAGATGCCAAATTTGTTTTAAATAATTATGACGAACAGCATCTTAGAAAAATTTTTGAAGACTACGGAGAGGAGAAGTTTAGCAGACTAATAGTTAGGAAGATATTAGAATCAAGGACAAAAAATCACGAATTAAGGCGCACAACAGACTTATATCAGATAATTAAGGACGCTCTGCCAAAACCGGTTAAGCATAAAGCGGACGACAGTGCCAGAAGAATTTTTCAGGCGTTAAGGATAGAAGTTAACCATGAATTAAGCAGTTTGGAAGAATTTTTACCAAAAGCCTTTAATTTACTTAAAGTCAGCGGTAGGCTTGCGGTGGTGAGTTTTCACTCCCTGGAAGATAGAATTGTAAAACAATATTTCAATAAATTGTCAAAAGGCTGCGTTTGTCCACCGGAGTTTCCGGCCTGCATTTGCGGGCAATTGCCAAAGGGGAAAATTTTGACAAAAAAACCTATTACCGCTACTGAAATCGAGCTGGGCAAAAACCCCAGAGCCAAGCCGGCAAAATTAAGAGTTATTGAAAAGTTATGAAAAAAATTAAAATAAAAAATAGAAAATCAAACGCAGTTAAAATAAAAATCAAAATTTCCGCCCAGGGCGGATCCGCTTCTGGCGGGAAAATGAAGGTCCTCGCAGCAAGCTACGAGGTATTGGATCTGCATTTGCTCCTCGGCTCGCTTGTCACGCAAGCGTGACAGACTCACCTATGTCGCAAATAAAAATTAAAAATATTTAATATGGAAAAGATTTTAGCACTGGACCATTTTTGGTCGCCGGCATTTGTTAAAAATAGAGCCAAGGTTTTGGGGAAAAAAGAAACAAGGGATTTAAGATTTTTTTTGGCGGTTATTTTAATTGCACTCAATGTTATGCTCTTGATGAGTTATATTTACGGTGTTAATAAATACACCGCAAATGGTTATGATATTAAAAAACTACAAACCCAATTGGCCGGTTTAAGCGAAGAAAATAAAAAAATAAATTTAAAAATTTCCGAAGCAGGATCAATGGTCAGCATCCAAAGTAATTTTTTAAACAGCAATTTTGTGGCCGCGGGAACGCCAAATTTTTTGGAAGTAACCCAACTGACCCAGAGATAGTTTTTAAGACATTTTGAGCATTTAGATAGTTTTGGCATGGCGGTAAAAATAACTAAAAATAAGTTTAGTTCAAGAAGCAGCCTTTTGACTGCTTTTTTACTGCTATTTTTTGCAATTATCTCGTTAAGGCTGTTTATGTTGCAGGTGTTTAACGGAAAAAAAGCTCAAGAAGAGGCTGCCGCCCAGCACAGTATATATAAAAAGTTGCTCCCCAGCCGTGGGGAAATTAAATTGGCCGACAAGTTTTCGCTAGAAACTTTTCCGGTGGCATCTAACCTTAAAAGTTATTTGGCTTATGCTGTGCCCGGGGACATTGTGGCTCCGGAAAAAACAGCCGATGCATTGGCTCCGATTTTAGGCCTTGAGAGCCAGGATATATTACAAAAAATTACTCAGGCCGGAAAAAAATACGTCCCTCTAAAAAAACAGCTAAGTGACGACCAACAGGAAAAGATTAAAGCTTTAAAACTTTCGGGAATTTATTTTGACTCCGAAGATGCCAGATACTACCCGGAAAAAAATTTACTTAGCCAGGTTTTGGGCTTTGTCGGTTATACGGATGACAAGAAGGCCGGACTTTACGGGCTGGAACGTTATTTTGAAAAAGATTTGGCCGGATTATCCGGTGAGTTGTTTACCGAAAAAGACGCCAGTGGCGTTTCTATCTTTGGGTCGAACCGGAAAGAACGGCCGGCAGTAGATGGTATTGATATAACTTTAACTGTGGACAAAAATATTCAGTTCCAAGCCGAGAGTGTAATTAAAGAAGCAGTAATTAAAAATAGCGCCGACAGTGGCACGGTAATAGTGGTTGATCCCAAAACCGGCAAGGTTTTGGCAATGGCAAATTATCCGGATTTTGACCCTAATATTTACAATAAAGTGGAAGACCCGATAGTTTACCGTAACGATGCGGTTACCGGCAATTATGAACCGGGATCTATCTTTAAGCCTTTAACCATGGCGGCGGCGCTCAATGAGGGGAAGGTAACACCCGACACCACATACAACGACACCGGCTCGGTGGTTATAGACAATTATACTATAAAAAATTCTGACAATAAGGGACATGGAATTAAGACCATGACCGAAGTTTTGGAGCTGTCTTTAAATACGGGGGTAATTTTTGCCAAAGATCAAATTGGCAACGACAAATTTTACGAGTATGTGAAAAATTTTGGATTCGGACAAAATACCGGAATAGAACTTTCTGAAGCAAAAGGAAACCTGAATAATTTAAAAGCTAAGATCTCGGTAAATTACGGAACTGCGACTTTTGGCCAAGGGATTACGGTTACCCCAATCCAAATTGTGCAGGCTTTTACTGCCTTGGCTAATGGAGGGAAAATGATGAAACCTTATTTGGTGCAAAGTAAATTATATCCCGACGGCAGGATAGAAACTACCCAGCCACAAGTGGCCAAGGAGGTGGTGTCCGCCAAAACCGCGAACATGGTTTCCGCCATGATGGTAAATGTGGTGGAATTTGGGCATGGCAAAAGAGCAGCCGTGCCGGGGTATTATATTGCCGGTAAAACCGGAACAGCACAGGTGCCAAAAAAAGACGGCCGTGGTTATGAGGAAAATAATAATATCGGATCGTTTATTGGTTATGGCCCGGTGGAGGATCCGCAATTTTTAATGTTGGTAAGAGTAAATCATCCGCGCGATGTGGATTTTGCCGAAAGTACGGCCGCTCCGGCCTGGGGGAAACTCGCGCAGTTTATTTTAAATTATTATCATATAGCTCCCACAAGACCCCTTGATAAATAGTTTTTAGGCATTCTTTAGAGAACTGGGTTGAATAAATGTAGCAATTGTGCGTATAAATAAGACAATGCAGGAATTAACAGACTTACAACTTATCGAATTGTCTAATAAAGGGGATATGGGGGCTTTGGAGACGCTGATTTCCCGCTATTTAAAGCTGGTATATTTTTTTGTGTATTCGTATTTAAAAAATAATGCGAATGCTGAAGATGTGTCCCAGGAAATTTTTGTAAAATTATGGAAGAATTTATCTAAGTTTGACCAAAGTAAAGAGTTCCGGCCATGGCTTTACCAGATTGCGAAAAATAGCTGTCTGGATTTATAAAGAAAAAACAGCCTTTGTCTTTTGCCGAATTTGAGGCCGACGATGGACAGCAGTGGTTGGCGCAAAGCGTTGAAGACACTTCGCCCGGGTCGTCTTTGTTTATGGGTCAGCATGGTGGGCAAGCTAAGCCTGCCGATGAATTAAAAAATTTGTACATTGGTGTTTTAAAGTAATTTTGATATAATTTAAATATTAAAATTAATACCAAAAAAATGAAAAAAATTGTAGTAATTGGCGGCTTGTTTGTGTTTTTGGCGGCCGGATGCGGGAGTAGCCAAACTTCCTTGGACAAGGAACCGGTTTCAAGTGGGCAGACAGCGGTTAATGTTTCCTCAACGGCACCCAAACCGAGTGCTGAGGCTTCTAAAGTAAGCGGTGCGGATGGTGCCGTAAATTTACTGGAAGGTCATTCTTCCAGCGAGCAATCCATTGTGGCCGGTACAGACGATAGCGATTTAGCCACGCCCGATACTCAAGAATTAAATAGTCTTATGGAGGTACCAAATGAATAATAAAAGACAAATTGTTGCTGTGTTTTTAGCTACAGCGGTTTTGGTTCCGAATATCAGTTATGCCGTTGCAGCTATCAGGACCAATATACCCGTAAAAGCTACTACAACACAAAATTTTTGCACGAATGTAACTTCTTACGCCGCCCGTATTACCGAAGCTTTGACGAAAAATAAAGCCAATTTAGAAAATCGGCAGGAAAAAAATAAAGAAAATTTTCAGGAGCGTTATGCAAAGAGGTCTCAAACTTTAACTCAGGCTCGTGTCCTTGGTGATGCTGACAGGGAAGAAATTTATACCAAGCTAATGGCCAAAGCCACTACCGATGCCCAAAAACAGGCCGTCCAGCAGTTTAAGGCAACTGTTGAGACTGCTGTAACTGCCCGCAGATCTGCGGTTGATGTTGCAGTAAAAGCTTATTGGGATGCTTTGGATGCGAGTTTAAACGGCAGACAATCCAGCGTGGATTCTGCCAAACAAACTTTTACTAATGCAATTAATACTGCGGTTGCTGCAGCACAAAGCGCTTGTGCTGGAGGAACTGATCCGGCAACAGTGCGTACACAATTTAACGCCACAGTAAAAGCCGCTAAAACCCAATTTTCCACTGATCGCAAAGCTATAGATAAATATGGTCCTCAAGTAAAAGCAATTGTAACCACTAGAAATGCGGAAGTAAAAAAAGCCTTTGACGCTTTCCGCGCAACAATGGAGCAAGCCAGAACTGCCTTAAAAGCTTCCCTCGGAGCATAAAGATAAAAAATTAAAACCGTCCCGGTTCCTCGGGGCGGTTTTGTAATATAAATGGAGCTACTTTTTGAAACGAAAAGTAGCAAACTCAACAGGTCAGCCGATTTGAGACTGGCCTGTTTCCGCCACTTTCGCGAGAAGTGATTCTCCCTTCGAGTGGACTTGGTGTCCGTCCCAGATTCCAGTGCTGATTGCATCGGTATCACAGAAGGCGTCGCGTTTCTTCAGCGTAAAATGCCAGCCGGCGTGAACGAGCACAGGCTTATTATTTTCATCGCATCCGACGCCAACGAAGTCGCCGGGCACAATCGGGTCGTCGCAGAGACAACATTCCGCGGTGAGCTTTTTAGCAATAGCTTTTTTGGCTCCCCGTTTCCATAACGTATACCTGATCAGTTCAAACACTTAAAGCCTCCTTCAACGTTCGTCTAAACCACCAAATCTTTTTATCCAAATACAGCGACTGAAATTTTGTTTAGATAAAGAGATTTGATGATTAACTATAATTGGCTGAACACGTCGCTCGCGAGCGACGTGTCTGGATTTTTAAGGCTTTCTTTAATTCTTCTCATCAGTGGCACCGATACTGACCCGCTGTTTTTTACAGATGATTCGCGAAGATGAGCGACTTTCTCGGAAACATAAGCTTCGTAATATACTATTCGAAATGGTAAATATGGGCGGGTTGAATTTACCTCGCCGTTATTGTGTTGTTTAAGACGCCGATCTTTATCATTAGTAGATCCTTTGTAAAAATATTCAGGATCTTTCAAACTTTGTAAAATATAGAAATACCACATTGCTTAAGATCGATAAAACGTGGACAGCTTTAGCTATAACGCTGTCGTTTTCGAACGACTGGGTTGGCTGGCCACGTCGCTCGCGAGCGACGTGGCTGGGGCGCCAGGGATCGAACCTGGGAATGCAGGCTTCAAAGGCCCGTGCCTTACCGCTTGGCTACGCCCCAATGTAGGTACAACTAAGACATATTATAAAATAAAATAGGAAAAAAGGAAAGGGTAGATTAAATATAAAAATATGATTGAAACAAACAAAAGGACGGGAATTGTATATAATATAGCTGTGGATGATAATAATATACAACCGTCAGATGAGGTTTTAGCGGCCAAAGTCCAAAAAGGCGACGTTGAGGCTTTTAGCCTGCTTGTTTCCCGTTATCGGCAAAAACTCGTCCGTTATGGCAATAAGTTGCTTTTTAACCCCAGCGAAGCGGAAGATGTCATTCAGGAAATCTTTTTAAAAACCTATAAATATATAAAAAGTTTTAATGCCGATAAAAAGTTTTCTCCATGGATATACCGGATAGCCCATAACGAATTTATAAATTTAGGGAAAAAACGTTCCCGCGAATATTTAGACTTTTTTGATCCGGAAACTTTTTTTCCGCATTTTAGCTTAAAAGATATTACGGAAGAAAAAGGGAATTTGCAAGTTAAGGAAATGGTGGGTGAATGTTTGGATAAAATAGACATTAAATATCGGGAACCGTTGGCTCTGTATTATTTGGAAGGGTTTGCGTACAAGGAGATTGGAGAAATATTAAATATTCCAACCGGCACAGTGAGTATTCGTATAGCCCGCGGGTTAGCCAAGTTAAAAATTATTTGCAACAAAGATTAATTATATGGAAGAACAATCACAAGAAAAACAGTTGCTTGAGAAAATAAAAACCGGCGAGGCAAAAATGTTGCCAAAGTCGTACTTTGTCGGACGCACGGCGCTACTGGTCGTGACGGTCTTTTTGGCGGGGATATTGGCGATATTTTTGTTTTCCTTCGCTGTTTTTTATATTAGTTCAAGTGGCTATTCGCAACTGTCTCATTTTGGAGCGATGGGTTTGCCGGGAATGTTTTTATCATTTCCTTGGTTAACAGCAATAGTCTTGCTAATTTTTTTACTCATCTTAGCTTATTTAATTTTTAATAGTACCGGTATCGGACATAAGCCTTCCTTATACTCTATTATTTTGATTATTATTGTGGTGACTTTGTTTGGTCTGGCTGTAGCTAAAACTTCTTTCCATGCCCGTTTTTTAAATCGCGCTATACAAAATAATTTACCTGTAATTGGTGCTGTTTACCGCGGGTATGGGATTATGCATTCAGACAGTATTTTTTCGGGCACAGCTACTCAGGTAAACGACAGCGGATTCGTTTTGGAGACGGAAAACGGTTCGGAAATTCCTGTAGTTTGTGGCAGTAATACCCGTTATCCAAAAGGAAAAATTATAGAAGGCGACCCCGTGATGGTTTTAGGCAGTATGTCCGACGGCAAGCTGTCCGCTTATGGCGTAAATTATTTTCGTGATCGGGATGACATTTATTTTCAGGGGCGTGGGATGATGGGACGCGGAATGATGGGAAATTGATAAATGAAACAAACAACCTTTCTTGTTTGTATTAATAAGCAGAAGTAGTAAAAATTAACAAGAAAGAAAAATTATGAAAAAAATTATTATGTTTTCCGCGTTAGCGGTAGGAATAGGGTTGTCTGGTTTTGTATTGTTATCTAATCAAGCCAGCGCCCAAACAAATACTCAAGGATTAGGTTTCGGTCGCGGTTGGAACAGAACCGCCAATCAAACGCAATCGGGTTTTGGGAAAATGGGCAATTTGGATGTAAAAGCCAAAGCCTTAAATATGACCCAGGAAGAATTGCAAGCCCAATTGCAAAGCGGAAAAACTTTGGCCGATATTTTGCAAGACAAAAATATAACCCAAGAACAGTTTAGGCAAAATATGGATACCCAAATGAAAGCCAATTTGCAGGATTTAGTGGCGAAAGGCACCATTACACAATCACAGGCGGATGCGCGTTTGCAGTTTATGGAACAAAGGCAATCTAGTAATAAAGCTTCCGGAGTGGATTGCCCCATGGGTGGATGGAGATAATTAAGTTTGCCTCCAAGATTTCTATCAACGAATTTTAGCACCAATTGAACAATTGTTCAATTGGTGCTAAAATGTTTTTTATTATTAAGGATATTAAGATAAAGACTAGAAAATAAATGTTTTTATAAAGCTTGTCGTTATTTAAAGTAGTCCGTCGGATTAAGCCATTGGCTTAAATCTTTCTCATTTTGAACATATCCAAGTAATACAATTTCTGTCCCTTTGTGGATACTTAAATGCAGATGTTTCCTTTCGCTGTCGGTTTCGGCAGAGTAGCCATCGCCAAGCACCCCAAGTTGTTGCCCCGCGGTTATTGCATCGCCAACCTTTAAAGTTATGCTGGCTAGTTTTAAGTGGCCGTAAAGTACGGTGACATTTTGTCCGTCCAGTTGGCAGGATTGTACAATAACGCCTCCGTAGCCCGAGGCATATTTTTTTAATATCAGTTTGCCGTCACAGACGGCAAATATTGGCACCTCAATATTTTGTTCATCTTCAAAAGTTTCAAAGTCTGTGCCGGTATGGTAACCTTTAAATTTTTCCGGGGAAACAGGGGAGTTTTGCGGAGTTATGTAAATTCCAAACGGTTTTTTGGAAATACTTTCAAGTCCGTTGGCTATGGGCATGGTTAACATCGGTGACTCTAAAACAGGAGGGGAAGACGCTGCTTCGGCGTTTGATGTTTGATTTTCGGAGGCAGTATTTTTTACAATTGGCTGGGTTTTTTGGCATCCACTTGCAAGTAATAAAATTGTCAGGAAAAAATAGAAATATTTTGGCATAAAAGTATATTTGTTTAAGAAAATCTGATAAACTACTTAAAGTATAGGGTAAAAAATTTAAAAAAGCCACAAAAAATGCCATTGTCTAAAACCAAACAAGGGGATTTGTTAATACTAATTCAAGCTTTTCTTTCCGCATTTTTTCCGATTGCCGCAGTGTTGTCTTATAAATCCATAACGCCCATGGCGTCGCTGTTTTATTCCTCTGTCTTTACCGCCGGAGTATTTTTAGTCTTGTTTTGTTTCCGTCCGAAATGGCAGGAATTATTTTTGCCGGGAGTGTTAAAAGAATTGTTGTTTGTCGCGTTAATTATTGGTGTTGGTTATTACGGATTATTTTTTTTAGGCTTAAAATATACATCTGCCGGTAATGCCAGTTTAATTGCCATGATGGAAATATTTTACAGCTATTTATTTTTTCATGTTTTGCGCAAAGAAAAATTGGACGCCAGGCACTTAGCCGGAGGTATGCTAATGATATTGGGCGCGGTGTTGGTTTTGTTTAACAAAGTTTCAGTTTTTCGGGTTGGGGATTTAATTATTTTGGTGGCAGCCGCTTTCCCGGCACTGGGCAATTATTATCAGCAAAAATTAAGAAAAAAAATCAGCACTAAAACCGTGCTGTTTGGCCGTAGCATGTTAACCCTTCCCTTTTTAGCAATTTTAGCTTTTGCATTAAGGGAAAATTTATCGCCGGCTGTTATGCGTGGAAGTTTTTGGTTTTTGTTGCTTAATGGCACAATATTTTTAGGCATCAGCAAAATATTTTGGCTGGAGGGCATCCATAGAATTTCTGTTACCAAAGCCAATATAATTGCAAGTGTTTCCCCGGCCTTTACTTTGCTTCTGGCGGCTTTCTTTTTAAAACAATATCCTAATTTTTGGCAAATTTTGGCTTTTTTGCCTTTGGGAATAGGTTTGTGGTTGCTCACTGTCAAAAAATCGATTGATGAAGGGGAAATGGAAAATGTATAAAAACCCCCGCCTTAGGCGGGGTTTTTAAGTCTAAGCCGAGAGGAACTCTCTGGGCTTTAACCTAAGACTTTAGTATACTGGGAGTATGACGGGATACAAAAGAACAAGTCATACTATCTACGATAATAAATACCACATTATTTTCATCACAAAGTACAGAAAGAAGGTGTTGAAGGATGACGTGGG
>Ga0172369_10009844_pt1 | contig 10500 bp, 7 predicted proteins | sample LakKiv25m_FD_114539 | JGI IMG/M metagenome (GOLD analysis project Ga0172369, IMG submission 114539) | Freshwater microbial communities from Kabuno Bay, South-Kivu, Congo - kab_022012_11.25m | ecosystem: Environmental > Aquatic > Freshwater > Lake | place: Democratic Republic of the Congo...
CGAAAATTCAAAAATTACCCCTGTAAACCAACACTTTACAGGGTTTTTTCTTTTTAGGTTAAACATAAGTAAGACATTTCTTAAAAACGACTATTTTACTGTGGTTTCCGGCGTTTTTATTTTATATTGATTTCATTTCGAAAATCACATGGCAAATATCGGAACAAAAAATTTTAAATATATTTACATTGCTGTAAAATCAAAACAATAGTAAAGTCCGCTCTTTAATCTGTCATCATGAACAACGAATTACTCATTCTTACCATTACGGCGCTCTCGATAGGGTTCTTTCACACACTCTTCGGCCCCGACCATTATGTGCCATTTATTGTGATGTCGAAGGCCAGGAACTGGACAACATACAAAACAGCCTGGATCACTTTCCTTTGTGGAATAGGGCATGTAGGAAGTTCCGTGATCCTTGGGTTGGCAGGCATCTCACTTGGAATAGCGGTTTCAAGGTTGGAATTTGTAGAATCTGTAAGGGGGAACATTGCTGCATGGTTCCTGATTGCATTCGGTTTGGTTTATATGATCTGGGGTCTGAGAAAAGCCTATCGTAACAAGCCGCATACCCATAAGCACATACATAGCAACGGAACTTCTCATATTCATGAACATACTCATTATCATGGCCATCTCCATGTTCACACAAAAGAAAAAGGAAGAAACCTGACCCCATGGGTATTATTTACCATCTTCGTTTTTGGACCTTGTGAACCGTTAATCCCGATCCTGATGTATCCTGCTGCATATCACAGTCTGGGAAGTCTACTTTGGATCATCTTTGTTTTTAGCAGTGCCACGATCCTGACAATGCTTACAGTTGTGTTGTTAATGCGTTACGGTATTCAATTGATCCCGATGACACAACTAGAGCGATTTACACATGCAATGGCGGGGGCTTCAATTTTATTATGTGGTCTTGCAATTCAGTTTTTGGGATTATAAATTACCCATTTAGGCAATTTATATCATTGAAGGTAACTTGATCTTACAATATATTTGATGAATTGTCAGAGTTGTAGCCATCTTGAAATCCTTTACTATAAAGATAATACCAAAATAAGTTGGTTAAACATTCGGGCGAGAAATCTGAAATTGCTTAGGTCATGAAGAATTATTAATGATAAATTTATTTTTTAGTTTTTTTAGAATAGAAAATAACCCTATTGTCCTTCCGTACTTCATACTTTTGTCTTGTCTCGGCTTCTTTGGTTTTATCCGAAATAAAAATTGTCGTTCTGCCCCATCAAGGACAATAGGATATTTGCCAGAAGTTGACCCTGTTAATAGTTTTGAATCGGGAATTTTATGACGGTTATTTTCCTGAATCATCCTGAATTCCAATGTGGTTTTTTTCATCGTTGTCTTTCTATTAGAAATATTAAATCTATAGAATTCGTTCAAGATACGGTTTATTTTTAAGATTTTGAAGAAAAAGTTATAAATAAAGATTTTCTTTGTATTTTTTTGCTCGTTACTGAACCCTCAAACTTCCTTTCTCAAACAACTTATGTAACAACCATTATACAATGGTCGGATGCATTCTTTTTTGTTGTACCTTTGCAGTGCTTTTGAGTATTCAGTCACCCGTCAAGCAAGCCCATCCGTCGTTATCATCTCATCGCAGCTGTTTCGTCCCCGGTTTTCTTATCGTCATTGAAACTTAAAATCACCAGACTTTTAGTATTAACGAATTAAACAATTTTAAATCAATGAAAAACATTTTTGTATCGAATTTAAGTTTCAGGATCGAAGACGATGATCTGAAGCAGACATTTGCTGATTTTGGCGAAGTAATTTCAGCCAAGGTAATTAAAGACAATTACTCCGGAAAATCACGTGGATTTGGTTTTGTGGAAATGAAAAACGATGAAGAAGCCGATAAGGCCATCTTGGAGTTAAACAATGCTGAATATGACGGTAAGGTTATGACCGTTTCGGTTGCCCGTCCGAAGACTGAACGCAGGTCAGGTGGTGGTGGATTCCGCGACAATCAGCGTTCCGGTGGGTTCCAGAAAAGATATTAATTGTAAATTTTCCTATATTTGGTTAATCCGGAAATAACAGACAACAACTGAATTTCAATTAAGGGTTATCCGATGAAGGTGGCAATTATAGGAGCGGGAGTGGCCGGACTATCGGCCGGATGTTATCTTCAAATGAATGGTTTTGATACGGAAATATTCGAAACCGGCTCCTATGCGGGAGGTCTTTGCCAGGGTTGGACACGGGGCGATTACAAATTTAACGGTTGTATACAGTGGCTGCTTGGATCCAATGAAAGCAGCCCTTTTTATAAACTTTGGTCTGAACTGATCGACATGAACTCTTTACATTTTATTCATCATGATGTAAGGATGATCGTGGAGACAAGAGAGAATTTGAACTTAAAAGGGAATAGATCCTTTCATCTCTATACAGATATAGCTAAGCTTTCAGCATATTTAAAAGCATTAGCGCCTGAGGATAATCGGCAGATCACAAAATTTATTTACTATATCCGCAGGCTTCAGAAATATGAAATTCCCCCAAAGATCCAAAGTGTTCCCAGACTATTACCCCTGCGACAAAAGATCAGCTATATCAAACATCTTCCATTATTATTATTCCTTAAAAGATACCAAAAGATTACCAATAAATCTTTTGCGAGAAAATTAAAAAATCCATTTCTCAGGGAAGCCTTCGACTTATTGTTCGATGGTAATGAAATGCCATTGTTGGTCATAACTATGCCTATGGCATTTTATGATCGGCAGGGCGCCGGATATCCTCTGGGCGGATCAGGAAATTTCGTGGAAAAGATTACAGAAAGGTACCGTGTGCTGAATGGGAAACTTCATCTTAATTCCCCAGTTGAGAAAATACTTACAGAACAACATAAGGCAAAAGGACTTCTGTTGAGAGATGGTTCCAGCATTTTTGCAGATTTCATTATTTCGACCGCTGACTGGCATTTTACAATCCTGGAGGCATTAGGAGGAAATTTTGTCACAAAGAAGATGGAGTTACTGTTGGACGAAAAAAAATTACAAATTTATTATTCGATATTTTCCGTGTATCTTGGTTTAAAGGAAAATTTTACGGAATATCCGCCCGTACTGAGATTTCCATTGAAAACATCAATAATTTCACCCGATGGGACAAAATATGACCGGATGGAAATGCATGTATATAACTATGATCAGACTCTTGCCCCGGTAGGTAAAACCGTGGTTTCATTCTGCCTTTACACACGGGAAGGTGACTATTGGATCTCATTACGAAAAAAGGACAAGGAGAGATATACTCGGGAAAAAGAAGCATTCTCGAGAGAAATCATTGATGCAGCAGAGCAGAAAATAGGTCGGATCCGACTGAATATCGAAGAAATAGATGTTGTCACGCCAGCTACTATTCACCGATATACGAATAACCGGAAAGGGAGTACCCAAGGTTGGTTGCCGGGGGAAAACATGATCGCACCATCTCGAATCGAACCGGAAATTAGAGGTTTACAAAATTTCTATTATGCAGGTCACTGGGCAATTCCCGGCGGGGGTCTACCCGTTGCAATAAAATCGGCGAGAGATGTGGCAATGATGATTTGTCATAAAACCGGAAAAACATTCGAAGTAAAAAAATATACTCAAAAATCCTGCTGAACGCCAAGGAATCAGATTATTTCACAGAGTTCCGCGTATCATAAATTTCATCAGTTCATCCGCCGTACCAATCCTATACCCTTCCGAAAAATAAAGGATTTCACCTTTCCTGTTTAGGAAAATAACAACCGGGAACTGGTTGAAAACCGGCTTGTGAAGAGAGTTGACAACCTCCTTTATGGACGCCGGATTTACGATCAGATATTGAATCCTGGAAGGCAAATCACCGTTTTTAGTAATGAAATTCGTTTTGTCTTCTTTGTCTTTAAAAAGAAGCATGATTTCGCCATGCCAATTGTTAAATTCCTTTTTTTTCAATTTTAAGTCCGCTACAAAGTGTTTTGTCGGCTCTTTATCAGGTTCCATCCAAGTTACAATAATACCGTTTGACGGTTGGACTGTTACAGGTTTTCCGGGAGTAATATCCGCTAAAAAGTTCTTCAGGTCAAGTATTCCTAACACTAGTAGCGGAGCAATCTCCTCCCGAAGAAGAATCGTTTCATTACTGGTTTTATCCTGTTCGATTGGAAAATATGAAAGCTTTGACAGAACAGTTCCTCCCTGAATTCTGTTACCTGTGACAACGAGGTAATATCCCGGTTCTACTTCCAGTACACATGGGAATTCCTTGAGCTGTGGATCATATTCATAGTCCAGGGAACGAAAAAATCCGTCCTTAAACTTCTCAATGGTAAAATGTGTATAATACTCCGGTTTTTTGGTATTTTTAGGATCAGCAGAAATACAAATTTTACCTCTTTCATTCTCAATCTGAGGTGGTTTTTCGAAATAAACATCAAACCATTTTTGATCCTTGAAGTATTGCGGAAGTTTAGTTGCCGGCTCAAGTCGTGAAGGAATCCCAAAACTGCGGCTCAAAGCAACAAAAAGGATGTCCTGCGAATGGGAATCTGCGACTTTCAGTTCATAACTCCCGGCAGGAGTCAGTGGCGCTCTGCCGTAATTGGCAGTATTATCAATGAAGATGTTTCTTTTTAACCATTTAACAATTTCAAGAGGATCTTTCCTGAACATTTCAATCGTATCCTTATTGAACGCCGTTTGGAATTTGGTTTTGAATGGTTTCAGGAATTCGTTATCGATGCGGGGTGAAAGTATATAACGAGCAAAAAGTTCCTTATTTGATGGCAGAAGGGCAAATTTTTTTGAATTCAGAATATTTTCCATCAACACACCAGAATTTACATCCCTGATATCCTTATCTGAAATGTTTTCCAGTAACGGAAAAATCAATGATCTTTGTTCGTTGGGTACTTCCGAGATAAAGTCGATTAGTTCGCGCCAGTTTCCTTTGCTCGCTTTCAGGAAGTGCCATAGTGTATCTGCATTTAATTTCAATGTGCCGGCAAGACGGAAGCATTTTGAAGAATCGATAAAGGTTGATTCATAATTGGAACGGATCTTATTTTCGAACTCCAGACGTTTTGCATTTTCTTTATTCAGGGAATCGCTGACCGTTTTTGTTTTATTATCCTCGGCCGGAGGAACCAGGTCGAATATTTCCGATTATACCTTTCCGGGTTTCCTCGAAATTTTCAATATGACGGTATCGGATTGCCCAACCGATATTTTTTGATAGCCATACAGACCTTGCTTCGAAGCCCACACCATCAAATCGCCAAACCCGGTAAGGAATGAGCACAGGCCATTTTTATTGGTCAGAGCCCTTTGTAAAGTATAGAACTCGGCATAATTGTATAACTGAAATTCAACAACAGCGCTGTCGACCGGTTTATTCATCCCATTGATGACCCTGGCAAAGATTCTTTTCGTTTTTGCATAATTTGCTAGCACATTGATTCTCGTAAACCTGGAATCCTTGAGTAGGATATCCTCCGGACCTTCATAATCGCCAAAAACATTCGTATTGATCAGCATTGCACGTTTGGCAGGAGCCGTGAACCAGGCTATATCAAGATCAGGTTCCGGTTCGCAGGCCCCGAGATAATGCCATACGCCATCCACCCACACTTCAACCCAGGCATGATTATCATCACTATGAGCCCATCGTGGAGTATAACATTGGCGAGCCGGGATCCCTACGGCACGCATCGCGGCAACAGTAAAGGTCGATTCTTCACCGCATCGGCCAAACGCTGTTTTCACCGTCGCCAGTGGAGCAGAGGTCCTAACATCGGTTCCTTTATATGTTACCTTTTCATGACACCAATGGTTGACCTCAAGGACAGCATCCCGCATCGGCATATTTTTTATCCTGTCTTTAATTTCCAGGAAGAAAACCCACCTCGATGAATCCAGGTTTTCATTATTGACACGGATGGGCAACACAAAATGACGGAAAAGATCCTCCGGCACTTTCTTCCCCCAGGAAAATGTATCTCTGGCAGCCAGTGAAGCACGTACATTTTTGAGATAAAACGCACCATCGTAATCCGCCAAATCACTCAGGGGCATATATGCGAATAAAAATTTCAAAGCTTCATCCTCTGCCGTTGTAAGATCCTGTTGAAAAATATTGAAAAGCTGGTCGGATCTGTTTTTTGCAAGTTCCTTCTGAATGGCAAACTGTGTTTCAACTTTTTTTCTGTATGACTTATCAGAAATCAAGTGTCCACCTTTCTCGCAAGATATAAAGCAACATAGGATGGCAAAGCTTAGAGAGAAAGAAAAGATCTTTTTCATCAGTAAGTTTTTAAACTTTTTTATACACATAAATTGCACTCCAAGAAATATACAGGATGCTGAACAAGGGAATAATGAAACCCGTCATAACAGAAAAGTTATCCGCAACAAAACCCATGATTAATGGCAAAATAGCGCCGCCTACGATTGCAGTGACCATTAGACCGGATAACTCGTTGGTGCGTTCCGGCATTTTCTCGACGGTTATGGAAAAGACCAATGGAAAAATATTTGCAAAACCCAACCCGATCAGGCAGGTACTAAAGTATGAAATGGTCTTCTCGCCAATGAATAATCCCAGGATACCGACGACAGAGACGATGCAGGTGATGATGAAAAATTTCCTGGCGCTGATCCACGACAGGATCATGGACCCAATAAATCTGCCAGTCATGAGCGACAGGAAAAACATGCCCGTGCTAAGCAAACCGATCTTAAGAATATCAACGCCAAATACTTCTTTGAAATAGAGCGGTAATCCTGAACTCATACAGACTTCTGCCCCAACATAAATAAAGATAGCTAGAACCATTATCAGGACAAATTTGTTTTTAAGTAATGAAAAGCATGAGCGGAAATTTGCAGGAATGGAACCAGGATCTTTTTCCTCTTTTATTTTCGTAATGCCGAGCAGAAATACTGTCAGGAATAGAAAAATGCTATAGATTGGAAAAAGGATTTTCCAGTCGGTACCCCAACAGGCAAAGGCAAGAGTCGGCAGAACCGGACCGGACAATGATCCGATGGCTTTGATAAATTGTCCCAGTGAAAGATTACTTGAATACCTTCCGGGAGCAGAGACATCCCGCATGATCGGATTCCCGGCAACCTGGTTAATGGCGCTTCCCGCTCCGAGGAATAGGACGGTCAAGAGAAAAAGAGCAAAGGTATCGAGTGTTATCATTGGAATGATCAGTCCTATCAAGGCAACCGACAATCCCAGGATTAATATGAATTTCTTTCCGGTTTTATCCTGGAGGATTCCGATTGGGACTGAAAGAATACCAAACATGATGAATCCCATGAAGGCAATTAACTGGGCTACTGTATTTGAAAGCTGAAAAGACTCCTTGGCCAGTCCGACGAATGGACCAACAGCATCACCGAAACCCATACAAAGAAATGCCAGGAATATTGGGAAGGATTTCCACAAAGGTATTTGTGAAACGCTGGTTTTGTTCATCCCTTTTTAACTAATATTTAATGAGGACTGCATCGGTATTCCAGGGAAATTCTAAGGTTTTCTCTTTATCAGATTTAAGTTTTACTGTGTAATTTGTTCCATTGACGTTTACACTCATCACTTCTCTGAAATTATGCAAAACCATTCTTACAGCTGAAAACTTGGAAGTAAAGGTACCGTCTGCTTTTGATAATTGAATAATTCGTTTTTCTGGATCAAAGTCGATTGAGCGCTTATAATAGATTCCTTTTTCATAATCATAACTGGAACCGTCGTCTTCGTAATAAACGAAAGTATTGCTTCGGGATCCGTTATAAATGTGTAATTCGAGTAGGGAAGAAGGTTTTTGAGAAGTATACTGAACGACCGACTGCATTGGAATAATTCCGGAGGCCATTACAAACACAGGTAGATCGTTCAAAGGGGCATCCACAATAACTTCGTTCATTCCTTTAAAAAATTCCCCGGTACTCAACCGGTACCAATCACCATCGGGTAAATAAACTTTTGCAAAGTTCTGATTGCAGGAGACCGGGGCTACAAGGATGCTGCTTCCAAATAAATATTGATTTTGATACTTCCATGTGTATATCTTTTCATCGAAAGTATAATTGATCGACAGACTGCGCGCCACCGGCATTCCATTGATAGTCGACTGGTAAAATTCGGAATATAGGTAGGGGAGTAGTTTGTAACGAATGGAAATCAGATCGATGGAAAGGTTCAATATATCCGTTCCAAAAGACCAGGGTTCTTTGGCCTTGGTATCCCATGCCGAGTGATTTCTGAAAAAAGGAGTATAAACACCCAGCGAAACCCATCGTGCATAAAGCTCTTTTGACGGATTGCCCATGAAACCACCGACATCGGGCCCAACGAAAGAGACTCCCGAAAGCCCCATGCTGGTGACCATTCTTGCACTCAGTAGCATATGATCATCGGTAGCTTCATTATCCCCTGTCCAGACCGCCGAATATCGCTGAATCCCTGCGAAACCTGCACGGGTTAAAACAAACGGACGTTTTCCTTTAAGGAGGTTCCTGGTACCTTCAAAGGTGGCACGTGACATCTCCAATCCATATACATTGTGTGCTTGAGCCATGGTAGAACTATTCCCGTCGAAAGTGAATTCCAGGATGTCGGGAATACTTTGTCCCCAGGCGCTTGGTTCGTTCATATCGTTCCAGAAACCTTCAACCCCGGGATCAGTGAGATGTACAAAGGAATTTGCCCACCAGCTTCTGACACCAGGGTTGGTAAAATCGGGGAAATGACAACGCCCCGGCCACACACTTCCAATATATTTTTTGCCGTCGGGATATTTTACAAAATAATCATTTTTCGAACCTTCATCATAGGCAAAGTATCCATTTTCGACCTTAATCCCCGGGTCGACAATAGTGACGACATGAAAACCCATGTCGTTTAGTTTTGAGATCATGGTCTTAGGTTCCGGGAATCGTGCTTTATTCCAGGTAAATATTTTATACCCATCCATGTAATCGATATCCAAATAGATCACATCGCATGGAATTTTTTTATCGCGGAACTTTTGGGCAAGATTCATCACTTCCGATTCCGGGAAGTAGCTCCACCGGCATTGCTGGTACCCAAGACTCCATAAAGGTGGCATCGGCATCCGGCCTGTCAGCCAGGTATAATCCTTAATAATCCCAGCGATAGTGGATGCTCCGAAAAAATAATAGTTCATTTCACCATTGGCTGCGGAAAAGCTGGAAAATTGTTCATCGGTTGAGGCTCCAAAGTTGAAGATGGTACGATAGGAATTATCCAGAAAAATGCCATAAACAATGCGATCGTGGATACCAACATAAAAAGGGATACTTTGATAAAGCGGATCGGCATTAAGGGCATAGGCAGGTACATCGGAGTTCCAGTTCTCGAATTTGCTGCCGCGACGGTTCAGATTCCCGGTTTTCTCGCCCAGACCAAGGAATTTTTCATCGCGAAACAGTTTTTTATAACAGGTCACCTCGGTGCCAAGCCACGACATGGGCAAGGAAGAGTAATCCTCGGAGATCATCCGACCGTTAAGGTTCTTGAAAATGATACGAAATGGATTTTTTTGGATGATGACCTTAAGGGAATCTGTTTTCAATACCAGTGAATCCTTCCCGTCATTCATCTCCGTAAAATTTCCGATAGGTGATTGAATTACCGCATACGAAAAAGCAGGCCTAAATTCGTTTCTCGCAATCCTTACGCGAATGATTTCAGGGGTATATGATATCACCCGGATTGCCGCGACCTCAGTGTGCAACAGAATGCCATGATCAATTTCTTCTACAGATTTGATCTTTCCAATAAACACTGGGAGATTGTCAGAACCAGATGCCATGACAGGGGAAAGCATTAATAATGTAACGACAAATTTGAAAATCAGATTCATAAACAGGAATTTACAGTTAAAATTAAAACGATTTTACAACCAATAATTACATTCGTAATTCGTCATTCGTCACTCGTAAATCAAACGGCCAGGTGTTCTGTCCTCCTTATAATTTCATTCTGAAGATCTACGCCCAGATCATTGAAATAATCCGAATAACCGGCAACCCGGACAATCAGATCGCGGTATTTTTCAGGATGTTTTTGTGCATCCCGCAGTGTCTTCGCCGAGACCACATTAAATTGAATATGATGACCGTCCATCTTAAAGTAGGATCTTATCAATGCAGTCAGTTTCCGGATGCTTTCATCATTTTCAAAAAAATCAGGAGAGAATTTTTGATTCAGCAGTGTACCTCCTGTTCGCAAATGATCGATTTTTGCAGCTGATTTAAGAACCGCGGTAGGTCCTTTCCGATCTGCTCCTTGTACTGGTGATATACCCTCCGATAAGGGTTGTTTAGCCTTCCGGCCATCAGGTAATGCCCCGATGACACTTCCAAAGTAGATATGAGATGTCGTCGGGAGCATATTTATCCGGTGTGTACCGGCAACAGCGTTAGGACGACCATTAACATAATCATAAAATAATTCGAA
>Ga0172369_10009856_pt1 | contig 10492 bp, 10 predicted proteins | sample LakKiv25m_FD_114539 | JGI IMG/M metagenome (GOLD analysis project Ga0172369, IMG submission 114539) | Freshwater microbial communities from Kabuno Bay, South-Kivu, Congo - kab_022012_11.25m | ecosystem: Environmental > Aquatic > Freshwater > Lake | place: Democratic Republic of the Congo...
CTTGAAGCCAAGAACTGTTAAAGGCATATGAATATCTTTTACGATAATACAATCTTTTCGATACAACGATATGGTGGCGTATCCAGGTATTTTTCTGAGATTATAAAGCGCATAACAGAATATAATGATGTAAGCGTTGATGTATTTAAAGGTTTGAGTATTCCGCCGCATAGGTTTTCGAAACTCAACAGTATATTGTTAGATTATAAGTTGCTCCGGAATAAATACGACATATATCACCCTACTTATTATTCTGCTTTGGTCAAAAAAAGAAAAGGTATTAAGACAATAGTTACGGTTTATGACATGATTCATGAATTATATTTGTCTAAATTTAAAATACTCGATAACGGCATTAACACTAAAAAGAAAGCTATCTTAAATGCAGACCATATAATATGTATTTCCATGACAACCAAGAAAGACTTAATGAAGATTTATAACATAAAAGATGAGCATATATCTGTGACTTACTTAGGGATGTCTTTAAATAACCCTGATTTTCTGTCAGCAAGGTTTGATAAATCCGAAAAGCCTTACCTGTTATATGTCGGCAGAAGACCTGATTATAAAAATTTTAAAATTCTCCTGGAGGTCTTTAGTGCATTGAATCTGAAAAAAGATTTTGACCTGGTATGCTTTGGCGGAGGGATGTTTTCGAAAAACGAACTGGCAGAATTCAAAAAATTACAAATCGAAGATTCTATGAAATATACCGAAGGTTCTGATGAAGTATTGCGCTCTTATTATAAAAATGCTCGTATCTTTATATATCCTTCTTTTTATGAGGGTTTTGGGTTTCCTGTATTGGAAGCCATGGCCAATGACTGCATGGTCATTGCCTCTAATGGCGGGTCTATCCCTGAGATTGCAGGTGATGCTGCAATGCTGTTTTTTCCGGACAATGTGGATGAATTGAGCTTTTCTATAAAACAGGCCATAAATGACAGCCATTTGAGAGAGCAATACATAAAAAGAGGCAGAGAAAGAGTTAAAATATTCTCATGGGATAAGACAGCTCAGGAAACTTACCAGGTGTATAAAAGGGCGTTGAAGGCGGAATAGATGATAGAAAAGAATAATAAGCCGTTAGTAAGTATTATTACTGTTTGTTTGAATACAGCAAATACAATTGAGCAGACAATACAGAGTGTCATAAGCCAGAGTTAACCCTGCATAGAATACATTATTATAGACGGAGGATCTACCGACAGTACTATAGATATTATTCGCAAATATGATAATAAGATAAGCTATTGGTTAAGCGAAAAAGACGCAGGGATTTCGGACGCATTTAATAAGGGGTTTTTAGCATCTAAAGGAGGCTGGATAGCATTTTTAAATGCAGGCGATGTTTATTGCAATAGTGAAGCTATTAATAACTTAATACAGTATTCAGGCCAGTACGATATCATATACGGTAACCTGAAAGGCATAAGAAAAAAAGACAACAAGCCTAAATATTATCATGCAGAAGATATATCCGGAGATGTATATTGGCTCAAAAATGCCATACCTCATCAGTCCTGCATTACATCGAGAAAAGTTTTTGAAAAGATAGGGTTGTTTGACAAGGATATAAAATTTGCAATGGATTATGAGTTTTTTTTACGCGCATATCAGCATAATTTTAAATTTAAAGCAATAGATAAGGTTATCACAAATATAGGCAGCGGAGGGGTCAGCGCTAAATTCTGGGAAAAACAGCTGGCAGAATTTATGCTGGCCCAGAAAAGACATAATATACTGCCTCTATTAAGGCCTTTTTATTATTGTGAAAGGTTTTTGAGGACATATATGTATTACAAGTTAGGTTATTTTTAGAATGAACCGTCAATTATGAGCGTCATAAACGTTTTACATATCATAGAAACACTGGAACCAGGAGGAGCGGAAGGATTACTTGTAGATATCCTGAAGAATCTTGACAGGAATAGATTTTCTCCAAAAGTTGTATGCCTTTTTAATCAGATGGCTTTAAAGACAGAATTGGACAAAGCCGGCATACCTGTATTTTGTATCCATATGAAGAATCCTTATGGATGGTGGAATGCTGTAATCAGCCTGTATAAATTGATAAAACGTGAGAAAGTAAACATTATTCATACGCATCTCTTTTTCGCTAATATTTACGGCAGGATAGCTGCCAGGATGGCCGGGGTGAAAACCATATTTACAACCCTGCATAATCCGGATTACACATATGAAGATAGCGGCAGGCTTACTTATAAGATACGAAAGTTTATAGATAAATGTTCCGGCACTATATGTAATACGGATTTCATTGCCGTATCTAATTTTGTAAAAAAGGATTTTGAGAAACAACTGGGTTTTAAAAATATCAAAGTTCTTTATAATTGCATAGAGCTTTCAATGTTCAGGCCTATTGGTAAGGATAAGGTTAATTGCAAAAGGCTTGAACTTGGATTAAAAAAAGACGATCTCGTACTTATAAATATTGGCAGGCTTCATCCTCAAAAAGGGCAGTTACGCCTTATAGAAGCGTTTAAACTGCTTAATAAAAGCGCAGAGAATTGTAAACTTATTATACTCGGTAAAGGCCATATGGAATCTGAATTGAGAAGAAAGGCAGAAGAATATAATCTTGGTGACCGGGTTATCTTTCTAAAAGACAGAGCAGATGTTCCTGGCATACTGGCTGCATGCAATATATTCATTTTCCCGTCTATTTATGAAGGTTTTGGCATTGCATTAATAGAGGCCATGGCCAGCGGTTTGGCTATCGTAGCTTCGGATATAGAGTCATTAAGAGAGATTATAGATGATGCTGGAAACGGGATTCTGATAGAAAAAGAAAATCATATGAAACTGGCAGAGGCTATTTCTATGTTGATAAAAGATGAAAAAATGAGGCTTTCTTTAGGCGAGATGGCAAGAAAAAAAGCGTTTGAAATGTTCGGAATAAAAGAATATGTTAAAAAATTAGAAGCCTTGTATATGAAAGAAGCGTTTGTATGAACTGTATCATATGCAGCAGCCTGCGCTTAAGCGAAACTATATGGGGTGGATATAGTTTTAAAGGCCAGAAATACACAATAATTAGATGCGCAAATTGCGGATTTATGTTTTTAAATCCTTTTCCGGAGAAATATATTTTAAATGAAATATACGAAAAAGACTCATATTTTGATAATTATTACGCCGCATCTACAGGTATAAAAAATTATATAGATGGCATGACGGATTGCAATGTTCAGCATGCCAGGGTTATAGATTTTATAAAAAACTATAAAAAAAAAGGAAGCCTGCTTGATATAGGGTGCGCGGCAGGCGGATTTCTGTTAAATGCTAAAAACTCAGGATATGATATTTATGGCATAGAGCCGAATAAAAGAATGGCTGATTATGCAAAGGATAAGCTTGGGCTGAATGTAATCTGCGGGACCATGGATGATATAAATTCGCCAGAAAAATCTTTTGATGTCATTCACGCAGGCGATGTCCTGGAGCATTTAGCCGACCTTAAAAAAGATATGGAAATTATTAAAAATTTGCTTTCATATGATGGGATATTGGTTATAAACCAGCCATTGTCATACAATAGATCCCTTTATAATTTATTTCTTAAAATAAATATGTTGTTTAAAAAGAACAGGTACAGCCAGAATCCTCCGGCGCATCTCTGGGAGTTTAATTCTTCTACTATTATTAAGTTTCTGGAAAATGCCGGGTTTACTGTTATCTACTGTAATATCTTTGAAACTCCTTCAAGGCCTATAACAATATACAAAAATCCCGGGGTAAAAAATAGGGTATCTTGTAAAATTAAAAATTTTTCAAGGGTTGTTTCCAATATGCCTGTATTGAAAAGATTTTGTCTGGGCGATAGGGCGCTTATAGTTTGCAGGAAAAGGTAAATATGTGCGGAATAGCCGGTATTTTATATAAAGGCAATAAAAGCGTAAGCATCGATTTGCTTAAAAAAATGACTGATACCCTGGTTCACAGAGGGCCGGATGACGAGGGTTTTTATATCAATAAAGACAGGAGTTTTGGCCTGGGATTCAGGAGATTGAGCATTATCGACCTTAATACAGGCCATCAGCCTATTTCAAATGAAGATGGTACTATCTGGGTCATCTTAAATGGCGAGATATATAATTTTTTAGAATTAAGGGAAGGGCTTGAGAAAAAAGGCCATAAATTTTCCACAAAGACAGATACAGAAGTTCTGGTTCATTTATATGAAGAAAAAGGCGTGGACTTTTTGCAGTATTTACGCGGCATGTTTGCATTTTGTATCTGGGATGAAAGAAAAAAGATACTATTTTTGGCAAGGGACAGGGCCGGAAAAAAACCATTAGTATATACTGAAAATAATGGAGATATTATTTTTGCTTCTGAGGTCAAGGCCATACTTCAACATCCTGGCATGGCATCAGGCATAGATTATAAATCTATGGACCACTACCTGACATACGGATATTCATTTCCAGGCAGGACTATGTTTTCAAATATTAAAAAACTTCCACCTGCCAATTATCTTGTTTGCGATAGAAATGGAATAAAAATTGAAAGGTACTGGAGCCTTGATTATAGTGATAAGCTCAAGCTTCATGAATCCGAATACGGAAATTTAATATTTAATAGCCTCAAAGAAGCAACTAAACTCAGGATGATCAGTGATGTTCCTCTGGGGGCGCTTTTAAGCGGAGGCGTGGATTCAAGCGCTGTTGTTGCATTGATGAGTGAATTATCTAATAGGCCAGTGAAAACTTTTTCTATAGGATTTGATGAGAAGAACTACAGTGAATTAGATTATGCAAGACTGATAGCGAAAAGATTTAATGCAGAGCATCATGAATTTATTGTAAAACCTGATGTCTTGGCCATTTTGCCAAAATTAATATGGCATTACAACGAACCATTCGGAGATTCCTCCTGCATACCTACGTATTACGTTGCTAATATGGCAAGAAAGCATGTAACTGTTGTGCTTAATGGCGACGGAGGAGATGAATCATTCGCCGGGTATGAAAGATATATTGCTTTCAAGTTTTCCGAGCAGTTAAAGCTTGTTCCAAAACCAGTCTTAAAAGCGGCATATCTTAGCCTGAATAAGATAAACCGGGTATTTAATAATAGAGAGACGACGCAGGCTTCTAAGATATGTACGTTTATTAATATTCTGTCAAGCTATGATAAGAAATATATTTATCCCAGGCTTATATCTTATTTTACTCCGGAAGAAAAAGAGAAGTTGTATAATCAAGATTTCAGGCGAAATATTGAAAATGGTTATTCTTTTGATTTTTTAGCAGATATATTGGAAGGTTTTAAAAAATATAACGCTGTTGACAGGGTTATGGCTGCAGATATACTTACTTATCTTCCGGAAGACCTGCTGGTTAAAATGGATATTGCTACAATGGCAAATTCACTGGAAGGCAGGTCTCCGTTTTTAGACCATAAGGTTATGGAATTGGCCGCCAGAATACCGGATGGTTTAAAGCTGAAAGGCGTTATAACAAAATATATATTAAAAAAGTCTATGAAAGGCATCATCCCTGATGAGATACTTACAAGAAATAAAATGGGATTCGGAGTGCCTCTGGCAAAATGGTTCAGGAGTGATTTAAGAAGTTTTGTCCATGGAGTATTGCTTTCCGATGAGTGTACAAAGAGGGGGTTTTTTAATAAAGAATTCGTGGAGAAACTTCTAGCTGATCATATGACAGAAAAGCGGAACAATTCGCATAAAATATGGGCATTATTGAATTTTGAACTCTGGTATAGGATGTTTATAGGAAAAACATGGACATACTCTTAGTTCAGCCGGTAAAAGATAAAAAGCATACATTAAACCTTATGCCGCCGTTAGGTCTTGGTTATCTGGCTTCATCAGTAAAGCGCGGCCATAATGTCAGGATACTGGACTGTGTTAAGGAAGGTCTGGATATGACAGGTTTTGAAGATTATGTGGCAAAAAATATTCCAGATGTAATAGGGTTTACTGTTTTTTCCTGCGACCTGGAAAATGTGAAAAAAAGCATAAAACTCGTCAAAGAGATAAATCCGGAGATAATAACAGTAGCTGGCGGGCCTCATCCATCAGGCGATCCGCAAAAGACAATGGCATATCTGGATTTTCTTGATTTTGTTTTCGCAGGAGAAGCTGAAAAAGGTTTCCCGATTTTTATAGAGCAGTTGTCCAAAAAACCTGATGAAAGGAATTTTAAAGACATACCAGGCCTTGTCTGGAAGGAAAACGGGAACATAAACTCTAACCCAAGGATTTTTATAGAAAATCTAGATACCATAGAATTTCCCAGCTGGGACCTGCTTGAATTAGATACATATAAAGGCGTACCAAACGGTGTATTTACTAAACAATATCCTTTTGCGCCTATTATTGTAACAAGAGGCTGTCCTTATCTGTGCACATTTTGTTCAGCGCATAATATCGTAGGAAGAAAATTGCGGCAGAGGTCAATAGATAATGTTATAGAAGAAATAAAACTTTTATATCAAGAATATGGGGTGAAAGAGATACATGTAGAAGATGATAATTTTACCTTTGACCTTGGATTTGCCAAAGAGTTTTGTAACAGGCTGATAAAACTGGGATTGCCGCTTACATATTCTTGTCCCAACGGCGTAAGGCTTGACAGGATCGATATAGAGTTGCTTTCTTTGATGAAACGAGCCGGATTTTACAATATATATGTCGGGATAGAATCAGGTTCTCCCAGAATCCTTAAACATATGAAGAAAAATCTTAGCCTGGAAGAAATATCCGAAAAGGTAGATTTAATAAAAGAGGCGGGATTGGAGGCTTCGGGTTATTTTATATTAGGATATCCTGAAGAGACTATAAAAGATATGGAAATGACTATATCTTTTGCCAGGTTGCTTAAGTTAGACTGGGCGCAGTTTGCCACATTTATTCCTATCCCCGGCAGTGATATTATGAAGGATGAATATGTAAAGAAGGTATCTGAAGCCATAAGCTGGTCTGATTTTTTTAATACAGATGTGCCTTTTGCGCCGGCCGGTATATCAAGAAAGCAGTTAAAAAAGATGCAGAAACGGGCATTTTTAAGGTTTTATCTGAGGCCGGGAAAAATATTAAATTTAATTAAAAAAATAAAATTTAATAATTTTATTTTTATTACAAGAAGGATTGTATCATATTTATTCAAATGAAACTTTCTATTATAATACCTGTTTTTAACGAGAGAAATACGATACTTCAGGTTATTGAAAAAGTAGAAAATGCCTATTCTCAGGAAAAAGAGATAATCATTATTGATGATTATTCAACAGATGGAAGCCGTGAATTATTAACTGAATACTGCAGTAAGCGTAAACATATACGCATTAGCTTGAATGATAAAAATTATGGGAAAGGAAGATGTATACGCAATGGATTGTCGTATGCTACAGGAGATTTTGTTATTATACAGGATGCGGATTTGGAATTAGATCCGCTGGAATACACAGGGTTAATAAAGGTATGCTTGACCGAAAAAAATGCAGATGCGGTTTTTGGTTCGCGTATTTTTCCCAAAGACGGTAAGCATCTTGGTATGCAGAGGATTATAGCAAATAAGCTTCTTACATATTCCATTAATCTGTTATATGGCGCCAGGCTTAGCGATATAATGACTTGCTATAAGTTAATTAAAAGAGAAGTTTTTTTATCCCTTAATTTAAAATCCGACAGGTTTGATATAGAAGCGGAAATAACATGCAAGTTGTTAAAAAAGGAGTGAAGATTTTTGAAGTACCCATTACATATAATCCGCGCGGCTGGGATGAAGGGAAAAAGATCCGTACAAAGGATTTCTTTAAAGTCTTAAAGGCAATTGTGAGGTATAGATTCTATGAATAAGAAAACTATAATAATATGCCTTGCTGCAATTTTGGTAATCGCGTCTTTACTGCGGTTTGCAGGCCTCAAAGAACGCGGGATAATACTAGTTGACGAGGGCGATTTCTTATGCGGAGGCAGGACTGTAGTGGCAGCTTTAAATTTTCTTTTCAATAAAACATTCTTTCCGGAAACAATAAAAAGCTCTTTTACTGATTATATATCTGTAAACGGAGGCGGGTATGCTTCAGCTGTTAAACCGGGATATTATCTACTCGTAGCTATATCTTTTCTGATCGGGGGAGTTCACGATTATTCTATGTTGTATTTTTCAGCTATATTGGGCCTTATGATAGTTATCCTGAGTTTTCTTATAGCACGGCTTTTGTATAATCTGAAAGTGGCTTTTTACTCTGCGATACTTGTGTCTTCTTCGCCATATCTTGTTAATTATTCGCGCTCAGCTCTTTCTGTATGCGCTACAACATTTTTCCTGTATTTAGGCGTTTATCTTCTTTTCAAGTATTTTAAAAATATAGAGTATAAAAAGAGTAATAAATTACAACTTATATTCAGCGGCATGGCTTTCGGTTATGCATATACTTGCCATTATAATTTAATAGCAACCATGGCTATTATATTTGTAGTTTTTACATTTTTTACATTTAATCCCTCGTCCGCCACAGAACTTCGGCGGGCTCGGGAGGGAGCCCTGGTCTTTAAGCCGAGGGGCTCCACAAAATCAGGATTAAAAGATATAGCTTTTCTTATTATAGGTTTTCTTGTCCCTGTTATTTTCTTTGAAATACCTTATATAATAGTAAAACATTTAACAAAAGGCATGCTGGGCGCTACGACAGGCCAGCCTTATATGATAAAAACATATTTTGAACAACTTGCTTTTATTTACACGAAGACTTTCTTCTATGAGAGGCCGCAGGCATCTGTCTTTTCATATATAGATTTAATGCTTAAAACAGAGGGTTTTTTGGTATTGATTTTATTTTTCTTTGGATGTATTTTTATGCTCTGCGAAAAGTTTAAAAAAGACAGATTATGCAATTTTCTGTTATTTTGCCTGGGGCCCTGCATGCTGCTGTTTTTTTCTTTGCTCGGAGAGAAAGCGCCAAGAGCAATACTTTCTGTTATGCCGGCGTTTTATATAATAACAGCATTATTCTTATCAAAGCTAGACGTTTGGATAGAAGCTATTGTAAAAAATAAGTACATATCTTATGCTTTTTTAATCCTGCCTGTATGGTTAGGTATAATCATTTTTCAATCAATGGTTTCTTTTGAATATATAAAGTTTAAATCTCCATATCCTCATGCAATAAATTACATAAAGAAACAAGGGGATTATAAACACTTTTCTTCCAATCCGCCTGTCTCAATATTTTACGCCGGGTTAAAAAACACAAATCCTTACTGGGATATAAAACTTAAGGATGCCAGGAATTTGTATAAAACTCAAAATTACAGATTTTTAATATTAGATATGGGAGAAGAAGGCTCGAGTTACAGGAATGGTCTGGTTGATCTTGCATTGAAGTCAAACGCAAAGCCTGTGTTCAAAGAAACGTATAATCCGCTTCCTTTTGTCCTGGAAGATCTTTATTTCTACAAATATAAAGAAAGGGAGTTTAGTATAATTTACTATAAATATAAAAATATCAAAAAAGAAGATTATCCTGCCATAAGGGTGTTTGACCTGAAGGATATATTAGGATAGAGACATATATTATGCATGACTATGATTTATCGTGGGATCAGTGGGTAGATTGCGAAATGTACGGTCCCACACTGCGCCATCAAAGAAGAAATGTGCAGGCTCTTTTACGTGGCCTTCACTATGAATCTATTTTAGATACGGGCGGTGGCAGCGGAGATAATCTGTGTCATATGTTAAGGGCTAATAAAGTCAAGGATGTGTGTTTGATAGACATATCCTTGAAGGCATTAGAGAGAGCCAAGGCATTGATACCCGAGGCCAAGCTTGTCCATATGGATGTACAGAAAGATAGTATTGGTCATAAATTTGACATGGTGCTCTGTTGCGATGTCCTGGAGCATATACCTGATGATAGGGCAGCCTTAAGGAACATTAAAAAGATGACAGGTAAATATCTTATTGTGTCTACGCTTTCAGGAAGAATGCGCAAATCAGAAAAACATGTCGGCCATGTAAGAAACTATACGCTGGACGGCCTTTTGGATAAATTAAAAGAAGCGGGTTTTAAGCCATTAAAGGTTATAAGATGGGGGTTTCCTTTTTACTCGCCGTTATACCGCAATCTCTGGGATAAATTGCCCCAGAGGATTAACCATGGGAAATTCGGATGGTTCAGGAAATTTTGCGCAAAGATGCTTTATTTTGTATTTATGTTAAATTTTAAATCCAAAGGCGATTACCTTTTTATTCTTTCTGAATCAGCATAGGAGAAAAACATGAAACATAGATGGCAGAGGTTTACGGATAAGCTTATCGGAAAAAAGGACTATTTTTTCATAGATACCGTTAGCTATAGTTTTTTTATTATAATAAAAAAATATATAAAGAAATATGTAAAAGGCAAAGTGTTAGATGCAGGCGCTGGCAGGCTTGCTTTAAAGTTTTTATTAGCTCCAAAAGCCACTGCATATTATAGTATAGATAAA
>Ga0172369_10009857_pt1 | contig 10490 bp, 6 predicted proteins | sample LakKiv25m_FD_114539 | JGI IMG/M metagenome (GOLD analysis project Ga0172369, IMG submission 114539) | Freshwater microbial communities from Kabuno Bay, South-Kivu, Congo - kab_022012_11.25m | ecosystem: Environmental > Aquatic > Freshwater > Lake | place: Democratic Republic of the Congo...
CCTTCAGCTCGATAAATTTTGAAATATCGATGGCCAAGAAAAAGTGGCCGAGCCGGTTGGGGACTTTTTTGCCCGATTCGTCAAAGCCGTTCACTCCCCAGCAAAAAGGTCCGCCGCTGAATGCCGCAGAGAGGATCTCCACCAACATGCCGAGTCCGTAACCTTTATAGCCGGCGAAGTCTTCACCTAATCCTCCAAGCGGCAAAAGGGAAGCGGCTTTTTTGCCAAACATCGAAAGCAAAGACTTTGCGTCGGAAACATTGCGACCGTTCACGTCTATCGCCCAGCCATCGTGAACAGCCTTTCCTTCCCTTTCCAGCACCTCTATTTTGCCGCGCTGGACGATGGAAGTGGCCATATCCAAAAGGAAAGGACAATCTTCATCGGTCGGCACGCCAAAGGCGATGGGATTGGTACCCAACATGGGATCGCGGCCAAAAGTGGGAGCGATGGAAGGCCGCGCATTGGTGACGGCAAATCCGGCCATATTCTCTTTGACGGCCATCAGCGGGTAATATCCGGCAATACCAAAATGCGTGCTGTTGCGCACAGAGACGGCCGCAATGCCTACATTGCGCGCCTTCTCGATAGCCAATTTCATAGCTCGATAGGAGATTACATGCCCCATGCCAAAGTGCCCGTCCACCAAGGCCGTGCCGGGGGACTCGGCAACGATCTCGAAATTCGTGACTGGGAACCGGACTCCGCCCTTGATAAAATCCACGTACATCTTCAATCGACCGATTCCATGCGACTCGATTCCCCGCAAATCCGAGCTGATCAGTACATCCACGATAATGTCGGTATCAGGTTCCGGGATCTCCAGTTTTAGAAAAGCTTGCCTCATGAAGGATTTTAGTATTTCGACGGGAAGAAAAACATTCGCCATTCATTTGCTCCAATTTCTAATCGCAACACTTAGAGTCGGTTCAGATCAAAAGTCAGTTCTTCGTGTATAACTGCCAAAGCTTTGCTAAAATATCTTCCAAGGCCGGTGCGAGCTTGGTAAAGTCATCAGTCTTTTCCGGCATGTTTTCAAATACCACGTAGGGAACTTGGATGCCTTTGATGGTCAGGTATTCCGCATTTGTGGAGCTGACCTCCTGCCAATCCACCGCTTGGTACATTTTTTCCAATTTGGCGTCCGGCAAACCATGCTCCAAAATGCTATCCGGCCTTTCGGGGTTGAAGCGTCTCCGGTTTTTGCGCAATGACTCCTCGAAAGTGACGTCCACATACAGAATCGCAGCACTGCGCAACACCTTCTCGGAAAGATGCGCAAAAGCGGAGCGGTAGCCGCCATGCTCGCTGCCGCGCGAAAACTCGACAAGCGCCGTATGCTCGGCATGGTAATTGGCATCGCGCAGCCGTTTTTGATATTCCAGACAGATGCGCTCGATCAACAAGTCCCATTGATATTGGTACAAAAAATACCCGTCTTTATCCGTTTGCAGGCGCGGCTTGCCCATGACCTTTTCCAAAATGGCATCGTCCTCGAACCAAGTCCACAGCATGGGAAAGTCGTCAATCTCATCCATGAGAGCTACGTGAAATCTCTCGACACGCTGGATAGGTGGAGTTTTTTTCAAAAAATCGATAATCTCGGATTTGCCCGAAGCGGGGCGACCGAGAAGGATTATGACATCAAAATGATTCTTAGCCATAATGCTTCCTTCGGAGAATAGAATTTTGCGGGGACATGACGAATTGATAGATGCGGATCACTTCCCCAACGTCGAGACGAAAGCTACGCGGACGCCTGGAGCACCCGGGTAGCTGTTTGACTCTGCCTATCCGACTCCCAATTTCTGGCGCAGTTGATCCAAGAAAACGCCTTCGACTTCCGCCGACTCGTGCGCCGAGAGGTCTTCGACCTCTTTTCTAATGTCCTTTTCATTCAACTCGAATTCCGGATCGGCAATAGCAAACTCTTCATAGTCATCGCCTAATTCGGCGACAAAGCCTTCACGAAATGGTCTGATGGTTTGTTGGCGGTCGACCAATGCCAATGTTCGATTTAGAATTTCGAACAACATCGTTCTCGCCAGCGACCACTTGCCTTCGCTACGCAGGAACTTGGCATGCACCAGCAGAATTTGGCAAGGACTGATGATTTCTTGCGGATCGATTTTTTGCGAGTGCGGAAAGTCAAAGATGTCGGCGACTTCTTCCCGAATCGCAGCGGCTTCATCGATGCCGGGCACCGTAATGAAAAATTGGCTCAACTCCGGAATCACCTCGACCATGTTCAGCAGCAAATCCACAAGGGTATTTTTTTCCTTTTCCCGGATGGACCTGCGCAGGCTTTGGTAGCTGAGGAAGCTGGCGGGTTCGTTCAGCCAAGCCAATAGAATAGCCACCTGATGCTCGCAAGGGCTGCTGCCGGCGTGACACGAACAGCGGCCAAAGAGCTGTTCCCCATCGATGATCATTTCCACCTGATAGACACCCTTGCTACGGACTGTGCCGTGTAAGCCATAGTTCGACTGGAAACGATGTTTGACGAGGCCGCTTTCAAAAATTTGCTCGCCTTTACGATAAATCTCATGACTGGCGAACGCCTTTGCATCCAGAGGCGTGATTCTTGTTGGCATGGTGTGGCCCCTTACGGGTTAGTAGTAGGAGACATAAGCAACCACTGCAATCATTCAGTAAATGGCTCGATCTGATTAGGCCTGAGAACCGCTAATCTCCAGCGCCGCCTGCCGCTTTGCATCCCGAGCTTTTTGCAGAATCAGGCGCATGGCCTCTTGGTCGAATTTTTCATCCTTCGAAAAAACTGCCAGCTTTCCATTCCGACTATGGCGAATATCTTTCTTTCCGTCAACACCAAGCACCTCTACACGCAAAAGCGAAGAGATGTCGACCGTGGCCGTCGCTTCGTCCTCCTTTAGGATCAGCATGATGACTTGCTGCTCGTCTTTTATGTCTTTGATCTCATTCCACAAAATGTATTCGGCATGCTGACCCAATAACTTGCCGACTGATTTGAGCAAATTGCCGCCGGCTGCCGAGCCAAACAAGGACTTGACACTTACCAATGCTTTTTCGCTTATGCGGAATTCCATCCCATTCAGCACGTTCTGAAAAAAGGCGTTCACAACGCCAAGAACAAAAACCGCCAAAAAGGCAACGCGCCCGGCTTTTTGCGAAAGAACCGGATCCCCCAGCGTATCGATAATGATGGACGTCAGAATCCCGGTAACGTAGCCGCCCAACAACCAGGTGGCGATTTTCATAAAAAAGCGACTGACAGCCCGGTGCCGCCATATCAAAAGGATTCTGCCAAAATCTTCCTGTTTTGCTTTGTGCCAGGCTTTCATATTATGGTAAAGCTCCTTAAGCTATTTGCAGACATCCCAAAAAATAGAATCGTTTCTCCAAGAGCAAGTCCTCGTAGGAATTTGGTCGATTGGGATCAACACAGACTAAGCCATTCTCTCAGCATGGCGGTCTTTCGCTCTCAAGCCACTTCGGAATCTTCCCGAGCCAGTCGTTCAACATCATCACCGAAAAATAGAATGCTTATTCTTTCCTGCTCACGCTCAGTCAAGCAGTGTCATGCTTAGGCATCCTGACAAGGCCGACTTGGCGGCTTCCCTTGATTGAGAGCCAGACACCCGCGTGTAGCCAGTACTCCATCTGGGGAAGATTCCGAAGGAATGACACCAGGGGTATCGTGACCGTCGAAACTATTTCCGCATCTTGTCAAACGCCACCGCCAAAACGATGATGGCTCCCAAGGCGAATTGCTGCCAAAATGCAGAGACACCCAGCAGCACTAAGCCATTGCGCAACACGCCCATGATGGCAGCGCCGATGATCACTCCGCTGACGGTGCCTTCGCCGCCCATCAAACTGGTGCCGCCGATGACCGAAGCAGCGATGGCATCCAATTCATATCCTTGGCCGCCAATAGATTGAGCGACGCCCAGCCGCGCCACCAGCAATATGCCGGCCAGCGCGGCAGCGAAACTGGAAATGGTGTAGGCAATCAACTTAACCCGATCAACCGGCACACCGGACAGTCGCGCGGCCATTTCGTTTCCGCCGATGGCATAAATCTGTCGACCGATTACCGATCGGTTGAGGAACACTGCGGATATCACCGCAAAGATGACCATGACGATCACCGGCAGCGGGATAACCCACAGGTAGCCTTGTCCCAAACGCATGTAGCTTTCCGGCAAACCGGAGATCGGCCAACCTTTACTGATGACGTAGGCCAGTCCCCGGGCCATGCTCAGCATGCCCAAGGTGACGATGAAAGGCGGCAATTTCAGTCGAGTGATAAGTTGGCCGTTTAGAAATCCAATGATCAAGCCGCTGAGCAATCCGACAGTGAGGCCGATTGGCACCGAGTAACCGGTCTGAAAGCAAAGAGCGGTCAGACAACTGCACAGTCCTAAAACCGAGCCGACGGAAAGATCGATGCCGCCGGTAATGATGGTCAAGGTTTCGCCAATGGCCATGATAGCGACAAAAGAGAAACTGCGAATGACGCTAAAAATATTTTCGGTTGTTAAGAAATGCGGAGACGCCAAGGTCAAAGTAACGACCATAACGATGAGCGCTGCCAGGATACCAAGAGATTGGAAGTGAAATCGGGCTCTCATGCTTTCTCGACAACAATATCCTGACGTTAGGTATTTGTGCACCGGGCTTGCATGGAAAATCCCGACGCGTGCTGAAATGCGGCTTCCGGTTTGAAACAAACCGGACTTGTCGGTTCGCGCGACCGATTCATAATGGAGAATAAAGCGCTCATTTGCAATATACAAAAAAGGACTTGTCTTTATCAAGAAAATAATTGAATGTCTACAACTGTATTCTGTTGTGATGATACTGTTCGGTGTGAGATCCGACGCGAAAAATCCAGTGGACTCCGGCATGGTTGCCTTCATCATTTGACTCGTGTCCCAAATTAGCCGTTTGTCCTTGGGCTTGAGCTTGACACTAACGATTAGATTTGCTAACTTACTTCGAAGAATACAAACACGGCGACAGACACATAGCCTGTCGCCAAACCGCCAAACGATCTTTTGGGAAGGAGAATTTATGCTTACCTATTCAAGACGAATCGATCCGTTCACCCGAGAAGAGTACATCGAGGTCCCTTTCAAGGGGCACTTTTTGACCGAACATCCGATCTACAACAAGGGCACTGCTTTCCCAGAGGAGGAAAGACATTCCCTCGACCTATGCGGATTGTTTCCGGAACAGGTCTTTGATCTGGACCTACAAAAGCACCGAACCTATGACAGCTTTCGCGTCAACCCGGACGATCTGGAAAAATACATTTACCTGCTTTCTCTGCAGGATCGTAACGAGACGCTCTACTACGCTCTGCTTTTGGATCACCTGGCCGAAATGCTGCCGATCGTCTATACACCCACTGTTGGGAAAGCCTGCCAACAATTCAGCCATCTGTTCCGCCGCTCACGCGGGCTTTATGTGAGCGCGCGAAACATCCAGCACATTGAGAAGATACTTGCCAATGCGCCCTTTTCCAACGTTTCGCTGATCGTCGTTACCGATGGTGAGCGCATTCTGGGATTGGGCGATCTCGGCGCCAACGGCATGGGCATCCCCATCGGCAAGATCAGTCTCTACGTGGCCGCTGCGGGCTTGCATCCTGCTTACTGCTTGCCGGTGTTGCTGGACGTCGGCACCAACAACGAGCAACTGCTTAACGATCCGCTTTACATCGGCTTGAAGCAAAAGCGCCTCACCGGCAGCGCCTATGACGAAGTCGTCGAGCATTTTGTCACCGCAGTGCGCCGCACCTTCCCCAACTGCTTATTGCAATGGGAAGATTTTGGCAAGAACAATGCTTTCCGGATGCTGGAAAGGTATCGTGAGCGCATTTGCTCATTCAATGACGACATTCAAGGCACCGGTTCAGTAGCGGCGGCCGTAATCTTTTCAGCCATGAAAATAAAGAAGCAGAAATTAAGCGACCAGCGCTTTGTGATGTTTGGGCAAGGTCAAGCCGGCCTGGGCATCGCCAGGCAGCTTATGACCTGCTTGATGGCGGAAGGATTGAGCCAGCAAGAAGCCAAAGATCGCATCTTCGGTATCGACAAAGACGGGCTGTTGATGGAGGGCATGGCGGTAAGCGACGAGCAGCGCGCGTTTCTGAAAAGCAAGAATATGGTAGCTGGCTGGAAATTGAAGAATCCCAATCAGATTAGCCTCTTGGACACTGTTCGCAACGCCAAGGCTACCGTGCTTTTTGGCGTCACCGGTCAAAGCGGCGCGTTTAGTGACGAGGTCATCGGACAAATGGCAGCCAATTGTGAGCTGCCGGTCATCATGCCGCTTTCCAATCCGACGGCAAAAGCGGAATGCACGCCGGAAAACGCCTTCAAGGCCGCGAAAGGAAATTGTCTGGTCGCCACGGGCAGCCCCTTCCCGCCGGTCACCGTCAATGGGCAACAAAGAACGATTTCCCAATGCAACAATCTCTACATTTTCCCCGGTGTCGGCTTGGGCGCTCTGGTAGCGGGCACTCCAAAAGTAACCGACCAGATGTTTATGGCGGCTTCGGCTGCTCTCAGCGACTTGGTGCCGGAAGCGGACTTGAAAGCCGGACGCCTATTACCGGCGGTGGAAAAGATTCGCCACGTGTCGGCACAAGTGGCATTGGCAGTCGCAAAGGAAGCGCGGGAAAGCGGCTTGGGTGCTCGTAGCAATGATGAACAGCTATTAAAAATGATCACCGCGGCGATGTGGGAGCCAAAGTATTTGCCGTTCCGGTATGCAAAACCCGAAGCGGCTCTTTAGTTGTTCACTGTTTCCCGGCTAACTTCGTTAGCTTTGGTGAAGCAAAAAAAAGAGATGCAGGAATTTCTTGCGTCTCTTTTCGTTTCAAAGCGGAGTCCATTGGTAGCTCGCTAAGCTCATCCGCCCTTCTGCCGCCAGGCACTGGTCACCTGCTCGAACACTACGTCCGTCTCGGGATCAATTTGCATTCGAGCGGAATCCTGCCGGAACCAGGCTATCGCTTCCTCCATGCCTTGGCGAAAACTCTTTCGGCAAGCAAAGTCCGGCACAGCGCGTTTGATTTTGGCATTGTCAAAAACGCCATGCTCGGCTTTGTCGCCCTTTAGCTTGCCAATCATGTTCGGAATAATTTGGCCGATAAAATCACTGGGGATGCGCAAAATCTTTGGTTGTTCAATGCCGGCAGCGCGGCAGACTTCCGCATAGATTTGATTCCAGGTCAACACTTCATCGCTGGTGATGTGAAATATGCCGCCGATGGCGGCATCGTTTCCCACCAATCCATCCAAGGCGACAGCAAAGTCGGTCGTGGCCGTAAGCGTCCAGAGATTTTGCCCGTCATCATGGACAAAGACCCGCTTCCCTTGCTCCAAGCGGGCAACCATGGTATAGTTGGCGCTGTTCACGGTGTTGGGAATCCAGCGATGGCAATAGGTATGTGACGGACGAATGATCGTCACCGGGAAACGGCTATCGCCAAAGCGAGAAAGCAGCCATTGCTCGCAGGCCAGCTTGTTTTGTGCGTATTCGGAAAACCGATTGCCCACCGGCGATTCCTCAGTTAATGGCAGCTTGACGTGCGGCTTGGCGTAAACCGTCGCCGAGCTGATAAAGATGTATTGCTGGATTTTCCCGGCGAACAGCCCGTAGTCCAATTGGATTTCCGCGGTGGTATAGCCGAGAAAGTTAATTACCACGTCGATCGGATGCTCCTGCAATAGCCGACGCATTGCTGATAAATCATGGCGATCGGCCGTTAGACTGGTGTATTGCTGCGGCACCGGATTTCGCCCGCGTGTCAAAACCAATATGCAATGTCCACGCTGATGCAAAAGGGCGGCACAGTCCGTGGAAATGTTGCCTGTTCCGCCAATAAAGAGAATGTTCATTATCGTTACCTCTTCATTCTTCCCTGCCGAATAGCTTGGGCTGCAAAAAGTCAACTCTGACAGGGTTCAAACCCCTGTCAGAGTTGAGTAATCAAAAAGGCAAAACGATTTGAGGCAAAACTATTAATTTGAATATCCAGTTGGATAACATTGAAAGCCCCAGCATAGATATCTCGATTCGGTTTTTGAAAAAGCTGAACGCAGAGGAGCCAAGGGCGCTGAGGCATGCAGAGTACACGGGCAAAGCCCAATCCTCCGTACCAGAAACCAGCCGAGCGAGGAAGATTTTTCTCTGCGAACCTCGGCGGCCTCCGCCCCTCTGCGTTTAGGAAAGTGCACTGCATTTTGTCATTGTTTTGACTCAGCCACGATCCGCTACATTTGCTCCTTGAAATTTGCTCTAATGGCCACTCATATTATTACAAATCGAATCGTTTTACCTTTGATAGTTTTGCCGTTGGAAACGACTCGAAGGAAAAAAACGTTTGCGATGCAGTCCTGATCTACTAATACGGCAGCGTTGCTTCCGCCCCAAAGCCCGGCCCCAACAACATGGCGTTTATCAGAAGCTTGGCCGATTCGTAAAAGTAGGCGCGAAAATACGGCTCGTCGGCAAACAGGATGATTTGTCCCTTGCCCAACCTTTCTTGAGTTGCGAACGCGGTGTTTGCCCAACGGTCGCGCGCCTCCGGCCATAGCAAGCCGGACAAGCGCAAATTATTTCGATCCGCCAAGCGCGCAGGTACTTTAACGGGTTCTTTGGCCAGGTAGGCGTAGGTGGTAGAAAGCATGATCGGCGCCTTTGTGCTCATGCCAAACGTCAGCCAGTGCTCCTCATCCAAGTCCGCTTGTAAGATGGCGCCCTGGGGACTGAATCGCTGTAGCCAAGCATCCCATTCCGCCAACTCTTTTTTGTCCATTTTGGGCTGGGTCTCGTCCTTCTTTTCCTTTTGCGGCGGCAAGGTTGCGTCGACTTTGTCCGCTTGGCGCGCCCATAAAGCAAGGCTATCGACTTTGACAGCTTCCGCTCGTGACGCAAGAGAAAGGTAAGCTGCGTAAACATCCAGCTTGTCTAGCACCTGGTGGCGCAACCGGACTTGACTGAGTTTGGAGCTAGAGTCCGCGATAAAAGCTGCTGCCGACCCCGTGGCGACCAGCGTGCCGCCGCTCTCGATCCAGTGGCGCAATTTCTCCATCCCAGGCTTGCCGAACAAGGACTGCATGTTTTGCGGCGATTGCCAGACCGGCGGCATGATGAGGACGTTATATGGCGCAAGATCGGCGCCGCTCAGCCGGTTGACGTCCAAAATGGAGTGGCGCATCTTGATTTCATAATCCAGCAAATACCATATGGCGCCAAAACCACCCGGACTGACCGGAGAATTCGCCAGCAAAGCCACCTTGGGTTTTTGCAGCAATTGGAACCTGCCGCTGCCAAGGTCCGGGCCCTCTTCAACCAGGCCGGTAACCACACCGCGAACTTGTAATTGGAAATTTGAAGACAGATAAGCAACGTCCTTCGGTAATTCAGCAGGATTGTTCGCCAAAAACAAAACCAGACTTCCACGCGCAAAGGACTTTCCTTGCAGCTTAAAAGGCTTTTCAGCCGCGTAGACATTATAGCCCTTTTCCAGCAGAAATGACAGTGCCAACGGCGCTTGATCTTGATCGTAGTCGATTACGAAGGCATACTTGGCATTGGGATTTTCCAGCTTACCCGGTACAACATCCAGCGCAGCCAACGAGTGCATTTTTGCTTTAGGAAGCTGACCGCACCAATAAGCATCCACCCCATAGGCCATGGGCAGGCACCAGCCGGTTACGTCATAGATTCGGCTGCGATTGTGCTTTTCCAATTCTTTTCTTTCAGTCTGTAGAAAGGTGGTCGTCAGTCGCGGATCAAAATCCAAAAAGGCGTGAATGAGCGGATTCCTTGGCTGAGCCGTCGAAATGATGAACGTCCCTTTGGAGAATTTCCTGCTCACCGGCTGGGCTTCCCAATAGCCCTGTGCATCGGCCAGAGTAAAGTCTTCATCCGCCACGGAGAATTCGATCCCTAATTCCATCATCCGTTCGACCAAGTGGCGAACCCGGGCAGAATGTTTGTCAGCTTCCAGCACAAAGCACTTGTAAGCGTCCTTCTTAGAGGCCGTAGCCGCTTGCTGCCGATCGCGGAAATAGTCTTGCAGCAATTCCTCACGATGGCCGGCAGCCGTGCCCAGGTTGGTGACGCTGCTGGTGAAATGATGATGTACGGTTTCCCGGTACTGCATGATCGATGAATCCTGGCGTTTGACCGCGGAACCTTCCACGCCGGCTTGCTCATATAAAATGCCGACGCCGCTCAAGAATAGTATCCAGGAATCCTGATAACCGGGATACCACATTTCGTTCCAGTCACGCGTGTAGTACTGCCATCCATAGCGATCAAACGCCTTTGCCTGGTCGGCAGCAAAGATTTTCCACCATTTGTGTTGATGGGCAGTCATGTTCGGATTGAAAGGCTCGCGCGGCGGCGAGAAAAGGTAAGTGTCCAATTGTCCCATTTCGTGCGAATCGATCAGCAATTGCGGATTCCACTGCAAAACCGCATGC
>Ga0172369_10009859_pt1 | contig 10488 bp, 12 predicted proteins | sample LakKiv25m_FD_114539 | JGI IMG/M metagenome (GOLD analysis project Ga0172369, IMG submission 114539) | Freshwater microbial communities from Kabuno Bay, South-Kivu, Congo - kab_022012_11.25m | ecosystem: Environmental > Aquatic > Freshwater > Lake | place: Democratic Republic of the Congo...
CTTTGCCTCCGGAAACATTTTCAATACTGCCATCGCCATGACGTGGCTGAGTGAATGCCGTGCCGCCAAAATGTCAATCTCTTTTTTCATATATTTACTCCTTTTGTTGAGTCATTCTGAGTGTAAACGAAGAATCCCTAGAGATCCTTCACCTTCGGCTCAGGATGACAATATATTTTTTATAGTTTTGTATAGTTTTCGTCCACCTTGGCTCGACTACCAAGTTGAGACAGGTATTTCGCGATTACAGCGATTTTTTAAATATTGCTTGTTCTTTATATTTTACATACCCGACTTTTTCATAAAATTTATGAGCACCCGTTCGCATTACATTTGAATTAACTTTCATCGATGTGCAACCTTTTTTCTTTGCTAGCTTTTCTGCTTCGGCTACTAGTCTTGTTCCGATCCCCATGCCTTGAGCATTCTGATCGACTATTAAACCCCAAATTCTGCCCTGCACGCCAGAATAAAGCTCTGCCATGGTAAAAATATAAACAAATCCCAACAAACGAACCCCGACATGTTCAATGACAATAATATCTTGCGAAGGGTCTTTTAAAATTCCCTTCAAATTATACTGTGCTTCTTTCGAGCTAATCTTGTGACCAAGCTCTGTCGAAAGTCGAGCAATTTCAGCTGAATCAGAAACCTTAACTATGCGTGTTTTTAACTCGACCTGGCTTGTTTCGATTTTAATTTTTTTATCACTCATCCCTACTCCTATAAATTATGACACTGTTAAACAAAAAAGACCCTGGGAACTCGAGAAGCCGAATGATCGGCTGGTTCCATCTCGATTGGGTCTTAATCTACCGATTCGCTTCGGTCTGCGCCAAGTCTCTCCAGTTGGTAGCTGGATCATCAGCTTGGATAACAATATTACTTCTTTAGGTTAGCAAAAAAAACTTTCTTTGGCAATAAAACTATCCCACATACTCAATTTCTACAACAAGATCAGTAGATTGACCACTATCTATTGAGTTTAGAGGAATTTCATAGTAGCCATCGCTAATCAGATTGCCAGAAGAATACAATTTCCAGTTTGACGGAACATATAATTTTAATTTTCCATTTAATGCAGTATCATTACCATAATTTTCTAAATGAATTTGAAAACTTGCAATTTGCCCAGAAATAATTACCGAGTCGCCTTTAGTAACAGATTGTCTCAAGGAAGGAGTTGAATCAATAATCTTTAAAACAGTAGTGCAGGTACTTGTCTTAAGACCGTCACTTACTTGCCAAGCTATTGCTCTATTTCCTACATCTGACGATGTTGGGGTATAGTGGAAAATTCGCATATCTTTATCCCAGGTTACACCATCAGGTGATGTTAAAAGTTGTGTATTTACCACATTATCATTATCTTCCGTGACAGTTGGATAAGCAGAGCCAGTATAACTGTGACCAACAATAATATTCTGATCACCACTAGAAACACAGGTCGGAGATGACAAATCTTCTGTTTCTCGCAAGTTCATCATTGCCTGGATATAAGCCTCGGCAATTGGCGGGTTTGTTTCATGATTTGTAGATGTAGACCATAGATTAGGTCGCTGCGTGTAAACCCAAACATATTTGTCGGTAGACAACATGGCTTCCCTCAGAGATTCTTGCCACAAAGATGGAATAAACCAGTTATTCTCAGTTGTTAATCCTTCAGATGGTTCTGTCGTCCAGACATATTCTCCCGTACCATCATCCTTTCTGTATCTAGACAACCAGATCCCATCATCACGCTGAAATAACCATGGTCTTTTCTGGTCATAATCCAACCACAAACCGTAAGAAGCACCAGTCCGTTCAAGATATAAATCGGGATCACGAGAATATGAAGCTGTCTCAGATGAGTAAACTCTTCCTCGAATTTCTGCAAACTTTTGCCGAGCTGTCTTAAGGGTGGTCTTGGTCGGGTATGCTGATTCATTACCGTCATAAAAATGAATATTGGCGCCTGATCCTGCTAAAAGTCCATCGTAAAAAGCCGGCAGCAATTCATAATTGGACTCAGTCCAATAGTCACCAGATTTAGCAAAATGAGAAGAACAAAAAGTTAACATAACATTCCATTCTTTGCCATTCAAAACATTAGTGGCTCCTTCACTTAGACGTTTGCCAAATTGGAAAGCACGCTCTTCGGTCTCATTTTTTGCCTGCAAAAATATAGCGTCTTCACTATTCTGGTTATAAAGAGATTCCAGATCAATATCATTGTAAACATTTGGAATATCTAACATGGCCAAAAGATCAGAGTTTGCTTTTTCAGTATCCAGATAAATACCCTCCGTGTTGTTTTTCATCGCCCATCGAATCATCGTCAACCAATTACTATAAAAAGTATCAAGAGATGTGTTTATCTGCTCACTTTCCTGACCCCAATTAAAATGTGTGTTACCACCAATTAGGTTAACACGTAAAAGTGAATGTTTAAGTTTACCAGTACTGCTAACGACATTATTCCACTTATCGGCAGCTGTCTGAAACGATTCCTCAATCAGGTTGGCTCTAGTGTTAAAGGTATCATTCAAAAAACTATATCTACCATCAGTGATTTGCGTGCCTTGTAAAACAATTCCGTCAAACAAGTCATTGTTCTGCCACTCTACATTATTAGCAAGCTGGTCGAGAGTTGGTGGACTCCAGCCAACCCAAACGACATACTTACCGAAATCCGTCTTCTCTTCTTCTTGACTAGCTTCATAGCTTTGTCGTGAAATAACAAAATATACTATTCCTCCAATAAAAATAATTATTAGGCATGCAGGCACTATCCTGTTATGAAGTGCTCGAAAAACAAAACTCTGGAAAAGATTTTCTTCGCTTGCGGTTTCATTTTCGGTCCTATTTTTGCGCCATCGGACAAATAGAAAAATAAGAGATACAACAACGACCAAAATTAATACACTAATCCCAACGTAGCTTCTTCTTTCTGTTGAAGATGCAGTCTTTACTGAAGTTGAATCACCTGACGAATCACCATCTTGAGAGCTGTTGAGAAATTCAATTCCTTGATCATCATCGGATGAGCTTGCGATATCCAATGATGATGCCTCTTCTTGTTCCAGATCAGGCAAAGACGATGTTGCTGATTCCGATACAGAAGACGCACCACTACTCGATGTGATGTTTGCAGACGAGGCCGAAGAAGAAGCTTTGGAACTTTTTGTCGTGGCAGTGGTGCTTGTAGTACCACGCACAGAAACACTCCAGTTGGTGTCTTCTGATTGTAAAATTTCGCCAGTTGCGTTCTGGAATTCAGTCGAAAAACGCAGAACTTGGGTAGTGTCAGCCTTAGCAAAATCAACAGCAAAACACACAGCAAAAATTAGTCCGATAGATAGGGTTAATATTTTCTTGTGCATGAAAATATTATACTTTATTCTTGTATAAAATAAAAAGATATCTATTTTTTGCTCAGTTCACCATAACACTGCAACTCGTCACTAAAATGTTCTAATTCTACATTACACTTCTTGAATAGTTCGACAGCCTCACCGCCATCTTGATAGCGACGCTGACAAACAACTCTTTTAATGCCGCAATTGATAATCATCTTGGCACAGACAGGGCAGGGCGTCATCCGGCAATAAAGTGTACCACCGTCGATTGAAGCCCCTTTCTTAGCAGCCTGGCAGATAGCGTTTTGCTCAGCATGAATAGTTCTGACACAATGATTTGAAATGCTGCCATCAGTATTTAATCTCTTTTGGAACTTGTGACCGACATCATCACAGTGATCATCACCTGTCGCAGAACCGACATAACCAGTCGCTAATATCTGATTGTCTTTGACGATAACGCAGCCACTTCGACCACGTTCGCAGGTCGAGCGCTTCGAAACCGCTTCCATTACCTCCATAAAATACTCATCCCAGGTCGGACGAATATAATCAGTCACACCGTCAGTTTTGACATTATTTTTGGTAATTTTCTTCGGGCTCATTTTGCCTCCGAAATTAAGTTATCGATTTTTTCATGTAATTCATTAAACGTGCCGTCATTTATAATTTCTTTATCTGCCATTTCGAAACATTTATTCATATTCATACCACCACCGCTTCCGTTGGCCTGTTTCGCCTCGATCTCCTTCAGCTCTTCCATATTCTTAATGTCACCCTCTCGACCACGCTCAACCAAGCGTTCTAACCGAACATCAATGGGTGCGTCGAGTTTGACTAATGTAAAATCCGGATGCGTTCGCAAAAACTCAACCTCCCCGACTTGCCTGATTGATGTTATGACGACATTTTCACCTGACTCCACCTCCTTGACCGCTTCTTCGGCCAAAAAACCATGACCTCTTTCTTCGCGTAATTTATTACCAACCGTCGTCATATTTGCAGTTGTGATTTCCAAACCTTGCTCGAGCATTACTCTACGCAAAATATCGGACAGGGATATTGCCTTAAACCCTTTGGTTTTCAGATAATCTGCTACTGTGTCTTTACCCGAAGCGATAGAACCAACAATACCAATAATCATTTTACTCCTTCACCAATTCTAAAAATTTAAATTTATTCCTGCCATTGTCGTGACTTTCTTCGTTGACGATTTTTGTAAAATATTGATTATACTCCGGAAAATAGACATCTGCATCATAATCGCCTTCTACGACTGTTAGATATAGTTTGTCAGCAAATGGTAGCGCCGATTTATAAACCATACCGCCACCAATAACAAAGATTTCCTCAGGATCAAGTTTTCCGCCCAGCTCAAAAGCCTCTTCGAGCGAATGAGCCACATGCGCACCTTCTTGCTTAAATTTCTTATCGAACGTCAGGATGATGTTGTCTCGTTTTGGCAGCAGTCGACCGATAGAGTGAAATGTCCTCTCTCCCATAATCACCGGGTGACCAGAGGTGACTTTCTTGAAATGAGCCAAGTCTTCGGGTATATCCCAAAGCAACTGATTGTTTTTGCCAATCGCTCGATCCTTAGCTATTGCGACGATAATACTAATTTGTGGTTTCTTGTGTATCTTCATGTAACTCCATAGAATTAATCAGATCGGTCAGCGCCTCCCCAGATATATAAAAATCATTTCCACCCGGAAAGGTAGCTTGCATTTTCTGCGGTTGACCATCTCGATACAACACTTTGATGGTTGTAGGCGCCGACTCCCACTTGGCTATTTTCTGAAGCTCATCATAATTACCCCCTGACAGGTGTAATTCGGTTAATTCTGAATAGTGTTTTACATCATCATCGCCTTCTCGACGAAAATAGTGAGTGACAATAAAATCATTAATAGTGCCTCCGTATTTTTCGGTTTCATCGATCCAACCGTTTTTTTCTTCTTGCGGCTCTGGTGTCGCACCGATTTCCAAATTCATAATCGTTCCTTTCTGAAATTTAATTCAAAAGCTAGACTGCTATCGGTGCTTTTATTCCTGGCTCAGGATCATAGCCCTCGAGTATGAAATCTTCATACTTGAAGTCATCGATGTTTTTAACTTTTGGATTGATCTTCATTGTTGGCAACTTTCTCGGCTGGCGAGATAATTGCAGCTTGACTTGGTCAAAATGATTTTTATAAATATGAACGTCACCAAAGGTATGGATAAATTCGCCTGGCTTGTAGCCGGTGATCTGAGCAATCATCATCGTCAAGAGAGAATAGGAAGCGATGTTAAATGGCACCCCCAGGAAAGAGTCAGCCGATCTTTGATAGAGCTGGCAGGATAATTTACCGCTGTCGACATAAAACTGAAACAGCGAATGGCAGAGAGGTGGTGCTGAATTAGTTCCTTTAACTAATCCCTGTATCTCACCGATATTCCAACCACTGACAAGCAGCCGGCGTGAATAAGGATTTTTCTTTATCTCATCAATAACCCAGGCGATCTGATCAAAGGTTTTACCATCTTTCATCTCCCAGCGACGCCACTGCTTGCCGTACACTGGCCCAAGATCACCCCAGACTCGCGCAAATTTATCATCCGCAACTATCCTCTCGATAAATTCCGCCTGAGACTCATTTTTGTATTCCTTGCTATCCTTATAAACAGCATATGGCCAGTCATCCCAGATATGGACATTTTGCTGAACCAGCGGCTGGATATTGGTGTCACCGGTCAAAAACCAAAGTAACTCGACAATGATGCCGCGAATAAAAACTTTCTTTGTTGTCAGTAGTGGAAACCCCTTGGATAGATCCATCCTCATCTGGTGGCCAAAAAGTCCCCTGGTGCCAACACCTGTCCGATCATCACGATCGTGACCATCGTCCATTATTTTTTTTAATAAATCCAAGTATTGTTTCATGTCACCTCTAGTTTTATTCCGGAACCGAAAAGCTAGCCGTCAACTTCTTTACCTCGCTTAGCACTTTTTTCTTCTCGCTTACTTTATCATAATTTTTAAGAACCCGTATGATAAATTGTGAAATGAGCTTCATTTCTTTTTCTTTCATCCCACGGGTTGTTACAGCCGCCGTCCCTAAGCGCAATCCAGAAGTTATAAACGGTTTTTCAGGATCGTTCGGAATAGTGTTTTTATTAACCACAATCCCCACTTCTTCTAGTGCTAATTGAGCAACTTTGCCAGTAATTTTTAGAGGACGTAAATCAACAAGAACTAGGTGGTTTTCTGTGCCACCAGCTACTATCCTCAGCCCTCCAGCTTGAAGACTTTCTGCCAGGGTTTTGCAGTTTTTAATAATTTGGTCGACATATTTCTTAAAACTTGGTTTCATTGCTTCTTCAAAACAAATTGCCTTAGCCGCTGTGATATGATCATGCGGACCGCCCTGCATTCCCGGGAAAACCGCCTTATCAATTTTTTCTCCCAGCTCTTTCTTGCAAACTATGATTGCACTTCTCGGTCCGCGCAAAGTTTTATGCGTCGTCGACATTGCGACATCAGTATATGGAAAGCAAGATGGGTGTGCCCCGCCGACGATCAGACCGGCGATGTGAGAAATGTCAGCCAAGAGTTTCGCACCAACAGCGTCAGCAATCGCTCGAAATTTCTTAAAATCAATAATTCGCGAGTATGCGGTCGCGCCACAAACGATCAATTTCGGCTTGCACTCCTTAGCGATTTTTAAAATCTCATCATAATCGAGCATCTCTGTCTCTGGGTCGACACCATAAGAGACAAATTTATAGGCTCGACCAGAAAAACTGATTGGCAAGCCATGAGTGATGTGACCACCCTGATCAAGCCGCATCCCCATCACGGTATCGCCAAATTCCAGTGTCGCCAGATAGATCTCAGCATTTGCCGGCGAACCAGAGTAGGGCTGGACATTGGCATGCCATTTTTCTGGATTTAATCCAAACATTTTAAGCGCTCTCTCTTGAGCGATCTCCTCTATCTCATCAGCATTGATCTGTCCAGCGTAATACCTTTTATGAGGATATCCTTCGGAGTATTTATTGGTCAGCACTGAGCCAATCGCTTCCCGCACCTCCTTGCTGGCATAGTTTTCCGAAGCGATCAGGCAGATCGTCTCTTTTTGTCTTTTTTCCTCTTTTTTTATCAGATCAAATATTTTTTTATCCATAGCTTCCCCTATCACCTAAAATGGCTTACTGCTTATTGCTTACAACTTACTAGCTTGTTGTCATTTATCTCTTATCATTTAATTTCTTCCTTCATAATTTCGTAGATTTTTACTGCGATTTCCTCAATCGATAACAATTCATCATTTTTAATACAATCAACTTTGCGCCACTCTGAATTCTTCTCTGCTAAATCCAGGTACGACTTTTCAACGCGGGCCAAAAAATCAGCATCCTTTTCGTGAATGTCGCGCTTTAAATCAGTGTATGACCTTTTCGATTTTTTATCAACGAGCTGCTGACTGATCATATATGGAACATAGAGATAAATGACTATATCTGGCTTTGTGATTTCATAAATTTGAAATTCCAACTGACTTAGCCAATCTAGGTATTTATTTTTATCCTTGTCTGTTTTAAATTTGGCAGATTGATAAGCCATATTTGATTGGATATAGCGATTGGCAATGACAATTTTTCCCTCTGCCAAATCATTTTTAATCCTCTGACTCGCTTGCCAACGATCACCGGCATAAAGCAATGAAGCTAGATATGGATTGACCTCATCTGCCTCACCAAATTCACCGTTTAGATAGCGACCGATCATCAGACCAAAAAAAGATTCATAATCAGGAAAATCATACAAAGAAACCTCGCGCCCCTCTTTTTGCAATCTTCTGGTCAGCAAATCAGCCTGAGTCTTTTTCCCCGATCCATCAGAACCATCGATGACAATAAATTTTCCTTGCGACATTTTTTCCTTTTCATTTTGAAGCTTAAATTGGCTGTCACTAAACCGCTTGACTGTTCACTATTTAACCGATTAGCTACCTCCCTGTAGAACCGTATCTGTTTGTCCCTCGTTCACTATCATCTAATTCCATAACTTCAATAATTTCCGGATGCTCGACTTTCTGGATCAAAATCTGGGCAATCTTTTCGCCAGACTTAATGAGAAAATCTTCTTTGCCCAAATTAATTATGCCGACGGTGATCTCGCCATGGTAGCCAGCGTCGATGACGCCGCCAACTGTCTTGATACACTTGAGCGAGATGCCGCTTTTATCCCAAATCAGCCCAGCAAAACCAACTGGGATTTCGAAGGCGAGGCCAGTATCAATCTTGTGCACCTGTCCGTCCGGTTTGATAATATGATCATCACTACTAAAAAGATCAAGTCCTGCATCATCTGCATGGGCAAATTCGGGCAATCTGGCGTCTGAATCTATTTTTTTGATTTTTAATTCCATCCTTTTAATTATAGAGGAATTGGCTAGTCAATATAATACCTCGCAAATCTCGGTATTTTTTCCTCAATCACTGACCGCATAATTGAAAAGAGAGCAATTTTTTGCTAAAATAAGCTTGTTCATTTAAAAATACTGATTTGTGGGGCTGTAGCTCAGTTGGAAAAAATATAAAAAATCGTGTGCGGGCGATTAGCTCAGTTGGTTAGAGCGCTACATTGACATTGTAGAGGTCACTGGTTCGAGTCCAGTATCGCCCACCACGATTTTTTATTTGAGCGAGCCGATAAATGTCGGCTAGGTCTGCAGTTCGAGTCTGCCCAGCCCCACCAACCTTCGCTCAATGCCTTCGGCTTGAAACTACGGTTGGCACAGCCATTTCAAATCTCAAAACACCGCACTTAGCCAAGAAGGTTGCCGTCCGTAGTCGTTTTTGAACAAAAACGCGAAGGAGGGCATTTTTTGTTATAATGAGTTCGTGGCCACTTAGCTCAGTTGGTAGAGCGCTGCATTCACATTGCAGATGTCACTGGTTCAAGTCCAGTAGTGGCCACCATGCTTAGCGTGGTGAAGGCGGCGCTCAGCGCCGCACCAAATTAATATATGAATATGCAAAACAAAATCGAAAAAACTGCAGAATTTGCCCGTGTATTTTTCCAAGATGAATTTTCTGGCCATGACTGGTGGCATACTTATCGCGTCTGGCAAATAGCCAAGAATATCTGCCAGGTGGAAAAAGCTGACAACTTTATCGTCGAGATGGCAGCACTGCTTCACGACGTCGATGACCACAAGCTAGCAAAGGCCGGCTCTGACAATGCTCGCAAATGGCTAGAAGATCTCAAAATTGACCAGCAAAATATAACCAAGATACTGGAGGTGATCAGAACAGTATCCTTCGGTGGCGGCGAAATTCCAGAAACAATCGAGGGTAAGATTGTCCAGGATGCTGATCGACTTGACGGGATCGGAGCTATGGGAATCTCTAGAGTTTTTGCCTATGGTGGCCATAAAAATTTACCCATACATGACCCGGCGATAAAACCGAGAGATAAGATGTCAGCCAAAGAATATCTCAGCCACAGGTCGACTTCTATCAACCATTTTTACGAGAAACTCCTGCGCCTAAAAGAGATTCTGCATACTGAGACAGCCAAGAGAGCGGCAGAAAATCGCCAACAAATTATGGAGAAATTTTTAGAGGATTTCCTTTTAGAATGGGATGGAAAGGATATTAAATGACGAAAGACAAATTTATCCTCTTTGATTTTGATGGAGTAATTGCTGATTCGTTCTCAGCCGCCTTTGCTGTGAATAAGAAGGTTTTTCCGAGTATCACCGAACAAGAATATCGTGATCGATTCCTCGGCAATATAAACAAACGACTGGGACAACAAAGAAAAACACGTTAGTCAAAAAACTCAACAAGATATCGATTTTATGACTGAATACGCTCCCCTACTAAAAAACGAGACCGAGATATTCCCTGATATAAGTGAAGTGATTGAAGAGCTCAGTAAAATTTATAATCTTATCATCATCTCCTCGACAAATTCGGACATAATCCGGCACTTTCTCGAAAAACACAAAATTGTCGGCTGTTTTCAGTGGATACTTGGCAATGATGTTCACAAAAATAAAACAGCCAAAATTGAGATGGTTTTCGGAAAATACGCTGTCTCAGCCAGAGATTGCGTCTTCGTAACTGATACTGTCGGAGATGTACTAGAGGC
>Ga0172369_10009863_pt1 | contig 10483 bp, 6 predicted proteins | sample LakKiv25m_FD_114539 | JGI IMG/M metagenome (GOLD analysis project Ga0172369, IMG submission 114539) | Freshwater microbial communities from Kabuno Bay, South-Kivu, Congo - kab_022012_11.25m | ecosystem: Environmental > Aquatic > Freshwater > Lake | place: Democratic Republic of the Congo...
AGTCCCAGTTGCATGGACCGAATGCTGTCGCTTTTGGAAAGGAAGAGGAACGGGCATGAGGGCTATGGTATTAAACGAGATTGTCAATCTCAAGGAAAACAGGGCGCCCCTTGAGAGGGTCGATTTGCCCGATCCGGCCCCCCGGAAGGGCGAGGTCCTGGTCAGGGTATCGACCTGCGGGGTCTGTCATACGGAACTGGATGAGATCGAGGGGAGGACCCCGCCCCCCCGGTTTCCAGTGGTGCTGGGGCATGAGGTCGTCGGAAAGGTGGTTGAGGCCGGGGCCGGTGCGGGCAGGTTCAGACCGGGCGACCGGGTGGGGGTTGGATGGTTCTATTCGTCATGTGGGGAATGCCGGTTCTGCTCGGAAGGGGAAGACAACCTGTGCGAGGAATTCAGGGCTACCGGCAGGGATGCCGACGGCGGATACGCCGAATATATGACCGTGCCGCAGGATTCCGCCTTCCCGATCCCGGATGCCTTTTCCGATGCAGAGGCCGCGCCGCTCCTCTGCGCCGGGGCCATCGGGTACCGGTCTCTGCGGCTCACGAACATTCAGAACGGACAAACCCTGGGCCTGACCGGGTTCGGGGCCTCGGCCCATCTGGTGCTCAAGATGAGCCGATACCAATACCCCGACTCAGACGTGTATGTCTTTGCGCGGAGCGAGAAGGAGCGGGCCTTTGCCAGGGAATTGGGGGCAGTCTGGGCCGGGGACACCGAAGACGAGTCCCCGGTGAAACTGGACTGCATCATCGACACGACGCCGGTCTGGAAGCCGATCGTGGAGGCCCTGAAAAATCTTCAGAGCGGGGGGAGGCTGGTCATCAATGCCATTCGAAAGGAGGACCTGGACCGGGAGTATCTACTCAAACTGGACTACCCCCGACACCTCTGGATGGAAAAAGAGATCAAGAGCGTGGCCAATGTGGCGCGAAGGGATATCCGCGAATTCCTGGAGATCGCCTCCCGCATGGCGATCAAACCCGAGGTGGAGGAGTTTGCGCTTGAGGATGCCAACCGCGCCCTGTTGGAACTCAAGGAACGGAAGATCCGGGGGGCCAAGGTCTTATGCCTGTGAACGGCCCAGCGCCTTCATGATCCCTTTTTGGAAGGGGGGGCGGATGATACCTGCTTCTGTAATGATGGCAGAAATATATCGGGCAGGGGTGATGTCAAAGGCCGGATTCAGGGCCTTGACCCCTAATGGACCGATCTGCCGGCCCCCGATGCGGGCGATCTCTTCAGGCCCTCGTTGCTCCACCGGGATCAGATCCCCGTTTTTGATGGTTGAATCGATGGTGGAGAGGGGGGCCGCTACGTAAAACGGGACCTTATGGGTTTTAGCCAGTACCGCCACCTGATAGGTCCCGATCTTGTTGGCCACATCCCCGTTGGCGGCGATTCGATCGGCCCCTGTAATGACCAGGTCGATTTTTTTCTGGCGCATCAGAGAACCGGCCGCGTTATCCGCAATCACCGATACGGGGATGTTGTCCTCCATGAGTTCAAAGGCGGTGAGACGAAGGCCCTGAAGCCAGGGCCTTGTCTCATCGGCAATGACCTGGATTTTTTTCCCCCCCTCCCAGGCCGCGCGGATAACCCCGAGGGCCGTGCCGTACCCGCCGGTGGCCAGGGCCCCGGCGTTGCAGTGGGTCAGAACCGTCGCCCCATCCGGGACCAGGGTCTGGCCGTTCATCCCCATCTGCCGGTTGATGGCGATATCTTCGGCCAGGATCGTTTCCGATTCCTGTCGCAGGGCGTCCTTCATCTCGCCTATGGAATGGTCTGACATCTTCTCGACCAGACCGATCATCCGTTCAACGGCCCACCTCAGGTTCACGGCTGTGGGCCGGGCCTGAAGCATCTCTTCGCCGGTCGCTTTCAAGCGGGCCGTGAAGTCAGCGCGATTGGCCGTCCGGATCGATCGAGCCCCTAAGGCGAGGCCCATGGCCGCGGCCACGCCGATGGCCGGGGCCCCACGGATGACCATCGTCTGGATGGCCCGGATCACGTCCTTATACCCCCGGCAGACAACCCATTCTTTTTTGCCTGGGAGTTTCCTCTGGTCAATCATCCGGACCTGCCGGCCGTGCCACTCAATGGTCGGGATCACGTCAGTTCCTCGCTGCTGGATGCTGGTCACTGGATACTGGTATTCCTAAGTTTGGAGTTAGGAGTTTGAAGTGCCTAAAGTTAAAGGATGAAAAATACTGATTTCAACTTTCAACTTTGATGCATTCGTAAAAAGTCAGAAAATGCATTTTTCCGTCATTCCGGCGAAAGCAGGAATCCAGTAAAATCATATAGTTAACATCGCTCTGGACCCCGGTTTTCACCGGGGTGACGACTTTTTACGAGACCATCAACTTTCAACTTTCAACTTCCCACTCCACACTTTCTTACTGCTTACTCCCTACTCCTTGCTCCCTGCTCCTTGATCCCCGCTCCCTGCTCCTTGCTTGGTTCCTACCCAATCCTCTCCACCCATCCATAGGGGTCGGGCTTGCGCCGATACTGGATGGCCACGATTTCGTCATAAAGTCTGCGGGAGAGTTCGCCCATCTTGCCTCCGGCCACGATATGATCCTCCCCCTTGTAGGTAATCTGGCCCACCGGAGAGATGACCGCGGCCGTGCCCGTGCCAAAGGCCTCCTTCAGTGTGCCGTTCCGGGCGGCGGTGATGACCTCATCAATGGCAAGGGATCGTTCCGTCATCTGAATCCCCCAATCCTTTACGATTCGAATGACCGAATCTCTCGTGACGCCGGGGAGGATGCTCCCATTCAAGGGCGCGGTGATCAATTCGTCGTTGATGAGGAAGAACATGTTCATGGTCCCCACCTCTTCCACATATTTCCGCTCGGCCGCATCCAACCACAACACCTGGGTAAAGCCCTTTTTCTTGGCCTCTTCCGCAGCCAGGAGGCTCGCCGCATAGTTTCCCGAGGTTTTGGCCTCGCCGGTCCCGCCGATGGCCGCCCGCACAAATCGATCCTCCACATGTATCTTGACCGGGTTGAGGCCTTCCTTGTAGTAGGCCCCCACCGGACCGATAATGATGTAAAAGAGATAGGCATTGGCCGGCCGGACCCCAAGGTGCGGTTCGGTGGCAATCATGGTCGGTCGGATATAGAGCGATGTCCCCTCGCTCCGAGGGATCCACTCCCTGTCCAGCAGGATAAGCTGCTTCAGCGCCTTCATGGCCAGGTCCACATCCACCTCGGGCATAACGAGCCTCTTGGCAGACCGATTGAGGCGCTTGAAATTCTCGCCGGGCCTGAACAGATATATCCCGTCATCCACTCCCCGGTAGGCCTTGAGACCCTCAAACACCTCCTGGCCATAATGAAGGACCATGGCGGCCGGGTCAATCGGGATGGAGCCGTAAGGCTCGATCCTGGCGTTGTGCCAGCCCTTTTCGACCGTCCAGTCCATTTTGAACATGTGGTCGGTGACGATGTCGCCGAAACCGAGGTGGGATTCGTCGGTGGGCTTTGTTCTTCTCTGACTTTCTCTTGCCTGGTTCACTGTGATTTCCATGGTGTGCTCCTTCACAATAGGATTTCTAACCCAAAACTAAATCTTCATAGCACACTCGGTGAGGAATTTCAAGGGGTCAAATTGAAGTTGACAACACCTTGGTTGTATGGTGATATCTGAATCCATCCGTAACATCTCAATAAACCCGGGGCCCCAGTTGCCCTTACACGGGAGAAAAACGGGAGAGGGAATTCCCTCTCCCGGACTTTTTGAGAAGGGCCATCTATCAAGAAGGAGTTTGCCAGGTTAATTTAAAATCCGCGGAAGGAGACATACGCGTGAACCACGGTTTTGAACTCTTGAAAGAACAGGAGATCCGGGAACTGCGGATCCTGACCAGGCTGTTTCGTCACGTGAGAACCGGGGCCCAGGTCCTCTCTCTCGTGGCAGACGACGAGAACAAGGTATTCGGCATCGCTTTCCGCACGCCCCCGTCCGATTCCACCGGGGTGGCGCACATCCTGGAGCACTCGGTGCTCTGCGGGTCCCGAAAATACCCGGTGAAGGAACCCTTTGTGGAACTCCTGAAGGGATCTCTCCAGACCTTTCTCAACGCCTTTACTTACCCCGACAAGACCTGCTACCCGGTGGCCAGCCAGAACCTTCAGGATTTCCATAACCTCATGGATGTCTATCTGGATGCGGTCTTTTATCCCCGAATCACCCGGGCCATATTCGATCAGGAGGGGTGGCATGTTGAACTGGATGATGCGAGCGATCCCCTTCTGTACAAAGGCGTGGTCTTCAATGAGATGAAGGGGGCCTATTCCTCGCCTGAGAACCGTCTGTCTGAATACTCGCTCCAGTCTCTTTTCCCTGACACGGCCTACGGCCTGGATTCGGGCGGGGACCCTAAACAGATACCGAACCTGACCTACGAGCAATTCCGCGCCTTTCACCGCAAGTATTATCATCCCTCCAATGCCCGGATCTTTTTCTACGGCGATGATGACCCGGAAGAACGCTTGCGACGGATAAAGGCGTACTTAGACGATATGGATCCGATCGAGGTGGATTCGGCGATTCGGATTCAGCCCCCGTTTCAGGGACCGAAGCGACTGGCGCGGCCATTTATGGCGGGCGAGGAGACCGATAAGGAACCCAAGGGGATGATCACCCTCAACTGGATGCTCACCGAGACCACGGATGTGGAGACCAATTTCGCCCTCCATGTCCTGACCTATATCCTTCTGGGCATGCCCGGCTCTCCCCTGCGCAAGGCCCTGATCGATTCAGGGTTAGGGGAAGACCTTGCCGGCGACGGTCTGGGGAGCGCACTCAGGCAGATCACCTTTTCCACGGGTCTCAAGGGGATCGACACGAAAGACAGCGACAAGGTGGAGGCCCTCATCCTGGAGACCCTGGACCAACTGGTCCGCGCTGGAATCGATCCCAAAACCACGGAGGCGGCCCTCAATACCATTGAATTCAGCCTGAGGGAAAACAACACCGGGAGTTTCCCCAGAGGGCCCTCCGTCATGCTTCGGTCCCTCACCACCTGGCTTTATGACGGCGGCCCCATGGTCCTGCTGGCCTTTGAGAAGCCGCTCGAGGCCGTAAAGAGGAAGGCCCGATCAGAGAAGGGCTTTTTTGAGGGGATGATTCGGCGCCTGTTCCTGTCAAATCCCCATCGCACCACCCTTGTCCTTGCGCCTGACCAGGGGCTCAGGGAACGAGAGGCGGCGGCTGAACAGGAGCGTCTGCAACAGGCCCGTTCGGCAATGGATCCGGGCGCGTTAGAGGGGGTTGTGGAAAAGACGAGGGAACTCAAGCGCATTCAGGGAACCCCTGATCCGCCCGAGGCCTTGGCGACCATCCCCATGCTCAAACGGGAAGATCTGGAAAGGGAAAACAAGCCCATCCCCCTGGCCTTCCCCAAGGGGGGAGCGATCCATACCCTGTTTCATGACCTCTTCACCAACGGCATTGCCTATGTGGATATCGGTTTCAATCTCAGCTCTCTCCCTGCCGAATATCTCCCGTATGTGCCCCTCTTTGCCAGGGCCTTTGTGGAATTAGGGACCGAGAAGGAGGATTTTGTCGCCCTGACCCAGCGCATCAGCAGCAGGACAGGGGGGATCCATCCCCAGTTGTTTACCTCTGCGAAAAGGGATTCCCGAGGGAGCGCGGCATGGCTCTTCCTTCGGGGGAAAGCCCTGGTGGACCAGGCCGAGGATCTGTTCAATATCCTTTATGATATGCTTCTCACCATCCGATGGGACAACCGGGAGCGCTTCCGGCAGATGGTCATGGAGGAAAAGGCCAGGGTGGAGCAGAAGCTGATCCCGGCAGGGCATCAGATGGTCGGGCTCCGTATCAGGTCCCACTTCGGCGAGGCTCACTGGGCGGCCGAGCAGATGAGCGGCATCAGTTATCTCTTTTTTTTGAGGGAGCTGGCACGGGCTGTTGATGACGACTGGTCCAAGGTGCTTGCCGCCCTCGAACAGATGCACCGCATACTCCAGAACCGCCAGGCGATGATCGCCAACGTTACGGTGGATCAGGGAGGCTGGGACCGGGTCGATCCATTCCTGAAAGGCCTGGGCGCGGCATTGCCGGAAGGACAGGCCGCTGAAACGGAATGGGTCCGGAAGGAGATGGCCCCGTTCGAAGGGATGACCATCCCTTCTCAGGTCAATTATGTGGGGAAGGGCGCCAACCTCTACGACCTGGGCTACCGGTTTCACGGCTCCGGCCTGGTCGTCACCCGTTATCTGCGCAATGCCTGGCTGTGGGATCAGGTCCGTGTCCAGGGCGGCGCCTATGGGGCCTTCTGCCTCCTGGATCGTCTGTCAGGGGCCCTGACACTTGTGTCTTACCGGGACCCCAACCTCCTTCGGACCATTGAGACCTTTGACCGGACCGCCCGATTTCTCGAGGACACGGCCCTCAGCGACGATGAACTCACGAAGGCCATCATCGGGGCTATCGGCGATCTCGACAGCTACATGCTCCCGGATGCAAAGGGCTTTGCCTCGCTGATTCGTCACCTGAGAGGCGACACCGATGAAGCCCGCCAGCAGATGCGGGAGGAGATCCTCGGGACCACGGCCGCTGATTTTAAGGCCATGGCCGGGTTCATGAGAGAGGTGGCGGCAAAGGGCATCGTCAAGGTGCTCGGCGCTCCATCGGCTATCGAGGCGGCTGAAAAGGAACGTCCGGGATGGCTTCAGACCCTCAAGGTGCTCTGAGACCAGGGATGCCCTTTATATTTTACCATTTACACGCATTCCGGAATATGGGCTTGACTACCCAAGATGGCAGACATGACAAAAAAGCAAAAACGCTTCCAGGTCCCTCATACCTACGTCATTATTTTTTTCGTTGTAATGTTTTGTTGGGGACTCACCTTCATCGTGCCGGTTGGTAAGTTTGACACCCATGATGTGACGTATACCAATGCGGAAGGCAAGGAAAAGACAAAGGCAGTTCTTTTACCAGAAACCTTCCGTCTTCAATACCCGCTCAATAATGCAAAATTAGCGGATGCATTAAAAGACACCGATGAGGCGAAGCTTGCTCAAAACGGTGTAGACACAAAAGCGCTTAGCAAAATGACGGCAACAGACCCTGCAACATGGGATCAAGGCGCTTTAGAGGATGCTGGACTCAGTGAGGCGACAATCTATCGTCTCTATAAGAAAGCGGTTTACGATACCGCTGAACCGATCAGGAGGCACGCAAGGATTTGGGGAACAGAGGATTTTTACGGGTTGGGTGTTCTCAACTACCTGTTTGAAGGGCTGGTAACCGGAGATAAATGGGGATCGGCAGTGGGTATTGTGGCCTTCATCCTCGTTATCGGCGGCGCCTTCGGGATCATCATGAGAACAGGGTCTATCGATGCGGGTATTTATGAGTTCATTAGCAGGGTAAAAACCGCTCAAGCTCTCGTCATCTCATTATTATTCATCCTATTTTCACTCGGTGGCGCTATCTTTGGCATGTCAGAAGAAACCATACCCTTTGCGATGATGGTGATCCCATTTGTCATTGCGATGGGCTATGATTCCATCGTCGGTGTGGTTATCACATTCGTAGCGACTCAAGTTGGCAATGCGACTTCCTGGATGAACCCATTCGGCGTTGCCGTAGCTCAAGGCATTGCTGATGTTCCAGTTCTCTCGGGTGCGCCGTTTAGAATGCTGATGTGGGTGGTTCTCACAGGCGCTTCGGTGGTCTACATTACCAGGTATGCCAAAAAAATCAAAAAAGATCCTACAAGATCTATCGTTTATGAAACAGACCAATACTTCAGAGACCATATGGCGAGCCAACGTGCTGAAGAGAGAGAATTTAGGGTCGGCCATTTTCTGGTGCTTCTCTCTCTTCTCTTAGGCATGATTTGGATCGTATGGGGCGTTGTAGAACAAGGCTACGCCATTCCAGAAATTGCTTCCCAGTTTTTTGTAATGGGTCTTGCTGCCGGGATCGTTGGCGTTGTTTTCAAGCTAAACAGCATGAGGATTAACGATGTGGCCTCCTCCTTCCAAAGTGGCGCAGCAGATTTGGTAGGCGCTGCGATGGTTGTCGGTATGGCTAAAGGGATTCTTCTTGTCCTGGGTGGCGATAGCGCAACAACACCTACCGTTCTTAACACCATTCTTTCAAGTGTTGGCGGCGCCTTAAGCGGTCTCCCAACTGTAGTCACAGCAGTTGGCATGTACATCTTCCAAACCATTTTCAATTTTTTCGTGACGTCGAACTCCGGCCAGGCCGCGCTTACCATGCCGATTCTTGCACCGCTGTCGGATATCGTTGGCGTTAGCAGACAAGTTGCGGTGCTTTGTTATCAATTAGGTTCAGGTTTCGCCGACGCGATTGTACCGACGTCAGCATCACTGATGGGCGTACTCGGTGTCGCTAAAATGAACTGGACAAAATGGGTTAGGTTCCAAATCAAGATGCAAGGCTTCTTCTTTGTATTTGGCACGGCATTTATCGTCATTGCCATTATGATCGGTTATCATTAATTGCAGGGTGTGGCAGCTATCCCTCTAAGCGAAGGCGTATCACGCCGGAGGTGTGAACGGTGATATTGATAAAGCAGGTAGAAACCTATTCGCCGGAGAGGATCGGACGTAGGGATGTCCTCATGGGCGGAGAAAAAATATTGGAAATATCAGAGACGGGACTCGATACAGGTAACCTCCCTGTTACGGTGATCGAGGGTAAGGGCAAATTGTTAATCCCTGGATTGATTGACAGCCATGTCCATATCTGTGGCGGTGGTGGCGAAGGGGGTTTTAAAACGCGAACGCCAGAGATGAAAATGACAGAAATGATTCAAGCCGGCGTGACGACGGTTGTAGGATGTCTTGGAACTGACGGGATCACAAGAAGCATGGAGGGCCTTATTTCGAAGGTCTATAGTTTGCGTGAAGGAGGCGTATCCGCCTGGTGCTACAGTGGCTCGTATCAAGTGCCTGTCAGGACGTTGACCGGAGATATCATGAAGGATATCATGTTGGTGGATCCTATCATCGGCATCGGTGAAATTGCACTGAACGATCATCGATCTTCTTCGCCAACAGTGGAGGAGCTCGCGCGAATGACGTCGGAAGCAAGAGTGGGAGGCATGTTAGCAGGTAAGGCGGGCGTCATTCACTGCCATTTAGGAGATGGAGACTTTGATCTGGATCAGATCGAGGAAGTCCTTGAGAGATTCGTTCTTCCCATTGCGCAGTTTTTTCCGACGCATATGAATCGAAACCCAAGGCTCTTTGAAAAAGGGATCAGACACGCGCTGAAAGGCGGCATGGTGGATATGACGACGTCAACGACGGCCCAGTTTATTGCAGAGGGTGAAGTCCCGGCGGCAGAAGGACTTTACCGCTTGAGGCAAGCCGGCGTGGCGTCAAGTCGCATCACATTTTCTTCCGATGGTCATGGAGTTTTGCCCAAGTTCGGACCCAATGGCGAGTTCAAAGGCTTTGGTGTGGGTAGATTGGACAGCTTGATCGAGACGGTGAGAGAAGCTGTCAATCAATTCAAGATACCGCTCGAAGAGGCCTTGGAGCCAGTCACTTCAACGCCGGCCGACTATTTAAAACTAAACGCGAAAGGACGAATCTCTGTAGGAAAGGATGCAGATCTTGTTCTTTTAGATCAGGATCATCAAATTCAAGACGTTATCGCTCGAGGTAAGATCTGCATGGCAGACGGCGTCATGCAAGTTAGAAATACAATAGAAATGGACTAAAGCGGCAAAGCCGCAACCCAAAAAAAGGTCTCGCGCCAAGACGCCAAGGCGCACCGTCAAGATGAATCCCTGCCAAGAAGACGTCTCAGTTCCTCTGCCACAAAATCGATGTGGCGCCGGGCTTCTCTGGCCGCCCTGTCAGGGTCCCGCGCCCGAATGGCCTCGAAGATATTGAGGTGCTGTGTGGCGATCAATTCGTGATTCCCTTTCTTCTTGAAGAGGGTCTCTCGGGACACGATCTGGGTGTTCCACAGGATATGGTAGCAGGAGGCCATGAGATGGGAGAAGATGGTGTTCTGCGTGGCCTGGGCGATGGATACATGAAAATCCGCATCGGTCTTGGCGTCATCTTTTTTGAGCCTCAGATTCCCCTGGTCCTTCTCTATGATCTTCTCTATCTTTGCGATGTTCTCCGGGGAGGCCCTTTTCGCGGCATTGTAGGCGACCCAGCTTTCCATGGCCCGCCGGATCTCCAACAGCTCAAAGATCTTCTCCATATCCTGGGCGATAAGAATGCTTACCGGATCTGCGAGGAATTTTTCGGCAACGGATCGAACGACAATCTTGCTCCTCGGTCGGATTTCGACAAACCCCATGGATTGAAGGGCATTGAGGGCTTCTCTCAACGGGGGGCGGCTGACCCCTATCATTTCAGCCAGTTCCCGCTCTGAGGGGAGTTCATCTCCCGGCTTCAGCTCGCCCTTGTTCAACATCTCCTTGAACTGCTCGATGATCTCG